>Ga0207855_1000096_pt1 | contig 14361 bp, 15 predicted proteins | sample LuqExpMetageno14_FD_187772 | JGI IMG/M metagenome (GOLD analysis project Ga0207855, IMG submission 187772) | Tropical forest soil microbial communities from Luquillo Experimental Forest, Puerto Rico - Sample 14 (SPAdes) | ecosystem: Environmental > Terrestrial > Soil > Tropical forest ...
GTTTTGTCGTGAGCACCGCGCCCGTCGCGCCAATCGGGTGGCCGTGGGCGACCGCACCGCCCTCGACATTCACAATGTCATCGGGCAATCCGAGTTCGCGCGCGACCACAATGGCGATGGCGGCAAAGGCTTCATTGATCTCAACCCGCTCGACGGATCGGATATCCCAGCCAGCGCGCTGCAACGCCTGTTTGACCGCGGGAACCGGTCCTAGTCCGAACATGCCGGGCTCAACGGCGGCGATACCGTAGGCGACGAGCCGCGCCGTTGCCGGGACGCCGCGTTTCTCGGCCCATGCCGCATTGGCAAGGATCATCGCCGCGGCGGCGTCGTTCAATCCCGGCGCATTGCCTGCTGTGATCGTGCCGTTCGGGCGGAACGCCGGTTTGAGCCGCGCGAGCGTTTCGAGCGTCGTGTCGGGCCGGTTATGTTCGTCCTTGTCAAATTGCGTCGGTCCCTTTTTGCCCGGCACTTCGACGGGAACGATTTGCGCAGCGAAGTGTCCGGCGGCCTGCCCGCTAGCGAAGCGCTGTTGCGAGCGCAACGCCCAGCGGTCCTGTGCGTCTCGGGTCACTTGATATTTTTCGACCAGGTCTTCGGTATGCCAACCCGAATGGGCATCAGAAAACGCGTCGTTCAAGCCGTCGCGCAGCACGCTGTCGTAAAGTTGGCCGTCGCCCATGCGATAGCCCCAGCGGGCGCGCGGAATGAGATAGGGTGCAAGATCCATGTTCTCCATGCCGCCGGCTACCGCGACGTCAATATTACCGAGCGCGATCTCTTGCGCCGCCGACACGATTGCCTGGGCGCCCGAACCGCAGACGCGATTGACGGTAAGCGCCGGGGTCGTCACCGGTAGCCCGGCATGGACCGCCGCCTGGCGGGCCGGATTCATCTTGGTGCCGGCCTGAACGACATTGCCCATCACGACGGTTTCCACTTCGTCGGGGCGAACTCCAGCGCGTGCGACCGCGGCGCGGATCGCCGTAGCGCCCAGATTGGGAGCTGGCACGTCCTTGAGACTGCCGCCGAAAGTGCCGATCGCGGTCCTAACCGGTTCAGCAAAAACAACTGAGTGCGATGTCATGACAAACCTCCATTTGCAAAACTCACAAACGCGACGAGACTCGCAGCCTACACTTGGGCAAATCCGCCGTCGACGAAGAGCTCGATTCCGGTGACGTAACTCGCGTCGTCGGAGGCGAGAAACACCGCCGCCTTGGCGATTTCATCGGGCGTGCCAAAGCGGCCGAGGGGCGTCACGGCGTAAATCGTCTTCCGGCGCTGTTCTCCGGCCGGGCCGGAAGCCAACAGGCCATTCAAGCCCGGCGTGTCGATTGAGCCGGGACTGATCGCGTTTACACGAATATGGCGATGCTTCAGATCCGTGGTCCACGTGCGCGCAAAAGAACGCGCGACCGCCTTTGTGGCGGCGTAAACGCTGTTAGCGCTCAGCCCCTTGCTGCCAACAATTGAGGAGGTCACGATAATTGCGGAACCGTCGGGCATCAGCGGCAGCGCTTTCTGCACCGTGAACAGCATACCCTTCACGTTGATGCCGAAGATGGAGTCGTAGAGTTCCTCGGTGATGTCGCCGAGCGCTGCATATTTCGCCACGCCGGCATTGGCAAACACGATATCGAGCTTGCCTTTAATCTCTTTGATTTGTGCGATAATGCGATCGAGATCGTCGAGATTCGACACGTCGCCCTTCAAGGCTTTTACGTTCTTGCCGATGTCCTTGGCGGCCGAAGCCAGTTCCGCCTCGCGTCGTCCGGTTATGAAAACGTAGGCGCCCTCGTCGACAAAACGCCTCGCAGCCGCCAGACCGATGCCACTGCTGCCGCCAGTGACAAGTGCGGTTTTTCCATCGAGCTTGCCCATGTGCGCCTCTCCTGCGATGCGATGCAGCCGGTGCCGAACGTCGGCTTCGGCCTCGGACCGGAGCGATTGACATTAGGTGCGTATACGCGTAATATAGGTGCATATACTCCTTTGTCAAGGACCAATCAGATGCGAGCCAGTCCTCTGCCGAAACCCGACGAGTGCAACTGTTTTATGGTTCGCTCGGCCGCGCGACACGTGACCCAGCTCTACGACCAAACGCTGGCGCCGGTCGGGCTGCATGTGACGCAGTTCTCAATCTTGGCGAAATTGAAACGGCTCGGTCCCCTGACAATCAATGCCCTGGCCAAGGACATGGTTATGGATCGCACCACGCTCAGCCGCAACGTGCTGCCGCTTGAGCGCGACGGGCTGGTCAAGATCGAAGCATCCGCGGCCGATGGCCGCGCCAAGGAGCTCCACCTGACCAAAGCCGGCGAGAGACGGCTGCAGGCAGGGCGCGAGGCGTGGGCGCAGGCGCAAGCACGATTTGAAACGCGATTCGGCGCCCAACGCGCGGCGGATCTCCGCGCCATGCTGCGCGCCGTCATCGCAAGCGACTTTACAGCAGGAGTTGACAACTAGCTGCCGAACGTACGCCAAGGCGTACTGAGTGCATTATGGACGCGCTGACAAAATGGAGCGCATCAGTTCTCGAAAAAGCTAAACCGCGACGTCTGTCGTTGAAGCGGCTCGCTTGGCTCGGGATTGCCTGCGCCTTGGGCGTGGCGGGGTCAGGCGATCTCAATGCCCGATGTCGAAAAGGTCGCGATATTGCCGGGGCTGTGATCTCAGATATTGGTCGGGCGCTTTCACTTGCGCACCGAAATGCGCAGCGGCATGCCAGGGCCAGCGCGGGTTGTAGAGGATCGTCCGCGCAAGTGCGATGAAGTCAGCATCGCCGGTCCCGACAATGGCTTCGGCCTGCTCAAACTCGGTAATCAGCCCGACGGCGATCACCGGTATGCGTGTTGCTTTCTTCACGGCGCGTGCCAGCGGCACCTGGTAGCTCGGTCCGAGCGGGATCTGCTGGGACGGAGAGAGACCGCCGCTCGATACGTGAATGGCGGCGCAGCCACGCGCCTCCAGCGCCTGCGCAAAGGCGATTGTCTGCTCGATATCCCAACCGGCACCCACCCAGTCGGTACCGGATACGCGCATGGTAACCACGCGGTCGGCCGGGAACGCGCTGCGCACCGCCTCAAAAACTTCGAGTGGAAAGCGCATGCGGTTCTCCAGGCTCCCGCCATACTCATCGTCGCGTCGGTTGGAGAGCGGCGAGAGAAACTCGTGCAGCAGATAACCGTGCGCGCAGTGTAGCTGGACGGCACCGATTCCGAGCCGCGCGGCGCGCTGGGCCGCGGCAGCGAAGGCCTCACGCACCCGCGTGAGACCGTCTCGGTCGAGGGCGACCGGCGGTTGCTCGCCGTCCTGATATGGGATCGCAGATGGCGCGACCGTCTGCCAGCCGTTTGGATGGTCGGGCGGGATCTGCACCCCGCCTTTCCACGGCACTTCCGTCGAGGCCTTGCGGCCGGCATGCGCCAGTTGAATAGCGATCGGCATGTCGGACCAGTGCCGGATGCTTTCTAGCGTCCGGGCGATCGCAGCTTCCGTCGCGTCGTTCCAGAGCCCCACATCGGCATACGTGATCCGTCCCTCGGGCAGAACGGCGGTCGCCTCGATAGTCAGCAACGCCGCACCCGAGAGCGCAAGATGACCGAGGTGGATGACGTGCCAGTCGGTCATGCAGCCATTGACGGCCGAGTATTGGCACATCGGCGCGATGACAATGCGGTTGGCCAACTCGAGGGCACCGACACGAAACGGACTAAACAGCGCGCTCATACCGATTCTCCCTATTCATGGTGTAACTGCCAGGTTCGGTGTCAGCCTTGGCTTGTGGATTGAAAGCTGTGGTCGATTTCTGATCGACCAGAAGGCCGTGATGCCGCGTCGCCCTAGTTCGTTCGCTAGCATCAAGCCGCAGGGACCGGCACCAACAATCAGAACCGAACAATCGCTTGGCGGAAGGGACTTCATCGGAAGATCCGTGCCCGTCACGCTTCGCCGCATACATCTGCGTGGATTTGAAGCAATCTTTTCACGGTCTCTTCGGAGCGGGCGCGCGCCATTCCGCATTCGGTTGCGATCCCAAAGGCCGGTGCATAACGCCGCGCCGCAGCTATGCGAGCCTTGGCTCCTTCGGTGCCGTCCTTCGCATGCACGACACCGAGGAAGAGGTCGCAGTCCTCGGGAAGCGAAAGCTTGGCGAAAGGCCGGTGAAAAGCATCGTCAGTGCGATCCACCGGAACCGGCATGTGGATGTACGAAAGCGGATGCGAGATGGCCTTCACCAGTGCGTTGGCGAACTCGACCATTCTTTCTGCGTCCTTCGGCTCGACGAAGTGTCGGCCCGCAAAATCGCCGTAGCAAAGGTGAACTCCGAGCTGAACGTCGTCAGGAACTCCGGCGGACAGTCGTCGTATCCGGGCCAACAGCGCATCTCTGGGTTCCTCAGGCATTGGCACAGCCTCCGTGCGCTGACCGTCCCAGACGATCATCTCGTTACAGAGGTCCCACTGTAGTGAGAGGTCGCGATGCGGAATGTGTCTGCAAATCGACGCAACCTCCGCGATCATCGCTTTCTCGTAAGCGGCTTCGACAGCGGGCTCTACGTCAGGCATGACGACCGAACTTACGACAGCGAACGGCGTCGGCAGACAAACCTGGAACCTAACGCTTTCAGGGATGTTGCCGCGCCCACGAGCGGCAAGGAAATCGAGATATGAGGCGCGGGCTTCGCGGGCGTAGCCGAGCTCACCGAAACGCACCTGCTCGGGTCTTATGCCTTCCGCAAGGGTAAGGAGCGCGAATTTGTTCGTCGGGCGTACCGCTCCAGAGGGGTCAGGACGCAGGAACGGACTTGCTCGGAGTAGCGGGTACTGCCAGCTTATCCACAATCTGCGTCCCCCAACCTCCCCATCCGGAATTCGGCGCAAATACGGACCAAGGAGACGTCCGACGGCCCGGAAGACATCCTCCACCGTATCGAGACCAATGCTACCGACCAAGTGGACTTGACGGGATACTTCTCTCATTTTGAGTCTGTTCGTTTACGGTTGCTTTCACGGTGTCACAACGTGGCGCCAGCTACTTCAAACGAGCCGCCGCTTCTTTAACAATATTCAGGTCAGCATACTTGCTGACCACAATGCCAGGTTTGAAGAAGCCCAGCTCCGCCGCAGTATCGACGTTGTGCTGAAGTGCGCTCATGTCCGGGAGCGCGTTCGGATCGCGGTAGTAATCCTGTTTCGTGAAGACCCAGCCGAAGCGGTCCGCAGGCACTTTCAATAAACGTGATGCGATTTGTGCGACTTCGTCGTGGTTCTTTGGATCGAGATACCACCGCTCGATGCGCAAGACGTCTTCCATGAAGTCCACGAGTGCGGCTCGGTTCTTGTCAATGAATGACTTGCGCATCACCCAGAACGCGAACTGAGAACGCCCGAGTCCGTCCTTCTCTTGAAAGAGAACCTTTGCATTTTCCTTCAGCACGGGGCTTAGAGAAAAGGGCATGACGCCGGTTACCAAGTCCGCTTTCTTCTCTGTCAGCAGCGCGGGCATGGTCGGAAAAGGTGCTTCGATGACCGTGTAATCGCGCTTGTCCTCTAGCCCCGCCTTTTTGAGAGCAGCGCGCATTCCGATGTCTGCGCCGCTTCCAATAGCGTTGATCGCCAGGACCTTTGCTTTGAGATCCTTAATCGAATTGATCCCACTGTCTTTCCGTACAAAGAACTCGTTGCTGTAGAACCCGGGAGTCCCGTCCTGAAACTCATCAGCGATGATGCGGAGGTCCTCTAGGCCGGCATTCTGAATGGCCAAACCGAGCGTCGAATAGGCCAGGCTCGCGATTTCGAGCTGATCGTTCGCAAGCGCAGTTATCATCAGCGGTGTGCCTTGGTAACGAACTGCTTGCATAACGTACGAGTTACCCCAATGCCTCGCGAGGTCCTTTTTCTCTTCCAGCATCGGTGCCCAGTTCGAAACGGGTACGACAAACGCAGTCCGTATAAGCACAGGCTCGGAAAACGCGGCAGTCGACCCGAAAAGCGCAAGCAGGCCGAAGATGTAGGACACGCAACGATTCGCAGGCATGATCTCCTCCCAGCTCAGCATTTGTCACAGCGATTGCATCATTTCACTCACGCTCGAAGTTAATTTTCGAAGCGATCTCTCGATGAATGCGCAACAGCTCGGGATCGTAACAGGATCGCGCCGCGCGAACCCACATTCCATTGCTATCGCAAAGGACTCGGTGTGCTTTCGCGCAGTACGCAGACGCGTCATCGTGCCTTCGATTCCATCCGTGTTGTGGACGAGCCCCGGGCAGATTTCAGTTTTTGGGCCGAGCTCAAGCCGACTCTGTCGTTTTCGCACAAGGCTTTGGCGCATAATAACAAGACAGCGCTGGGAAAGTCGCCACATATAAAGCCCGCTCGGCGGGTCGCCCATCTGCGGAAAATTCTTGCACGCGATCGCGACTTTAGTTCCGAGCTCCGCCCTTCGCTCGGACCTATAAGACACCAGCGTTTGGAGAAAATGATGTCAAATCAGCAGAAAACGATAGCAGTCGTAGACGACGATCCGGAAATGCGCTGCGCAATGCGAAATTTGTTGTCGGCTCTCGGTTATATTGGCAAAACATATGATACCGCAAAGACATTTCTCAATTGTGCATCGACATGCGAAGCAAGCTGTTTGGTGCTTGATGTCCAACTCGGCGATATTTCTGGCATCGAATTGGCACATCGACTGGCAGCTGACGGATTTCGATTTCCAATCATATTCATGACCGGGCTAGACGACGAGATCATCAGAAAACAGGCTGCTGCTGCAGGTGGCATTGCGTTTTTGCGAAAGCCCTTTTCCGCCGAAACGCTGGCTGGTGCAATTACAAAAGCCGTCGATACCGGATTAAGGACAGCGCAATCATCGAGTCAATCTGGGCGCATCAACGCGGATAAGGTTTTCAGTACACACAGCCCGGTCCGACTAGATCAATCTCTCAGCGGTCGCCTGTCCACCTGAAAGGGTGCGCTCCAACGACGGGCCGCTCGCCTTCTTGTCGAGGGACTCACTCCCGTGGCAGCTGGCCGCCGCGGAAGCGCGGGAGTATGGGTTCCAACGCTGCTTCGAGCTCGGCGAGGGACCGCCCAGACCGCAGGGACACCGCGGTCACCCGGCCGTACCGGCTGAGCTCGGCGACGGTTTCGAGCTGTCGAGAATCAAGAGCCTCAACGAAAGACTCGTCGAGCCATAGCCTCGCGGCCACGAAGCGAAGCCACGGCGTCCGCGGCGGGTGATCTGCACGGTGCCAGTCCGGCGCGACGGCGCTCTCGTACACCGTCTGCATGAAATCCTCGTAGGTGTTGAACTCGGGGATCCAGGCGGCTCGGGCAATCCAGGCCTGGAGGGGCTCGATCGTCCCGATCCATCCCTCGAACACCTCTGCCGCAACCTCCGCCGAGCTGCCAATCCGGCGGTGGACCTGCTCATGATCGATCAGCCAAATGGCACAGGAGAGCGTGCCGCTGCCGAGAAGACTGCCAAAGCCACGCAACGACGCCTGGATGGTCACGCCGGCAAAGGCGTGCGGCGTGTCTGGGCGAGCAAGGCCAATGGCAATTGTCTGGTAGTCGGTCTCCTTGTCAAAGAGCCGCGGCCACAACTTGTCGCGGGTGAGCTCGGCCAGGGGCAGCGTTCTGGTCGTCTTCGAGATGTTGAAGCTCGGACTCATGTGCTTCTGGGTGTGAACCACGGCCATCATCCCCGCCTCGGGCGAAAGCCGTGCCAGCCACCCCTCGCCCAGCGACCGCGCCTGCTCGCGCGCGGTGCCGTCATCGCCCGGAAGGACGGCCACGCCCAACCACACTGAGGGGGTGTTGAGACGCTGCACTGCCTCGTTCCGCGCCCGCTTGGGCGTATTGGATCGGCTGACCAGCGGGACCCACGCCGGGCGCAGAGCGCGGAGCCTAAGAGGGGGCAACGCCGGGGACGGCCGAACCCCGGCCATAGTCTCGACGGAGGGGGTAAGCGTCGCCTCGCCCTCCCGGGGCAACGTCGACTGAACGATCAAGATGAGGATGACCAGCTTCCGGCTCTGCGGATCGGCCGCCGGCACCACGAAGCCGGGAATCTCGATCTCGAGATCAGCCGCGCAGGCAACGCCGGGATCGGGCGCGGTCCATTCGTGTTCCGCGATCGAGGTCAGCGATGTTATCTGCCCGTTGTAGAAAGGCAGCGCGTGCATATAGACGCGCTCGAGTTGGACCGGCGCCGGGCCCTGGACGGAGATACGGACGCGCAGGCCCGAAATGCCCCCGCCGCTGCACAGGATGGCCCACTGTTCCTTTTCCGACACGCCGGGATGTCGCGGCCACGACGCCGGAAAGAACCTAAGGTAGGGGCAGTCGTCGTCCGACCGATAATAGGCGAGGCTCGTGCCCGTCGGCGCCGCTGTCGCCTTGGGCTGCTTAGGGGCGGTGCGCTCAAGAACAAGCGTCGTTAGCCCTGTTTGGTCCTCGCGCGCAATCAGCTCCTCGGAGAGCGTCGTCGCGTTCTCGGGCGAAAGACCAGCAAGCGCACACCAGGCGCCTAGCTCGTCCTCCGCGAAGGGAGTCGTCGAACTAGGCGGCACCTTCAAGCGCTCCTCCCAACCTTCCAACAGCTTTCCTTGGCGGCCGGCTTGCACCGCGCGGCGAAGATCGCGTCCGATGAACATCGAGCACCAAGCCTGCGCCCGGCGTTTCCCCTTGAGCATCTTGAGGCCGCCGGCATGACCTTCCGGATCGCGCACCGCGGCATCGACCTGCTTGCCGTTGTGGAACATGACGAACTCGAAGCTGTCGCTGTCGTAGACGCTGGTCAGCAACGCGACCGTGCCAAGCTTCTTGGTGACCTCGACCGCTAGCTGCTTCAGCTCGCCGGTGTCGATCCGGTCGTTCTCCGAATCATAGATCGAGAGCCAGTCGCCGGAGCCGTCCGGCGCGAGGATCACGCGCTTCATGGCGCCCTCGCCTGCCTTCCTGGGACGCGCGTAGCCGAGCTTGCGGTAGGCCTTCTCGATGTCCTGCGCGAGATGAGACCCGACGCCGATCACAGCAGACAGGACGTGCAGGCTGGTCGCTGTCGTGCCCATCGTCGATCCGAGCTCGAAGAGTGCGTCGGACCCCGCCTAGAGCGGGATCGCGAGCAGGTTGGGAATGCTGACCCGACATTTCCGATCTGGACCCGCCGAAGCGGCTTCCGGGTGGAAAGGTAGCGTGACCCGGACGGCGCGGGAAGGTCGCCGTCAGAAAACAACTCCCGCGCAGCCAAGTGACGCGATCGTCCGGCGCGAGTCGTGATCACCAAGCGCCGACCGCAAACCAATTCCGAGCCAAACGACACCGATTTGGGATCGGACATTCCGGTTGTCCACCGTTTTTTCTCCCTCTGTTACTTATTCGTCACATCGGGGGATTATCTCGTCACATATAGGGAGGGCCAAATGACAACCTTACCCGAAACGCAATTTCAGAAAATCAGTCGTGAGAAACGCAAAGACTCGATGTTCGTGCTTCTGGGTATAATTGCCCTGGCGTGGATTATCGTGTTCATTATAAGTTAGTTCACACGGCGTCCACCGAGCGCGGCGATGGATCGGACAAGTACTGACGAGTTTCCCTAACACTACCTAATAAAGTACCCCGACACTCTCCACTGGCCGTCTTTGTCGAGAGTCGGAGTAATGGTCTCCACCGCCGACCGCTTGTTCTCGAATGAAGTGTCATATTGAATCACCACGTACTCACCATCCGGTGCGCCTGGTAAAGACGTTTCATACTGCGCGCGCTTCAATTTGCGCGATATTATCTTCCCCAATGGACCTCGTGCCGCCCGGACCTTTTGCAACCAATCCTCTTTGGTAATCGCTAGTTTGAATATACTTGCTGCCTCGTCATAACTGGCAGCGTAATCACCTTTGTCGACAACCGCCAACCAACTCTCCGCGCCCTTTTTTGCCGCTTCATTTTTGTCTTGTGCCATCGCAATCGCCCCTACCAACGAGCAGATAATTGTAAACGTCATCATTAATCGCTTTATCACTGGTTTGCTCCTCAGTGGGGCCATCTACTATCGCTGCTGCGTAGGCTTGGTCGCATGCACAGCCTTCGTAATCATAATGCAACCCCTTAAGGAATAGCCGATTGAGCTATTTTTTCTACTTTCACTAAGGCCCAAAATCAGAAAGCACGCCCTTCGCAAATGATTGCGCGGCGCGGTCTATCGCTTCCTGTCCGTTGATGGGCGATGCTCGCCAGCCGAGTAACATCAGTTCCTTTTTGCTGCGCCTGGGTCCTCGGACCAACCAAGGGTCCTTCATTTGCGCGACGCTCCAGCCGTTGGCCTTGCCCTGCCGCTCGTTCTCGGCAAAGTTCATTGCCTCTCCCTGTGAGGAGAACGGGCCGAATTGCTGCATCAGGCCGCCGGCGTTGAATTCGTTCAATACGTACATATTGTCCTAATGCTCTCCAGCTTCGTCAGTGCAGCGAACACCCGCTCATCTGACGCATGCGCCAAGCCTCGTCGCGTGCCCTGGCCTGTAACTCCCTGGCGCAAGTTTCCTCGGCGGCCTTGAGCGCATAGCGCAGAACGTAGAGCTCAGCCAGCGCCAAAGGCGGCGGGCGCTGTCACAGAAATGAAATATGACCGGGGTTTAGTGGGCTGCGCGGCCAAAGCACATTATGGAGAAAAAGCCGATGTCAAAGAAAGCTGCAGAACACCACAAGAAAGCCTCAGAACATCTTACACACGCTGCCCGCCACCACGGCGAGGCGGCCAAACACCACGAGGCCGGACTTCACGAAAAGGCGGCGCACCACGCTCACACAGCGAGGGCCCACGCCATCCACGCCAGAGGGCACGCAGAAGAGGCAGTAAAGGCTCACGCCGAGGAACACGGAAAAAAATAACTTCCTAGATATATTTGATCAGACCTGCAAAGGGTGGCCCCTAGAAGCCACCTTTCTTTTGAAGACTGGCCGAATTTTGGTTATCGGCGGTTTGGGCTATTTGTTTGGTGTGGCCGGCGCAGCTGTTGGTTTCGGCTTAATGCTGTGGGCTCTGTCAGCAAAGTGTTTGGCGGACATCCTGATCGTCAACGCCTGGTTCATGCCGAAGTGCAACATGCACTCGTCGGGATGTCGGGGATCTTGAATGATGTATAGTACCGCGTCAGCATTGGCCTGATAATTATCACCCGCCGGTGACTGAACATGTATGAATTTTGCCATGGCTTACCCCTCCATAGTGGGCGGAAATCTCTATCATACCACCTAGGCTTGTTCCCCTGATCAGGAGGGCTGCTTGAGCGACGACCCCTACAAGGTGCTTGGCGTCAAAAAAGATGCAACAGCAGAGGAAATCCAAAAGGCCTACCGTCGTCTGGCAAAAAAGCTGCACCCCGACCTCAATCCCAGCAACAAGCAAGCTGAGGAACAATTCAAGGTCGTTTCTGCAGCCTATGATCTCTTGAGCGATCCGCAAAAACGGGCGCGTTTCGACCGCGGTGAGATCGACGCTTCAGGCCAGGAGCGACCGCAGCACCGTTTTTATCGGGACTTCGCCGATACGGCTGAGCACCCGTATGCATCATCCGAAGGATTTTCAGACCTTGCGGAGGAGAACCTCTTTTCCGACCTTTTTCGTCGCGACGGCCACATCAATATCAAAATGCGTGGCCAGGACGTACACTATCGTCTGCCCGTCGAATTCCTGGAAGCCATCAACGGCGCGATCCGTCGGATCACCCTGTCGGATGGCTCGACGGTTGACGTCACGATACCGGCAGGCGCTCGCGATGGGCAGTTGCTGCGCCTCGCCGGCAAGGGTGGTGTCGGCATTGGTGGCGGGCTGCCCGGCGATGCCTTTGTCGAAATCCACGTCAAGCCTCACCCTTATTTTAGACGCAAGGGCAACGACATTCACGTCGAATTGCCGGTTTCGCTCGGTGAAGCTGTGCTCGGTGGCAAGATAGCGGTGCCAACCACCTCGGGCACCGTGACAATGACCGTGCCAAAGAACTCCAACACTGGCACGGTGCTTCGTCTCCGGGGCAAAGGCATCCTGCGACCGGATGGTACGCGTGGTGATGAATATGTCACGCTGAGGGTCGTCCTACCTGAAGCGCCGGATCCGGAGCTGGAAGCGTTCGTATCGCGCTGGGGTGCAGGCAAGGAACATAATCCGCGGCGCGCGATGGAGGCATGAATGCTCGATATCGAGGAATTTCTTGTTCGTGCCGAGCTCACGAGCAACGTTGTTGAGGCCTGGATCGAGGCCGGCTGGTTACGGCCGCGACGGTCAGAGCATGGTGCAGCCTTTTCCGCGATCGATATCGCCAGGGCACAGTTGATCCGCGATCTCAAGGAAGATTTGGGAGTTAATGACGAAGGCATTCCCATTATCCTCGACCTTATCGACCAAATGCACGGACTTCGGCGAGCATTGCGCGAACTGTGCCAGGCGGTCGGTGAACAACCGAGCGAATTAAAGCAACGCATTCTCACCGAAGTCCGCCGCCGTCGACCAATTTTGCCAAACAGCCCAGTGCCAGATCAATCATCATAGAAAAGGAGAGACTAATCACTTGCATGAGTCTCTTTCTCAAACAGCGAAGTAAAATAAAATCCAGCAGACAGTTTGAGAGACGATGGGATCCGATGGTCGCGCGAGCGCATGCATTGCGCGACTCCCAGTTATAGCCTCATGTGACTAGCTTATTAGCGATGCGTCGCGGAGAGGGCCCCCACTCCTGAATACAGCGTTCAAGATCTTTGATGTTCCCTTGTAGTTGGTCAAGCGCGAAGCCAAGCGCAAATAATTGTCCGAGCTGGCTGGCCGATAAGTGCGCCAGGTTGCGCTGGCGCGATGCGGCTATCTGCGATGCGCAGGCATCAAGCTCATCCTAGCGGCCGGAGCGGCGGCGGCACATGACGCGACCTAAGCGCGAGAGCGCAGGCGCAAAAATAATTGCTGACGGCCGCTCCAACGCGATTAAAAACTGGCCTGAGATATTCGGTCAAATCGACCGGTAATGGTTCCGTGCTAGCCCGTCCTATCATAACCAAGTCGTGGCGCAGCCTTAGCAAAGTGCGTGGCAGAGGAGCGGGATCTGGTGCCGAGAAAAAGGTAACCGGCTTTTCATGGTTGATCTCTTCGACGACGCCTTGCAACTCGGAAACCGAGCGACCGATGCGATCTTGAATACGCCCGAGTTCGGTCCTATCGCACCTTTGGAAAAAACCCGCCAATATCTCGGGCACATCTTTTGCCATTTCGTCGAGGACGCGGGCCGCTGCGTCGCGAGCCAACCGGTGAGCGCGTTCGGGAAAAACGACCAACGAGACAATCACGGCGACTACCCCGCCGAGCGTGACTTCCAACAATCGGGTAAGCGCTGATTCGATGGGACCTTCGCCAAGCTGCCCTGAAATCAGGAGTACCAGCACAGCCGAAAACGGAGCGACACGAAAACTCGGATTGAGCGCTGCCGCAAATGCCATTGGTGCAACGCCGATTGCAAGGACTCCAATCTGCGCGAGTTCTGTCGTCTGAGGAATCAAGAAGCCGACGAGGCCCGCATATGCCGCCCCTCCGAGCGTTCCGAGGACATACTCCAAGCCCGCACTGAGCGAGCCGCCGATGCTGACTTGCGTTACGACTGTTGCGGTGAGGACAACCCATAGACCGTGTAGTGGAAGCGCGAAGAGGTGTCCAATCAGCAAAGCCGAGATCGCAGCCACTGTTACGCGGATGCAGAAGCGCAATTGCGCCCGGTAGAGGCGCCATTGCGTGTAGAGCCACTTCGAAACAGCTCCGGTGCGGAGTAGCGGAGCTTCAGACATGGACGCCGCCTTTCAGTGCGTGCCATATCCTCTGACGAAGCTCCACAAATTCGGAATTGGCTTTGACATTCTCGTCGCGCGGGCGTGCGAAAGGAACATCGATAATTTTGTCGATGCGCGCCGGTCTCGGCGTGATGAGGACGATCCGGTCGGCCAGATAAAGAGCTTCTTCAATACTGTGTGTAACGAACAGAACGGTTTTCCGCTCGGCATTCCAAATGCGGAGCAATTCGTCCTGCAGTAGATCCCGTGTTTGCACATCCAGGGACCCAAACGGTTCGTCCATCAACAGGATGCTGGGCCTTGTCGCAAGCGCCCGCGCAAAGCCGACCCGCTGCTGCATTCCGCCACTGAGCTCGTGAGGATAGGCATTCTCAAAGCCTTCGAGTCCTATCAATTGGATGTAATGAGCCGCGATGTCGCGACGTTCGGAGCGGCTAATGGCGAGGCGCTCAAGGCCAAACTCCACATTGCCGAACACTGTTCGCCACGGAAACAAATCGAAGCTCTGGAATACCATCCCCCG
>Ga0207855_1000102_pt1 | contig 13563 bp, 12 predicted proteins | sample LuqExpMetageno14_FD_187772 | JGI IMG/M metagenome (GOLD analysis project Ga0207855, IMG submission 187772) | Tropical forest soil microbial communities from Luquillo Experimental Forest, Puerto Rico - Sample 14 (SPAdes) | ecosystem: Environmental > Terrestrial > Soil > Tropical forest ...
TGCACGATGCCAAACAAGGCACGGCCGCTGCGCGCACCGAAGGCCTTCTTGCTGCGCTCCGCCCAGCGCAGCGACAAATGCATGGCGCGCGCGACTTCCTCGCGTGGGGCCGGTAATCCGATGCATTCGTCGAGCTGCATGGAGATGTCCGCGCCGAGCAACCCCTGGACCTCGATTGCGCGCTCTGGTGTGAGCTCGACCATGGTGCCATCGAGATGCGAGCGGAACGTGACGCCTTTCTCCTCCAGGCGCCGCAACGCCGACATCGACATCACTTGAAAGCCGCCCGAATCTGTCAAGATCGGCAGCGGCCAATTCATGAAGGCGTGCAAACCGCCGAGCGCGGCAATGCGCTCGGCGCCGGGCCGCAGCATCAGATGGTAGGTGTTGCCGAGTACGATCTCGGCGCCGCTCCCCCGCACGTCGTCGGGAGTGAGGCCTTTCACCGTCGCCTGCGTGCCGACCGGCATGAACGCGGGCGTCTGTACTTTACCATGCGGCGTGACGATCTCGCCGCGGCGGGCGGCGTTGTCCGTTTTGTTGAGGAGACTAAAGGAAAACGGCGCGCTCATTGGCTCGGAGGATAAAGCAGACAGGCGTCTCCGTAGGAATAGAAACGATAACCGGCCGAAATCGCGTGCGCGTAGGCGCGTTTCATACAGTCCAACCCGCTAAAGGCCGAGACGAGCATGAATAGGGTCGAACGCGGCAGATGGAAATTGCTTAGCATCAGGTCGACAGCTTTGAAGCGGTAGCCCGGCGTGATGAAAATCGCAGTTTCACCGTTGAATTCGCGTAATTTGCCATCCACTCCGGCGGCGCTTTCCAGGAGCCGCAGAGTAGTCGAGCCAACCGCGACGATCAGCCCACCTTTGACGCGCGCGGCGTTGAGGGCATGCGCCGTCTCGGCAGTCACGATGCCAAATTCGGAGTGCATCTTGTGGGCTTCGATGTCGTCGGTGTCCACCGGCAGGAAAGTGCCGGCGCCGACGTGCAGAGTGACCTTGTGCAGGCCGATCCCGCGCTCCTTAAGCAGCGCCAGGAGCCCCGCGGTGAAATGGAGCCCGGCGGTCGGAGCCGCCACCGAGCCCTCCTCATGGGCAAAAACGGTCTGGTAGTCGGCTCGGTCTTGCTCGTCCGGCTCGCGACGCGCAGCGATATAAGGCGGCAGCGGCATCGCCCCGCGTTCGGCTACAGCCTGATCCAACACAGGGCCGTGGAAGGAAAATGAAAGGATTACCTCGCCTCGTTCATCTTTTCGTGAAACTTGAGCATCGAGTTCGCTTAGGAAACATACCTTTCCCTCGGTCCCGAACCGAAGGTTATCCCCCACCTGCAGCTTCTTGGCACCCCGGACGAAGGCCCGCCAATGCGAGCCGTCGATGCGCTTATGCAAGGTCGCCTCTATTTCGGGCTCGGTCGTGCCCCGCCCAATCCGCCGCCCTTTAAGCCGCGCAGCAATCACCTTGCTGTCGTTGACCACCAGACAGTCGCCGGCCCGTAGCAGCCCGGGCAAATCGGAAATTTTCCGGTTTTCTAGCTCAGCCGCCTCCCCCGGCCGCACCACTAAGAGCCGCGCTGTATCGCGTGGACTCGCCGGTCTCAGCGCGATGCGCTCTGCCGGCAGATCGAAATCAAAGAGGTCAGTGCGCATGGCTCCCCATTTTGGGGGAAGGCTTTAAGCCCCAATCGTCGCCTTGACGATTTTGTCGGGGTTCTGTACCGGCTCGCCGCGCTTGATTTTGTCGACGTTCTCCATGCCCTCGACCACCTTACCCCACACTGTGTAGTGGTTGTCGAGGAAGCGCGCGTCGTCAAAGCAAATAAAGAACTGGCTGTCGCCAGAATCCGGGTTGGCCGCGCGTGCCATCGACACGGTGCCGCGCACGTGCGGCTCCTTGTTGAACTCAGCTTTCAGCTTCTTACCCGAGCCGCCGGTGCCGGTGCCGTGCGGGCAACCGGTCTGCGCCATGAAGCCGTCGATCACCCGGTGGAACACAATGCCGTTGTAGAAGCCCTGCTTCACCAGCTCCTTAATGCGCGCAACGTGATTGGGCGCAAGGTCGGGCCGCATCTCGATCACTACCTTGCCCTTGGTGGTCTCCAGCGTGAGCGTGTCTTCCGGCTTGGCCATTGAACTCTCCTCTTATTATTTTATTGCTTAGCTACGCGCCCCGCCGATCAGGGCTCGAGGGTCGCCTTCCTCACGAAATCCATGCGCGGGAAATCCTTCGTCAAATACGCGTTACCTTCGCGCTGCAGGCGTCCCTGGTCGGGCCCGCGGCCGCGCGGAGCGCCTTCGCCGTATTCGGCGTTAAGTTTGTCTACCGTCTCCATACCGGAGACCACCCGGCCGAAGGGCGCAAAGCCCATCTGGTCGAGGTTGTCGTTGTCGACGAAATTGATGAACACCTGCGTGGTGCGCGTGTTCGGTCCGGCCGTGGCGAAGGTGATGTAGCTACGCTTGTTGCTCTGCGTGACCGGATCGTCTTTGATCGGATTATCCCGCCAGCGGGCCATCACCCCCGGATTACCGTTGATGCCGAACTGAACCATGAAGCCGGAGATCACGCGGAAGAAGCGCACGTCGTCGAAAAAGCCGCTCTTCACCAGACTGTAGAAGCGATCGGCGCCCTGCGGCGCCCAAGCGCGCGTCACCTGCACAACGAAAGGACCCTTGCTGGTGTCGAAGCGCACCTTGTAGGTCGGCGGCGCCTGCTCAATGGTTTGCGCGAACGCGGGTGCCGCGCAGACGAGCACAGCAATGACAGCGAGAATACGGATCATGATGTCTCCCGGTAGAGGTCTTTAGCGTGAGAATTTCTTCTTTAGCCCTACCGCTACAGCGGCCGGCACGAAGGCGGATACGTCGCCGCCCATGCCGGCGATCTGACGCACCAATGTGGCGGTGATCGGGCGCGCCATGGGCGAGGCCGGTAAGAACACGGTCTGGATTTGCGGCGCCATGGCGGCGTTCATGCCTGCCATCTGCATTTCGTAATTGAAGTCGATGCCGTCGCGGAGACCCCGAATCAGGATGGTGGCGCCGACCTTGCGCGCCGCCTCCACCACCAGCCCAGAAAAGGTCACGCAGGAAAGCTCGCAGTTGGCCTCCTCGGCGAGCGGCCCGCAGATCTCCTGCAGCATGGCCAGCCGCTCGTCGGCCGAAAAAAGCGGAGCCTTGTCGGGGTTCACCCCGACCGCCAGCACCAGCTTGTCGGTCAGCGCCACGGCTTGGCGCATCACGTCGAGATGGCCGTTGGTAACGGGATCAAAAGACCCGGCGTAAAGGGCGGTTCTGGACATCTGGCGGGTCTAGCCCGCCACCTGGCTGCTCGCAAGACTGTTACCGGCCGGGGCCTTGGCCAGTTGAGAAACGAGTAGTCGCTGCAACCATCGCCGCACCACCCTGTTTGCCACGTCGAAGCCACCCCGTTGGCAAAGCCGGTCGCCGACGCGACGGCCGCCGGCAAGCAGCATTCTAACCCTACCTCGATTGCATCGACGCCCGATGCGCTTCATCGACAGCGACGAATGCGATATCGATACTGTGCGTGCCATGATTGCCGAAGGTTAGCGCCAGATCCTACGGGAGGGTGTCATTCGTTGGCTCGTGTTTCTCGTCTTTCCCTTGTTGACGGCGTCCGCGCTAGCGCAGACTTATCCCGACCACCCAATCCGTATCATCGTGCCAACACCGGCGGGCGGCCCGGTCGACGTAATGGCGCGGCTCTTTGCCGCCGCCCTGCCGGCAAGCCTCGGGCAAAATGTCATCGTTGAGAACAAGCCGGGCGCCGGCAACACACTCGGCTCGCGCGCGGCGGCCCAAGCGGCGCCAGACGGCTACACGCTCATGGTTTCGGCGGCAAGCGGGCTCATCATCAGCCCGATGATCTACAAGACCGCTGGTTATGACGCATCGAGCTTCGCGCCCATCGCCCTGCTCACCGAGACGCCGCAGCTCTTGGTGATCAACCCGCAGCTGCCGTTCAAATCCGTCGCGGATCTCGTCGCCTATGCCAAGGCCAATCCCGGCAAGCTCAATTATTCGACTGGCGGCAACGGCACGCTGCCGCATCTCGCCGCCGAGCTGTTCAAGAAGATTACGGGCATCAACATCGTGCACCTGCCCTACAAGGGCGGTGGGCCGGCGCTCACCGGCGTTGTTGCCGGCGAGGCGCAGATGACATTCGATCCTGTCGCCACCTCGCTGCCACTAATCAAGGACGGCAAGCTGCGCGCGCTGGCTATTGCCGGCTCCGCACGCGTGCCGGCACTGCCCGACGTACCGACCATGGGAGAAAGCGGCTATTCGACGTTGCTGGTCGGCGCCTGGACGGCCGTGCTCGCGCCGAAGGGGACGCCTCCTGCGATCGTCGCCAAGCTCAACGCCGCGGCGAATGCGGCGCTGCAGTCCGAACAGATGAGCGTAACGCTCGCCAAAATCGGCGCGCAGGCGCGCGGCGGCACACCGCAAGCGCTCGCCGATTACATCGCTGACGAAAACAAGAAATGGGGGCCGATTGTAAAGGCGCTCGACCTCAAGGTCGAGTAAACGGGGACCGCGCCATCAGCGGAACCCAGTCCGTTCGCCGACCGCGCATTAGTCACGTGCTCCTGCATAATCCTGCCAGGTGTCGCGCTGGACATTCCCTTTGTCTGGCGGCCGTAGCTGGCGGAACCAGCAGCAGGATGGCGGCGGCGGAGAAGGTCGTTTTCTTCATCAGAAGAAATCCTTCTTCAGCGCGTTTACTCGTGCGCCCGAGCGGGTATGCGGAAACAATGACGATTGCCGTCGGACATGATTCCTGGCGTGCGGCGCAAGAACTGAGCCTCAGCGAAGCCCAATCTCTATTCTTCGTTTTCGGATTCTTCAGACAACCGCTCGACCGAGACGACGCGCTCGTCTTCGGCAGTGTTGAGCACGATCACGCCCTGCGTCGAGCGTCCGGCGATGCGGATGCCGGCAACCGGCGTGCGGATCAGCTTGCCCTGATCGGTGACCAGCATTACCTGATCGCCCTCTTCGACCGGGAAGGAGCCGACCAGGCGTCCGGTCTTGGCTGTGACGTTCATCGCCACGATGCCTTTGCCGCCGCGCCGCGTGGTACGGTACTCGTAGGACGACGAGCGCTTGCCGTAGCCGCGGTCGGCAACCGTAAGCACGAATTGCTCGGCCGCTGACAATTCGACGTAGCGCTGCTCGCCCAGCTCGATCCCCGCGCCCGTCTCCGTTTCGTCCTCGTGCTCGGCCGCCGGCGCCGCTTCTTCCTCGGCGGTCCCGCGGCGGATGGCGTTAGCGCGCTTGAGATAGGCCACGCGCTCCTCCGAGGCCGTATCCATGTGGCGGAGGATCGACATCGAGATGATCTTGTCTTCCTTAGCGAGCGCTATGCCGCGCACGCCATCTGAAGTGCGGCCGGAGAACACGCGCACTTCCGGAACCGGGAAGCGGATGCATTGCCCGGCCGCGGTGGTAAGTAGCACGTCTTCTTTCTCGGTGCAGATGGCTACGTCGACGATGGCGTCGCCCGTATCGAGCTTCATGGCGATGATGCCAGACGGCCGGATTTTCTCGAAATCGGAGAGCTTGTTGCGCCGCACGTTGCCGCTGGTAGTGGCGAACATCACGTCGAGCTGGCCCCAGGTCGTCTCGTCTTCTGGCAACGGCATGATCGAAGTGATGATCTCGCCCGGATCAAGCGGCAGGATGTTGATCAGCGCTTTGCCTTTTGCCTGCGGCGCCGACAGCGGCAGGCGCCAGACTTTTTCCTTGTAGACCTGGCCCGCCGACGAGAAGAACAGCACCGGCGTATGCGTGGAGGCGACGAACAAGGTGGAGACGAAATCCTCCTCGCGCACCTGCATGCCGCCGCGCCCTTTGCCGCCGCGCTTCTGCGCGCGGTAAGTGGAGAGGGGTACGCGCTTGATGTAGCCGAGGTGCGACACGGTCACCACCATGTCCTCGCGGTGGATCAGGTCCTCGTCCTCGACCTCCGCCTCCTCATTGGCGATCACGGTGCGCCGCGGGGTAGCGAATTCCTTCTTCAGCGCGGCGAGCTCGTCCTTGATGATCGACTGAATGCGAACGCGCGAGCGCAGGATTTCCAGGTAGTCGGCGATCTCGGAGGCGAGCTTGTCGAGCTCGTCCTTGATCTCGTCGCGGCCCAGCGCGGTCAATCGCTGCAGGCGCAGATCGAGGATCGCCTTAGCCTGCTCCGCAGACAGCTTAGTGGTGCCCTTGTCCGACACCTTGTGGCGCGGATCGTCAATCAGTGTCACCATGACGGCGACGTCCTTGGCCAGCCAGCCGCGTTCCATCAGGGCTGCGCGCGCCGCGTTCGGATCCTTGGCGGCGCGGATCAGCTTGATCACCTCGTCGATATTGGCAACCGCGATGGCGAGGCCGACCAGCACGTGGGCACGTTCGCGTGCCTTGCCGAGCAGATGCTTGGTTCGCCGCGACACCACCTCTTCGCGAAAAGCGATGAAGGCGGTGAGCAGGTCCTTTAGCGTCATCAGCAGCGGGCGTCCGCCGTCGAGCGCCACCATGTTTGCGCCAAAGGACGACTGCAGCGGCGTGAAGCGGTAGAGCTGGTTCAAGACCACATCGCCTTCGGCGTCGCGTTTGAGCTCGATTACCACGCGGTAGCCTTCACGATCGGACTCGTCGCGCAGGTCAGCGATACCGTCGATTTTCTTCTCGCGTACCAGTTCGGCAATGCGCTCGACCATACCGGCCTTGTTCACCTGATACGGGATCTCGGTGATAACGATCGCTTCGCGTTCCTTGCGGATAGTTTCGAATGCGACCTTGCCGCGCAGCACGATCGAGCCGCGCCCAGTTTCGTAAGCCGCGCGGATGCCAGAGTGGCCGAGGATGATACCGCCGGTCGGAAAATCCGGCCCCGGCACGATCTTGATCAGATCGTCGATACTCAGACTCGGGTGGCCGATCAGCGCGACGCAGGCGTCGATCAGCTCGCCGAGATTATGCGGCGGGATATTGGTTGCCATGCCTACGGCGATGCCGCCGGCACCGTTGACCAAGAGATTGGGGAAGCGCGCCGGCAGCACAACCGGCTCTTTTTCATTGCCGTCGTAGTTGGGCTGTAAGTCGACGGTGTCCTTGTCGATATCGTTGAGCAACGTCATCGCCGGCCGCGCCAGCCGGCACTCGGTGTAGCGCATCGCCGCCGGTGGATCGCCGTCGACCGAGCCGAAATTGCCCTGCCCGTCGATCAACATCAGGCGCATGGAGAAATCTTGCGCCATGCGCACGAGCGCGTCGTAGATCGCCTGGTCGCCGTGCGGGTGATATTTGCCCATCACGTCGCCGACCACTCGCGCCGACTTGACGTATTTCTTGTCCGGCGTGTGCCCGTTCTCGTTCATCGAGTAGAGGATGCGCCGGTGGACCGGCTTCAAGCCGTCGCGCACGTCCGGCAACGCCCGCGACACGATCACGCTCATCGCGTAATCGAGGTACGAGCGCTTCATCTCCTCGGTAATAGAGACGGGGCGTACGTCGGAAGGACTGCCGTCCCCCGATTTGGAAGTTTCGGTGTCGGCCAAAGAGGGTTTCCCCGCGGATGTTTTTCAGTTGATTTTTCTTAGCCGATTCATCCCCGCTTTGCCACCCGAAAGCAGCTCCATTTCACGCTAATTGTTCCTTTTAAATCAACCGCTTACGATGGTACCGTCTGGCCCGATAAAATTGCCCGAATTGCGCCACAACCGATGCGAGGCGCGCATGCCGACTGGATTACCTAGCCTCCTCATTCGCACGCTGGTCCTCGTGGTCGATCCCTTGGGTCTGGTGCCAAGTTTCATCTCCATTACGCACGGCCTGCCCGAGCGCGCGCGTCGCGACGTCGCAGTGCGCGCCGCGTTTATTGCGGCCACCATCCTCGCCGGCAGCGCGCTGATCGGCGACTGGCTGTTGCGCACGCTGGCCATCTCCCTTCCGGCCTTTCGCATCGCCGGGGGCCTGCTGCTGTTTTCGATCGCCTCGGAAATGGTGTTCGGCCTGCGCATCGAACGGCAGTCGCGCCAGGCCGAGGAAGCGCTCGAGGAGCACGTGCGCAACATTGCCGCCTTCCCGCTTGCCATCCCGCTGATGGCTGGCCCCGGCGCGATCACGGCGACGGTCTTGCTCGCGGGCCGCGCCAACGGTGCGCCCGTCAGGATTGCAATCCTTCTGCGGTCATCGCGATCGTGTTGGTGCTGTGCTTCGTGGTGTTCGCGCTCGCAGCACGCATCGCCGGCTTCATCGGTGCCACCGGCAACGTCGTGCTCTCGCGCCTGCTCGGCGTGATTCTAGCGGCGCTCGCCGTGCAGTATATAGTCGATGGCGTGCGCGCAGCGATTTCGGGATGAAGCATCGTCCCAGGGCAGCACTTAGAAATTGGAACAGAGTGACTGTTCTTTCGAGTGTACGAGGAAGCGCCGATGCGCCCCTAGCACCAAGCTCCGGCCCTTAAGACAGGCGCCAGCTTAACGAACGACCACGCAAGACCTTGGGATTCGCAACCCAGCAGAGAGATTTAACGCCTGTGTTGCATCGACCAGTGGAGCCGCCAGCCAAAAGCGGACACCTACTAAAATCAGCTGGCGACCGTTTTCATTGACTAGCGGTGGAACAAAAACCCCGGGCATCAGCCCGGGGTGCAAAAATATTTTCGCAGACTGTCGGCAACCCTCAAGTTGCCTTTACCTCGATCTTCTTTGCAGGCTTTTGGGCCTCGGCCTTCTTGGGAAGCGTCAACGTAAGCACGCCCTTCTTGAAGCCTGCTTCGATCTTGTCGGTCTCAACAGTTTCCGGCACTTCGAAGCTGCGTTCGAACGAGCCAAAGCTACGTTCCTGCAGGTAATAGTCCTTCTGCTTTTCCTCTTTTTCTTCCCGCTTCTCACCCTTTATGGTCAGCACCCCATCGGCCACTTTGACCTCGATGTTCTTTTCATCCATGCCGGGTAGCTCAGCAGTGATTTCATATGCCTTCTCACTCTCGACAACGTCGACAGCCGGCATAGCGGGCCACTTCAGTTGGCTGCGGAACAACGGTGCGGCCGGAAAAAGTGACCGACGGAATGGCTGCCACGGGCCCCGGCCAAAATCTTCAAACAACCGGTCGATTTCATCGCGAAGGCTTTCAAAGGGCTGATATGCTTGGAGCTTTGACGAGGGCTTTTCGATCTTTTCCTGCTTCACAGGTACTTTGGTTACACTTTCAGCCATGATGGGACCTCCCTAAATTCGAACTGCTTCCGCGTAAGCGGTTGAGAGTAAAGTGCATTGATGCAGATCAAGCCGATGTTGCTGGGGGGGGTCCACTCAATCTGGACACTCCATAGAATCCACGTTTGCTCATCAAAAAATTGTTGATCGACTGCGGACTTAGCAATGGGTTGGTTGCGCCGAATCAGCCGATCTCGGCATCATGGCAATATGAGCGCAAGAGTCATCGAATTTCCCGGCGCACGTGAAAGCGGCGGTAAACCTGCGCATAATGTCAGGAGTGCGCAGGTTTCCGATGAAGTTGTCGCACCACTGACCGATTTTGAGATTGCCGCGATTGAAAGCCTAGGGGCCATCTTTCAGGCGGGGGGCACCGAAGCCTTCAACTTCGCTGCGAAACGCCAACTTTTCATACTCGCTTCGTTGATAAAGCGGATCTTAGGCGAAGATGGACTAAACGAATTGCTGACGGCTGCGGAATGGGTCTGAATCCGCTTTGGGCCGATTCTGTTGAAAAAGTCCCAAGCTCAAGTACATTGTAGCGATTAACGGCGGTCAGTCAGCCCGGCGACCAAATCATCCTCTATCCGAGCGACCGCATTACGGACGGTGTCCGTGTGCAGTCACGGTAGCTCCGCAAGCCTGCGCCTGACGTAAAAATACTGCACCTAGGGTATTAACTGGCGCCATCGTAACAGGATACAAAAATTCCGGGCGAGATCCAAGCTATGCAACCGCGCGGTTTGCCCCGACACGTTGTGGTGTTCGGCTTAATAAGCCTACTCACCGCAATGTCGTCAGCCATGGTCTATGGCCTGCTGCCGGTCTTCCTGGTTCGCGCGCTCGGGGCGACCAGTGTCGCGGTCGGTCTTATCGAAGGCATTGCCGAAGGAGCAATGTCGCTCGCGCGCATTTTCTCAGGCCTTGCAAGCGATTGGCTTGGTCGGCGCAAGTCACTTGTCCTGCTCGGCTATGCCATATCGGCGGTCAATAAGGTGATGTTTCCGCTTGCCGGCGCCGTCTCTACCGTGCTGGCGGCACGAATTATCGACCGCATTGGCAAGGGTGTGCGCGACGCCCCACGCGACGCCTTCATGACAGATGTGACGCCGATTCGGGTTCGCGCTTCCGGCTTCGGCCTGCGGCTAGCCTTCTACACCACCGGATTTGTGATCGGCCCGCTCGCCGCGATAGGCCTCATGCGCGCAAGTAACGACAATTTTCGCCTTGTGTTCTGGATCGCGGTAATCCCGGCTACGATTGCTATCTTCGTGCTCCTATTCGGGATTAAGGAAAAAGTCCCAAGGCCTTTCGCCGTTCGTCCGCTGCAGTTGCGGCATAACGACATTTTTCAGTTTACCAGCCGGTTCTGGTGGGCGATTGCGGTGGCGAGTCTGCTGGCACTCGCGCGTTTTAGCTATGCATTCCTAATCCTGAAGGCCAACGAGGTTGGGATTGATCCGGCCTATGTGCCGATCATGTTGGTCGTCATGCATCTCTTTTATGCGGTTGCCGCTTTTCCGTTCGGCATTCTTGCCGACCATATCGACCGGCGGCTGCAACTGATGATGGGCGCCGGCGTCCTCATCTGCGCTGACATCGTTTTAGCAATAGCAGGGGAAGCATGGCTTACCGGCGTCGGCGCAGGCCTTTGGGGTTTGCAGTTGGCGATGACGCAGGGGTTGTTATCGGCATCGGTCGCCGACGCCGCACCGGAGACCTTGCGCGGGACTGCATTTGGCATTTTTGACCTAGCCATTGGCGCTGCGAGTTTTGTGGCGAGCACGGCTGCAGGTACGATCTGGCTGACCGTCGGCTCTGAGTGGACCTTCCTGTCCAGCGCGATGATTGCGGCCCTGGCTATCTCGGTCTTATTGAGTAACCGCGTTTCGATCTGATCCTGTCGGCACAAAAATGCGCCTGCAAGGCTAAAAATTTTTGAGTGCCTAGGCGCTCGGACTTTTTCAACACAATCGGCCAGAAGGAGACATTAAATAAAGGCAATAGGCTACCAAACGACGCAGCCTCAATTTAAGTCCTGAGCAAAGGAGCGTGAGACCGACTTAGGTCAACGCTCCCAACGGCCGCCTCATAAAATTATCATGTACGGCGCAAACTCCCGGAACCGACTCCGCCACGACGCGAATGGCTTTACGCTCTGCCTCCGAACCCGTGATCCCGAAGAGGTCCACGACACCATCTTTCACGATAATGTTCACTAGGCCCGTGTGAGCCCATAGTTCGGCCCGAAGACTTGCCAAGATCTTCTCACGAATAAACTCATCGGAAACTGGAATTTCCAACTCCCGCCGTTCACTCGCCACCGCTTGGATTAGATTGGCCCGGGTGACAATGCCGACAAGCTGACCGTCCTTCACAATCGGGACCCGCTTGATCGAATTAATTTCAAATAGACGCGCAATTTCGTGCAACGGGGTATCAGGTGATGCGGTTATGACACGGCGCGTCATGATATCGGCAACTTTATGAGCATGCGCCTTGATGTATTCGGATGCTAGGCCGGCATCACTGGTCAGCCCCTGCAACCACCATGAGCGCTTACGTTCGGTACCTGCCTCGGTGCGATGCATAAGATCGCCCTCGCTGACCATGCCAACGAGCTTGCCCTGATCGTCAACGACCGGAACGGCGCTAATGCGCCGCTCTAACAATAACTTGGCGACCTCCCGCACCGTCGAAGAAGGTTTTACGGTGATGACGGGCGAAACCATAACGTCGCGTGCTTTCATCGTCACTCTCCTATCGTCCAGCTTTTATGGCGGTCGCTCCAGCAGAGGAGGTTCTCAGGCGTGACTACCATGCAGCCGACCGTTGGCGGCGCGCCTATGCTGCTTCCGTAAATTCGCCTATTGTTTTGATATTTCGCAATGTTTGCGCGAGAATTGCGAAATTTCCAGTCCGGCGCCATCAATCACTTCCCATGTTTTCTCGACACCGGCGCGTCTGATTTGAACGGGAATCTCTGGTCGAAGATATTGTCCCTTGGGACAATTTGCGGCCGCAATAAAGCGGATAATTCGCGCGCGGCCCTGGTCAGGTGCGTCTGACCGGGCGATATAGGCCGAGGCCTTCGAGGCTCCGGAGCAGCTGGTTCATAGTCCGCCGTTTAGCAATCAGTTATTTGCTCGAACGTCCGTTCTTCACTGCGGACCGGCCCGAGCCGGTGGATCGCGCCTCGTCGGTGGGTCACGCGTATATACTTAAGCTCGCCTTCACGTACCCACCGACGCACGTTATAGCGAAATACCCAACGAAGCAGTATTCCGGGGAAAAGTCGACTGAGCGCGGAGGTGATCGCCTCCTCGGGACATTTCATCTCGCAGCTTAGACATACCAGACAGCGGCGATTCCACTGCGGTAGACCACGCGGATTCCTCGTTATGTTGCCCGTTGGGCAAACCTCCATGCACAGACCGCACGCAGTGCATTTCGAGCAATCGACATAAAACAGCCGACTGTAAAAGTGCTCCATCAACCACCGGCTGGCGAGTAACCGCTCAAGACGATAGATCAATGGCGGTTTGGGCTCGAATGGCGGACGAACGTAGCCTGCTCCAGCGCTACGAGCGGCGACAGCTTCGCCGAAGGTCTTCGCTTCGAGTAACTCGTCTTCGGTAGGGCGATCGGGAGAGAAGAGATAGCCCTCTCTCAATAGTGGGAGGACATGAGCCTCGCCTCGGCAATGAAAATAGCCCACCTCGCGTGCGCCCTTGCGCTCGAGGGTTCGCCGCAGCCAGTTCGCGGTATCGATCCGATGGGAGCCGTGGACGATAAATACAAAAGCTGGCATCCCTCCGAGATCAGGCAAATGTTGCACGTAGTGCGAGACGTTGAGGGGCAAATGAAAGTAATAAACCGGCGACCCAATACCTACGAGCTGATAGCCTCGAACATCGGGCGCTTGCCCGTTCCTCAGATTGCACAGATCAATCTCGTACCCGGCTTCTCGGATACCCGTCGCTATCGCGTCGGCCACGCGCGCATTCGTTCCGTCTTGAGAGAAATAGACAATCAAAGCCTTCGGGGTACGCATAAAGGCCCCCTTCGTGGCTTGGTTCGCACCAAGCGCCACGGTGCCACTACAAGCCCCATCTTGGCGAGCATCGCCCTTCGTTTCCGCAGTAGGCGCAGCACACGCGCAGCAACACACTCATATTCGATAGTTGAGAAAAGTCATTGACCTCTATCAGTCAGCGCCACTGACCCAAAGCTCGATACTGACAGACGACATTGCCAGCCTGGTATGCGGCGAGTTTCCGCTTCATCATTAATGCTCCGCCGTTGAACTCACGGTGAGGCGGCCG
>Ga0207855_1000107_pt1 | contig 13060 bp, 9 predicted proteins | sample LuqExpMetageno14_FD_187772 | JGI IMG/M metagenome (GOLD analysis project Ga0207855, IMG submission 187772) | Tropical forest soil microbial communities from Luquillo Experimental Forest, Puerto Rico - Sample 14 (SPAdes) | ecosystem: Environmental > Terrestrial > Soil > Tropical forest ...
CAACCGCAGCACCGACCCTTATTCCGGCTCGGTCGTGCAGGGCAAGGCAACCGGCGAGACCCTAGACCTCACCGTCGTGGACGCACTCGACCGCGGCCTGAAGTACAACCTCGGTCTACTGCTCAGCAGCGACACCACCGCCGAGACTCGCGCCCTCCGCCTGCAATCTCTGAGCCGGCTGCTGCCCAATATCAACGGGGCTTTCGCCGAGGAACTGCAGCGGCTCAACCTCAAAGCTATCGGATTCAAGTTCGCTGGCTTCCCCAGCTCCGTCGGCCCTTTCGGCCTCACGGTCCTTCAAGCCACTGGCGTGTGGGAGCCGCTCAACGCTTCGTCCATCGACAGTTACCGTGCAGCCGGACAAACGGTGAAGGCCGCCGAGTTCAACTATCAGGATGCCCGCGACACGGTCGTCCTCACCGTAGGCGCAAACTATCTCCTCGTAATCGCGCAGGAGGCCCGCGTGGAAGCCATCCAGGCTGAGGTCAAGACCGCCGAGGCGCTCTACCAGTTGGCCAAAGACCAGGAAGCCGCCGGACTCGCGCCCAACATCGACACCCTGCGCGCACGAGTCCAGCTGCAAGCCCAGCAGCAAGAGCTGATCCAAGCCGAAAACGAGCTCGAAAAACAGCGCATCTCCCTGGCCCGCGTCATCGGACTGCCGGTTCAGCAAAAATATCGCCTGGTCAACCGAGTTCCCTATGCCCCGGTTCCTGAAATTGCCACGCAGGGTGCATTGGATCTCGCGTTGCAGACCCGCTCCGATTACAAAGCCGCGCTCGCTCAGGTGCGCGCCGCCGAACTGCGCAAGTCGGCTGCCTGGAAACAATATCTGCCGTCGATAGGTTTCTCGAGCACGTACGGAGTCCTGGGCTACACGCCCGACTCCATGGCTCCGAACTACAACGCCGCCGCCTCTCTCAACATCCCGATCTTCCAGGGTGGACGGGTGCAGGCTGACGTCAAAGAAGCCGAAGTGGCGCTAAAGACTCGCCAGGAACAAGCCGACAGCTTGAAGGGACGCATCGAGCAGGAAGTTGAAGACTCCATTCTCGACTTGCGGGCCGCTGCTCGCCAGGTCGACGTCGCCAAAATCGGGCTGGAGTTGGCGCAGCAGACCGTCAACCAGTCGCAGGACCGTTTCGCCGCAGGTGTAACCAATAATGTCGAAGTCATTCAAGCTCAGCAGCAACTGGCGGCCGCCAACGATCTCTACATCGCCAGCCTGTTTGCGCACAACATTGCCAAGGTGCTGCTGGCACGCTCCATCGGCAATGCTGAGCAGATCATCAAACAGTATCTAGCCGGGAACCCGGCCCTGCCGCCGTCCGTCATAAACCCCGATGCACAGCCGCCGAAGCCCCCTGACAATCCGCCAACATCCCCCAATCCTCCGCAAAGCAAGTGACAGGTGAAGAAGAGATGAGTCCGACGAGCACTGAGCAGAACAAAGTTAAACCCAAGGCTACTGAGCCCGCTGAAACCGAGAATGGCAATGGCGAGGAGCATCGACGCAGTCTGTTCGAGCGCAATCCCAGGGCCAAGTACATCCTCTTCATTGCGCTTCTTGCGGTGCTGGTTGCCGTGGGCTGGTACTGGTGGGACAGCCGCCGCTGGGAAAGCACCGACGACGCGCAGATCGACGGCCATATCTATCCCATCAGCGCCCGCGTTGGTGGTCAGATTGTGAAGGTGAACGTCGATGACGGAAATTTCGTCCACAAAGGCGACGTTCTCGTGCAGATCGACTCCACCGATTACAAGGTCGCCGTCGACCGCGCCCAGGCTGACCATCAAGACGCCACCGCGAATGTCGCCGCGGCTCAGGCCGGTGTTCCCATCGCCGACGTCGGCTCAACCAGCCAGATTAACTCTGCCTCTGCCGACGTTACCGGGGCGCAAGCCGGCGTGCTCGCCGCTCAGAAACAGATGGAAGCCGCCCAAGCCCAAGTCATCGAAGCCGAAGCCAACGCCACCAAGCTGAACGCCGATGTCGAGCGCTACAAAATGCTCCTCGACAAACACGAAATCTCGCAGCAGCAGTTCGATCAGGCCATTGCCGCGGCCACCTCCGCCAACGCTACGGTCACCGCCCGCAAGGCCTCCCTCGTCGCTGCCCAGGAACAGATCCGCGTGGCGCAGTCTCGGGTCGACCAGGCCAAGGCCAGCTGGAATAATGCCAAGATCACGCCCAAACAGGTCGAAGCCATCCGCGCTCGTGCCGCTGCCGCCGAAGCTCAGGCGCAGCGCGCCCAGGCCGCTCTCGAACAAGCTCGGCTCAATCTTGGCTACACCACCATCGTCGCTCCCGTCGACGGCGTCATCGGCAAGCGCTCCGTGCAGGTTGGCCAAAACGTCGGCCCCGGGCAGGACCTGATGGCCGTCGTCCCGCTGCGCGAAATCTGGGTCACCGCCAACTTCAAAGAGACGCAACTCGCCCGCATGCAGCCCGGCCAACCCGTCACCATCAAGGTCGACACCTACGGCGGCCGCAAGTGGCAAGGCCGCGTCTCCAGCCTCGGCGCCGCTACCGGAGCCAAGTACAGCCTTTTGCCACCGGAGAACGCCACCGGCAACTACGTCAAAGTCGTACAGCGCATCCCCATTCGCATCGACTTCGACAACAACGACAGACCCGATTTCAACTCCGACGGTCTGTTGCGTCCCGGAATGTCCGTCGTGCCCGACGTAAACGTCGCCGTTACACCGGAGGGCAAACCCAACCGGTAGAAGCTGGCCCGCCTCCAAAGCATGCCGTTTTGACAGCGCACCGTTCCGAGCCGTGCCGGACCAGGCCGCTTAGACACAAGGCTTCAGCCCCTGAGGAGATTTGCTTTTGTCGACGCCTCACGGAGCGGAACATCGCAATCGGAAGTTCTCTGTGTTCTCTGTGTCTCTGTGGTGAATGCTTTCATTGAACTTGACTAACCCATGACCGAAGCCGAACATCACGAGCTCCACACCTGGAAGCCCCGCTTTAATCCTTGGATCATCGCCATGGTCGTGACCTTGGCGACTTTCATGGAGATCCTCGACTCCTCCATCGCCAACGTCGCCCTCAACCACATCGCGGGTGGCCTCAGTGCCGGACAGGACGAAGCTACCTGGGTACTCACCAGCTACCTCGTGTCCAACGCCGTCGTGTTGCCCATGTCCGGCTGGCTCACCACCGTCATCGGCCGCAAGCGCTTCTACATGACCTGCGTCGCCTTATTCACCGCCTCCTCATTCCTCTGCGGACTGGCGCCCACCCTGCCGCTGCTCATCTTCTTCCGCATCGTGCAGGGCGCAGGCGGTGGAGGCATGGGCCCCAGCGAGCAGGCCATCCTCGCCGACACTTTTCCGCCCGAAAAACGCGGTCTGGCTTTCTCTGTATTCGGCATGGCCGTCGTCGTCGCCCCTGCTATCGGTCCTACTCTCGGCGGCTGGATCACCGACAACTACGATTGGCGCTGGATCTTCTTCATCAACATCCCGGTCGGCATCCTCTCTCTCTTCCTCACTTCCATGGTGGTCGAGGATCCGCCCTGGCTGCGCGGCCGTCAAGGCAAGTCCATCAAGGTGGACTACATCGGCCTCTCCCTCATCGTCATCGGCCTCGGCTTCCTGCAGGTGGTTCTCGACAAGGGCCAGCAGGACGACTGGTTCGGTTCCACCTACATCGCCGTGTTTTTCGCGGTATCTATGGTCGCGCTGGTCGCGCTCGTCATCCATGAGTGGCGCCACCCGCACCCCATTCTCGAGTTGAAACTCCTGAAGAACCGCAATTTCGCCGCCACCGTGCTTTTCAACTTCATCCTCGGCGCTACCTTGTTTGGCACCACCGTTCTGATACCGCTCTTCCTCCAGACCATGATGGGTTACACCGCGCAGAAGTCCGGAGAAGTCTTGTCTCCCGCAGGCTTCATGCTGATCCTGCTCTTCCCCATCGCCGGAATCCTTTCCACCAAGGTCGATCCCCGCTACATGATCGCCTGCGGCTTTGCCATGACCGCCGTCGCGCTCTACCACATCACCAACCTCAGCCTGACCGTCGATTTCCGCACCATGATCCTGTGGCGCTGCTATCAGATGTCGGGCTTGGCTTTCATCTTCATCCCCATCAGTATCCTCAGCTACGTCGGAGTCCCCCGCAACATGAGCAACCAGGTCTCCGGCATCAGCAACTTCATCCGCAACCTGGGCGGTAGCGTCGGCATCTCCATGCTGACAACGTTCCTCGCCCGTCAGAGCCAGATCCACCAGACCAACCTTGTCGCGCATGCCACGTCCGCCAATCCGCAGTTCAACCAGTTGATGCACGGCAGCGCCGCCAACATGGCCAAGTCCGGCTCCGGCCCGGTGACCGCCATGCACCAGGCCTATAGCCAGATCATGGGACTCATCCAGCAGCAAGCCGCGCTGCTTTCCTATGTCAACGCATTCTGGTGGGCGGCCGTGATCGTAGCCTGCCTGATCCCGATGCCCTTCCTGCTCAAGAAGCCCCGGCCTGGCGAAGTCCCCGCATCCGGCGCGCATTGATTCCGCGCCGCTCTTCCCCATGCGATACTAGACCCGTCACCCTCCCACGCCGGGATGGCGAAACTGGCAGACGCAGCGGACTTAAAATCCGCAGACCCGAAAGGGTTGTGGGGGTTCAAGTCCCCCTCCCGGCACCAACCGACTTCCCTCCCAATAGAAACCTGCGCGCACTTTCGCGCGACGGCCCGAACTCACACGCGTCCGCCCTTCGCCCGCAGCCGCTGGTACCGGCCCCGCCTTCTCACCATCGATACTCGGCGGCATTCTCCTTGCTCTTCGGCAAATACCCCCTGCCCTGCACAACGTCATGATGTTAGGATTATTTTTGTGCAGAGATTCCGATCAATACCCCTGACCCTGCTGGTCCTTGCCGGCCTGCTCGCGGCCATCGGCTGCGGCCAGTTCTTCCCTTCGTCCAACTCGATTACGGCCCTGGCTATTGCCCCCACCAATACCACCCTTGCGCCCGGCGTGACCCAGCAGTACACGGCCACTGCCACTTATGGCAACAACACCACCGCAGACGTCACCACCAGTGTCACCTGGAGCACCTCTCCCACTGCGACTGCGACGGTCAACAGCACCGGGCTGGTTACTGCCGTCGCTCTCGGTACGGCGACGGTCAAGGCTACCAGCGGAAACGTAATTGCTTCCACTGGCCTCACGGTGACTACCAAACAAATCTCCAGCATCGCCATACAACCGCTGACCCAGAACCTCAACGTGTCCTCGGCCAATGGGCCGACCACCGTTCAGTTCACCGCTACCGCCACTTACAAAGACGGCTCGACCGGCGATATCACCGCCATCTCCACGTGGACCTCCGTCTCCTCCACTTCGTCGGTGACTATTTCCAGTACGGGTCTTGCCACGGCAGTGGCAGTTGGAACCGCCACCATCACCGACAACTCCGGCGGAGTGACCTCGAACTCAGCTACGGTTACGGTCAGCCCCTAGAGCGCTGGTTGTCTGCCTCATTCGGTCCCCAAACGGTTTCTGCCACTTTCGTCGTATCCCCACGAAAGTGACCCAATAACTGCTAACGAATCGTCCATCTAAGCGTCTGAATTACAAGAGGATAATGTCTCTCTACGAGTCCTTGCATCGCCTCCAACGGGCATGCATAATCGGTTCTTTTCGCTTGAGTTCATTATGCAAATCGGGTTACAATGTTCTGGCTCGAGACCTGTAATTTCTTTCCTGCAATGTGTACTGCCCCCGCCGGTAAGGCTCGAGTGGCTGTACGCTGCTTCGTTGTATGTTGTTGAATTCCAATGACTTGCAACTGGCTCATCCAAGCGCCACAGAGATCACATCCCGAAGCGGGCGAAATATCATCTAAAGAGGCAGGACGACACTAACTATGGCAAAGCGACGTGGCAACCCGAACTGGGGAAAGCCGGAACCGATTGGACCGGTTGTCCCCACCATCACCGAATTCGAGCAGGTGGTCAAGGAGTTCAAGCTGGCTCCTGACCAGTTCATCCGCTCGACCCGCCTGCGCGAGTGGGCGCGCAAGAACAAGAACTCGAAGTACATTCCCGAGCCCCTGTTGGAAGCTTGGGGCTTTGAGATAGAGTCAACACTTTAATCCTCCAGCTTGAACAATTGCGGGCCGCTTTGCGCGGCCTTTTTTTGTCCCGGAATTCACTTTCGCCACGCAAAGGTTTCTCATGCCAAAGTTCGTCAGGCACATCTTCATCTGCGGCAACCAGCGTCCCCACGATCATCCTCGCGGCTGTTGCGATCGTTCCGCCACCGGCGACCTTCACCGAGCCTTCAAGGTCAGCCTGGCCCAGACCTCAGCCCGCGCCACCGTCCGCGCTAACAAGTCTGGATGCCTCGACCAGTGCGAACACGGCCCCACCGTCGTGGTTTATCCCGACGCCGTCTGGTACGGCCACGTCACGCTGCAAGACGTTGCCGAGATCGTGCAGTCCCACATCCTCGGAGGGCGGCCGGTCGAGCGCTTGCAAATCCCCGACTCCTGCCTCAACGCCTCAACCTGCGAGAACCGTAAGCCGTCCGGTAGTTAACCACGCCGCCCTTTCCGCGGAGTACGATTGTAGGCTTTCTCCCAAGGCTTATCCCCCTCGCCGCTGCAGCTGACCCTGTCCTCGCCGAATTCGCCAACTGAATGTCTTACTGATTTCCTTTCATAAACTTACACTCAGCTTCCTGTCGCTTCGAGGTGGCTCGCACCCAGCCGTTGACCAGCCAACCACCAGCGTGCCATATTGGACTGTTCATCCGTTTGTAATTTTTCATAATGCTCCTGGGCTATTCGGCGGTCCCCCGTTTCCGCCGTTCAGAGAGATCTATGCCTCGCCTTATTCCTCGTGAAACCAAGTTCTTCGACCTCTTTACCGAAATTGCAACCAACGTGACCGAGGGCGCCCGCGCCCTTTCCGAGCTGCTCCATCACTACGACTACGAGCGCATGCCCGCAGCCGTCGCTCGCATCACCGATATTGAGCACCGTGGCGACGAGATGACCCACAAGATCCTCGTCAAGCTCAATCAGACGTTCATCACCCCCTTTGACCGCGAAGACATTCACTTGTTGGTTTCATCCCTCGACGATGTCCTGGATTTCATCTTTGCCGCGGCCGACCGCCTGCTGAACTACAAAATCACTCACCCTTCACCCTCAGCCAAAGTTCTGGCCGGAATCATCCTGAAGCAGGCCGAAGAATTGACCAAGGCAGTTTCTCTGCTCGGCAAAGACAATCGCGTCCTGCAGCACTGCGTCGAGGTCAACCGCCTCGAGAACGAAGCTGACAAGGTGAGCCGCGAAGCCATCGGCCGCCTTTTCGACGGTGAGCAGGACCCCATCACCCTTATCAAGCTCAAGGAATTGCTCGAGGTTCTTGAAGAGGCCAGCGACAAGGCCGAAGACGTGGCCAACGTCCTCGAAACCGTCATCCTCAAGAGTGCGTGAGATTGCGTCCCTTGTTCCCTACTGACCCAACCAGACGGAGACCACGACCATGACCACCGGCATGGTGCTGCTGGTCGTCACCGTAGTTGCCGCCCTGATCTTCGATTTCCTTAACGGTTTCCACGATGCCGCCAACAGCATCGCTACCGTCGTCTCAACCCGCGTGCTTTCACCGCGCCTGGCCGTGGCTTGGGCCGCTGCCTTCAATTTTCTGGCCGCCTTCCTCCTTGGCACTGCCGTGGCTAAGACCATCGGCAAGGGCATGATTCAGCTCGATATCGTCACCCAGTACGTCGTGCTCGCCGGACTCATCGGCGCCATCGTCTGGGACGTCCTCACCTGGCTATGGGGTCTTCCCACGTCTTCCTCGCACGCCCTCATCGGCGGCTACGCCGGCGCCGCCATGGCTCGCGCCGCGATACTCCACGGTTGGCACTCTGCCCCCCATGTCATCATCGCCTCCGGCTGGACCAGGACCCTCATCTTCATCGTCCTCGCTCCCCTCATGGGTTTCGCTCTGGGCTTCGGCATGATGGTCGCCGTCTCCTGGATCTTCCAACGCAGGTCGCCCCGGCAGGTCGACAGCCTCTTCCGCAAGCTGCAATTGCTCTCTGCCGCGGCCTACAGTCTCGGACATGGTGGCAACGATGCGCAGAAGACCATGGGGATCGTCGCCGGAGCTCTCTACACCGCCGGCGTTATGAACAAGCAGGACTTTGCTGCCAACTGGGGACACTTCCACTGGCCCATCATTCTCGCCGCCCACGCCGCCATCGCCCTGGGCACATACCTCGGCGGATGGCGCATCGTCCACACCATGGGCTCCAAGATCACCAAGCTCAAGCCCGTCGGCGGCTTCTGCGCCGAAACCGCCGGAGCCATCACCCTGTTCGGCACCGCCCTCGCCGGAATCCCCGTCAGCACCACCCATACCATCACCGGAGCCATCGTGGGTGTCGGCAGCACCCATCGCCTCTCCGCCGTGCGCTGGGGCGTCGCCACGCGCATTGTCTGGGCCTGGATCTTCACCATCCCCGCCTCCGCCGCAGTCGCCATGCTGACCTTCTGGCTCATCCGCCTCTTCAACCCCGCCGCGTAACCCACGCTTTTCGCTTTTCGCTGTTGGCTTTTGGCTCTCCGCATTCCGCGACTGAAGAGCGAATGGCGAATAGCCAAGCGTCAGCAGCTAAGGGCTAAGTGCCAACGGCTAGTTGCTAATTGCTAGTTGCTAGCTGCTAGAATTTCCAGTTGCCCTCATGCCCAACCCTTCCCTATTCTGCGACGTCGAAACCGCGCTGGCCGAGATCCGCGCCGGCCGCATGATTGTCGTCATTGACGACGAAGACCGCGAAAACGAAGGCGACCTCACCATGGCCGCCGAAAAGATTACCCCCGAAGCCATCAATTTCATGGCCCGCTACGGACGCGGCCTCATCTGTCTCGCCATGACCGAGGAGCGCCTCGACTACCTCCGTCTGCCCCCCATGTCAGCCGAGAACACCTCTAACTTCGGCACCGCCTTCACCGAGTCCATCGACGCCCGCGACGGCGTCACCACCGGCATCTCAGCCTACGATCGCTCCCACACTATCAAGATCGCGATTGATCCCAACACGCGCCCCAACGACCTCGCCCGTCCCGGCCACACCTTCCCCCTCCGCGCTCGCAAGGGCGGAGTCCTCGTTCGTGCCGGACAAACCGAAGCCTCCGTCGATCTCGCCCGTCTCGCCTCGCTCGTTCCCGCCGGCGTCATCTGCGAGATCATGAACGACGACGGCACCATGGCGCGCGTCCCCGAGCTCGCCGAATTCTGCCGCGAGCACGGCCTCAAGATGCTCACTGTGGCCGAGCTCATCCGCTACCGCATGGCCCACGAGCGCTACGTCCGCCGCCTCATCGAGGCCGTCGTGCCAACCGCCTTCGGCGACTTCCGCATGATCGTTTACGAATCTGAGATCAATAGCGAAACCCACATCGCGCTGGTCCGTGGCGACGTCGAGCACGCCGGCGACGACCCCGTCCTCGTTCGCATGCACGCCCACTGCCTCATGGGAGACGTCTTCGGCGCCACCTGGTGCGGCTGCCGCGACGCCATCGACGGCGCCATGCGCCGCATCGCCGACGAAGGCCGCGGCGCGCTCATCTATCTGCACCAGACCTCCAAGGGCTACTCCGTCGAGAAGCTCGGCGACAAGCTGACCCTGCAGTTCCACCACGAACAGCGCCTGCCCACGCTGCCCGAAAGCCAGCGCCGCACCCAGCGCGAAATCGGCATCGGCGCCCAAATCCTCTCCGACCTCAACCTCAAGCGCATCCGCCTGCTCACCAACCACCCCCGCAAAGTCGCCGGCCTCGAAGGCTTCGGCATCGAGATCGTCGAGCAGGTTCCCGTTTCCACCGCTCGCAAAGTCATCTCCCAGTAATTCGCGACGAACGATTTCGTCCCGGTTGTCCGCCTTCGGACAACTTCCCCGCAATCGGACGCCAATCGCCCGCCCCCTGCTCACCCGCGAGACGATAAGTCCCGTCCTCCCAATGGCCTAACCGATTCGCTGTGTGGCCGTCTAAATGCTCACGTCCTTCTCATTATTCTCTTGGGGTGATACATGCGTTCCATCTGGCAGGATGTCCGTTACGGATTACGACAGTTGCGCAAGAGCCCGGGTTTCTCGCTGACGGCAATCATCTCGCTGGCGCTTGGCATTGGCGCTACCACGGCTGTGTTCAGCGTCGTTTACGCCGTGCTGCTCGACCCGTATCCCTACGCCGACGCCGACCGCATGGTCCACCTCGTAGTGAAAACCAAGAGCGCCCAGGAATTCTGGCTCGTCTTCACCGGACCGCAATATCAAAAGCTGCGTGAATCGCACGCCATCGAAAGCGCGGTCGCTCAGGATGGATGGAACCTGACCACCACCGGCAGCGAGCTGCCCGAAGACGTGAATGCGGCTTACTTTACGGGCAACGGCTTCGATCACTTTGGCGTGCCAATGTTCCTTGGCCGGGGACTGAAGCCGAGTGACGCCCCCGAAGGCGCTGATCCTGAACCGGTTGCGGTCCTGGGGTATAAGTTCTGGCAGCGCCATTACAACGGCGAGCGCAACGTCATTGGCAAGACCCTCCAGTTGGTCCACAAGAACTACACCATCATCGGCGTCGCGCATCCGCGCTTCACCTGGGGCGACGCCGACGTCTACCTGCCGCTGAAAGTGTCGTCCGACCCCGCCCGCGCCTATCAAGTCAATACCAAGCTGAAACCCGGAGTGAGCCACGCCGCGGCCAACGCGGAATTTCAATCGCTCTTCGAGCAGTTCGCGCAAGAGACGCCCAAGCACTTCCCGCACGAGAGTTTTCGCGTGCAGGTGAAAGGGCTGAACGACCAATTTCTCGAGCGCATCGGTCCAACTCTCGCGCTACTCCTGGGGTCCGTCGCACTGTTGTTGCTGATCGGATGCGGCAACGTATCGATCTTGTTGCTGGCACGCGGAACGGCACGAGACCACGAGTTCGCCGTGCGCGCCGCCGTTGGCGCCGATCGGGTGCGCCTGATTCGACAACTGTTAACCGAATCGCTGCTTCTCGCAATTACTGGGACAGCTCTCGGTATCGCCCTCGCCTATGAAGCGATCAACATTATCGTCGCCATGTTGCCCGGAGGTTCGTTCCCGCACGAGTCATCGATCCACGTCAACCTGCCGGTGCTGCTCTTCAGCGCGGGCCTGGCGATCTTCACTGGCGTGTTCTTTGGCCTCTCGCCGGCGATGCAGTTCAGTCGCCCGGAAGTTTCCCAGGTGATGCAATCCAGTGCGAAAAGGATCATGGGAGGAGTGCGCGGAAAACGCTTCCATCGCCTCCTCATCAGCGGCCAGATTGCCCTGACTCTGCTGCTGCTGGCCACCGCCGGGGCCGCCATCCAGGGTTTCGTGAAGCTCAACCACAGCTATCTCGGCTACAACCCGCATAACGTGATGTCCGTCGGCATTCCTGTCCACGACAACACGTACACCTCATGGGAATCGCGGTCGCAGTACTTCACGCAGCTCATGCAGAAAGTCGCCGCCATGCCGGAAGTGAAAATGGTGGGCCTCTCGACCAACGCCACGCCGCCCGACAACGGGGCTGACAACATCTTCGAGCTTCAAGGCAAGCCCACGCTCGAAGACAAGCACGCGCGCCTGAATTTCGTCAGCCATGAGTATTTCCCAGTGCTGCAGATCCCGCTGTTGCAGGGGCGCCTGTGGAATGACTCCGAAACCCAACGCGGTGCTCGAGTGGCTGTCATCGACGAGACCCTGGCCAAGCGCTATTTCCCCGGCGGCGACGCCGTCGGACACCAGATTCGCACCCCGAACGTAAAAGCCGACCCTCCCATCACCCAGGCGATTCCCGAGAGCGGTGACTGGTTTGAAATCATCGGCGTCGTCGGCGACGTGCTCGACGACGGACTCGGAAAGCCGATCAAGCCCGAGATCTACGTCCCTTACACCATTTTCATGCCGCCGTGGACCCAGATCCTCGTGCGCACCGATGGACCTCCTCTTGCCGTGCTCGACAACGTCCGCCGCACCATCCACACCGTCGATGCCGACCAGCAGGCTGCCGGACATGTCCGCAGCCTGGAAGAGTGGATCACTAATCAGCGCGAGTGGGCACAGCAGCGCCTGCTGGCGACACTGTTCGGGGTGTTCGCTGCCCTGGCATTGTCGCTGGCTGCCGTGGGGCTGTATAGCGTCGTGTCTTATACCGTGGCACAACGAACCAACGAATTTGGCGTGCGCATGGCCCTCGGCGCCGATCGAATCCATGTGCTGCGCATGGTGTTTCTCTCCACCGCCGGCAGCGTCTGCGCCGGGGTCGCAATGGGCCTCGTGCTGAGCCTGGCCATGCGACGCCTTGTGGCTCAGTGGGCGGAAGGTAGTTCCATCAATGTCCCGGTTCTTGCCGCCGTGTCGGTGCTCTTGTTTGTTGTGGCGATGGTCGCCTGCGCCCTTCCTGCGCGCCGTGCCTCGGTCATCGATCCCATGCAGGCGCTCCGTGCCGAGTGACCGCGCGCGCCTGCCCACGCTGCCCGTCCTCGAAGGCTTCGGCATTGAGATCGTCGGGCACCTCCCCGTCTCCGCCACCCGCAACGTCATGACCCAGGTCTAGCTACTCGTACGAAAGGAAAAGGGCACGGAGTTTGCCGTGCCCTTTGCACTCGCATGTTCCCTTAGCCCATCAGCACTTCATCTTCCGCCGCACCCGATATGCAACGCCCAGCAGTCCCGAACCCAGCAGTATCATCGTGCCCGGCTCCGGAACCCCGGTCGGGTTGGTCACCCACGCCAGCTCGACGTTGTTCGGGTTGTAAACCACGTTGAAGTGCCCGCTGCCGTAATTCAGGCCATTGGTGGTCCCGAAAATCCCGCTCACGCCGCCGCTGCCCAGCAGGAACGTGAAAATTTCCCCGTTCGTCGGCGTGAACGAGTTGATGAGAGCAATATCCAGGGTTCCGCTGAGGCTCACGCTTCCCGTTACGCTCAACAGATCGAACTGGCCGCCGGCCGTCGCACCGCCCACATCCAACTGGAAGATGCCCGCCGCCAGTTGCACGTAGTT
>Ga0207855_1000110_pt1 | contig 12953 bp, 9 predicted proteins | sample LuqExpMetageno14_FD_187772 | JGI IMG/M metagenome (GOLD analysis project Ga0207855, IMG submission 187772) | Tropical forest soil microbial communities from Luquillo Experimental Forest, Puerto Rico - Sample 14 (SPAdes) | ecosystem: Environmental > Terrestrial > Soil > Tropical forest ...
TGCATGAATCGCGCTCCCCGCGCATCCGCCATTCGGCTAGGTGCCGGAATCGAGCGGCGGAGATGGATCTAAACCCAACGAGCGCTCTAGCCCGTCTTTCGCAATAAGGGCAGAGTGAACAGCCTAACTCTTTGGTTTTCAACGGATCGATCGAAGAAGTCGGCACTACAGACTGAGAGCTTTTGCTGGGAAGTCGGGGACTTGAGCTTTTATCCGTGGCGGCGGTTGCTGCGGCAACTCGAGCTTGAGTTTATGCAGCAGAATGGCCTGGTCTGCTTCCGGTTGCGTGAAGCGCGGCATCACCAGCCAGCGACCATCGGTCGTGGGTAACCAGACGTCGAGCATCTGAATGCTGGCCAGTTTTTCCAGAACGGCCTTCGGCGTGAGGCCCGGAGCGAGAACTTGCAGTCGATTCTTCAGCGTGACCAATAAGCAGTAAGCAAGAAAAGCCACCAATATGTGCGCTTCCACGCGATGGCCCAGCTGATGGTACAGCGGACGGATGCCTAACTCGCTCTTCATGGTTTTAAAGGCCGCTTCGATCTGTGCCAGTTGTACATAGCGCTCCCAGAGCACCGCGGGATCCTCGCCCACCAAGTTCGAACGCAGCAAATAGTGACCATCCTGCAGTTCTGCTGCGATGAGTTTTGGTCGATCGACGCGAAACCGGAAGCTCTGACGTGTTACCGCTTGCCCTTCGCCAGGGAGTTGCAGGTGCAGGAAACGAAAAGCGCTGCCCGCTTCTTTCCGTGCGCCGCCGATACGTAACAACAACTGATCCCGTCGCGGACTGCTGCGCTGCATGGCTCGCAACTTGCGCAATAAGCGAGCGAGCTTTTTCCTCCGCATGGCTCTCTCTTTGGCGCGCCGGCCTGCGCTCTTGGCCAGCACATAGAGTTCGCCGCCCTCGGTAAACAGTTTCACATCCACCGACTCGCGTACCTTCTGCCAGGGCAGATCCAACCATTTCTTCTCGTATTGTCGGACCTTACTGCGTGGTGTCCCCACCAGGTAGAAGATTTCGCGGCCCGCGGTGCGCATCTCCTCGAGCACCTCTTCGGTCGGAATGCCCCGATCCATGACCCACACCCGTCGCGCTTTCCCGTAGCTGCTTTCGATCTTTTCCAGAAATCCTCGCAGCGTCGTGCGGTCCGTGGTGTTGCCTTCCATCACTTCGTAAGCCAGCGGAAAGCCCTCCGGGGTGATCACCAGCGCGATCACCACCTGTTTGCAATCGAAGCGCTGATCTCGGCTGTAGCCATACTTGGCTTTAGGAATCTCTTCTCCTTCCCCTTCGATGTAGGTACTGGTCAGGTCATACAGCAGCACATCAAACTGTGCCTGGAACAGATCCTGCCAGCGCTCCTGCAGATGCTGAAATAGAGCCGCTTTGTGCTCCAGAAGACGATCCAAGCAGCGGTACAGGCGATCCTTTTCGGCCACCGCAAAATCCGTCTGCAACAGCTCCGCCATGGCACTTTGATCGAACCACTGCCGGTGCACGCGAAACTCACTGCCCGGATCGATCAGTCGATTCACCACCAACAGCTGCAGCACCTTGGACCAAGATACCGTCTCTCGTTGCACCTGCTCCGCTAACTTTCCCTCCCAGAACTCCTCCAGGTGCAGTTGCCGCCACAGTTCGCATCCCAGCCAGCAATTACCAAAGGTTCGCGGCCGTCGCAATTGCATCTCGCTCAGTTTGACCTGAATACTGTCGCTTGATGCGGCAGGAATTTCCCGGTCCTCCGGGAACAAGCTCAGCGTCGTATATTGTTGGTGCGTTTCGTCAAAGACTTGCAGCGTCTTGCGCCAGACTGCTTCCTGACTATCGTTAATCTCCCCCAGATACAACACCGTCCGCTGCACTGTGTGGTTCTGTCCCACGCGGCGGTTCTCCACCACGCTGAAATAGCGATGCGACTTGCCGTCTTTCTTTCTGACTTTGGCGCGAAGAAACATCGTCCCCGCCACCATGCCAGAACTCTCGTGCCCTTGAAAAGAGGGTAGGTCGGCACCGCACTCCTGTTTCCGGCAACCTCCGTTGACGGCAAAGAAGTTACCTGAAATCTGCTTGCGCTTTTTTGGGAAAGCTCTCTCTTATTGCGAAAGACGGGTTAGCGGTTTTGCAGCGCACACACCTGTCCCCGCAACCACGCTTTTCATTGGTGTTTTGATATGCCGCAACCAAACGTGCCACCATAATACTCAAAACCCGCGTGACTGAAGTATTGGGAGATTTTTTTTCAGCCGACAATTGGCAGGGTCGATCACGCCATCGGCGACTGTCAGAGATCCTCGGCGCGCGGCGAGTCGTAATTCCCCTGATACGGTCGACAGATTACTGAGCGGCACGTTTTTTCTCGATCATCTTCTCGATTTCTTGCTGTCGGATTTTCTGTAGTTGGTCGAACTGCTGTTGCGACAGGATCGCCTTCACCTGAGGTTCTGTCTGTTCATGAAGAGCCCTAATCTGTTGCAGCTTCTGAATTCCTGTCAAAGATGTGTTGTCTTTGATAGCCTGCATCTTCGGAGCTTCGGCTTTCAGGATCGGAAGAAGCTTTTCCTTCTGGTCCGGCGTCAGATTGAGCTGCTTCGACAACGCTTCCAGCTTATCTAACTTCTCAGCTGGCGTGGGCGTCGCGCTCCCCTGAGTTTGTGCCGGTGACCCCGGTGCGGCGAACGCAACGAGACACAGGCCCAGCGTTCCAATCAGAACTATCTCCTGCTTCATGGTTCCTCCTTGCTTCTTCATTGAGTTCCGGCTTCGCCCAGTGCTTAACGGATGGGCATCACACCCGGGTTCGAATGGCCTACTTCGCGCGCTCGGCGGTCCAGTTGCCGGCCTTTCCGTGCCCTGACATTGTTCCCTTCATCGTGTCGCCATCCACCGTTCCCGTATAGTCCAGCGGAACCCGGGTCTTCACATGAAATTGGATATTGTTTCCGTCGACCGTGCCTTCGAGCGGGCCCGACTGGCGCGGCCCTTTGAAAGTGCCGGTGATCTTTCCCCCATCTTGTTTCAATTCAATCGTTTGGTTTGCGCTTCCACCCTCACCGCTCAATTTGATTTTCCATGTACCGGCAACATTGGCCGGCGTATCGGTCGCGGTCGCGACACAGGCAAGCAGAAGGAGCAACGACAGGGCTCGCCGCAATTGCAGCATGAGCTTTCTCAATGCCATGAAGACCTCCTCCACTGCGAATCGAATCGCACACGCAAAATTTCAGATCGCGAGTAGAGGCGTGCATCCGCTGAAGCGCTGGGTGGCGGGTTTTCTTGCGCGTTCTTCCGCAGCGTGTTGCAGTATACCTGCCGGAAAACCGGGTCACAACGGATTTGTTCCTATGGCCGAAAAGAATCCGTCTTTGCGCCCAGAGATCCAGCGGATTGACACTGTTCCGCGCAAAGGTATACATTCCGGCGGAGGAAACGTCTCCGATATTCGCAACACACCCGAGGGGTACCGCTCCGCTCCTTCTGCATTCTCTTTGGGACGACCGGAAAGTAGTTGGAATGACCAAGCCCTTCCTCGCCATTGTTCCTCTCGTGACTAGTTGCACTCCGGCCTTCTCACAAACCGCAGGGACCGACTCGGTTGCCGTTCTGACGCTCACGGAGGCCAAAATCGATCAGGCGCTCTTCGCCAAACGGCTCCAGAAGGCTCGGTACATTGTTGGAATCGGCGTGCGGTATCTGCACATTTCGCCCCTTACCTCGCAAGGAATGCCACAGAACGCAAGACCCACGGGTGAGATCCTTCCATGGAAAGTCCAGGTGTCGTCATGACTTTCGCGTTGGGCGCGCTCCTCCGTCGAACTTGCCGTTTCCTCGTTTTCTTGCTGCCGGTTCTGAGCTTGGTTCCGCCATCGACTCGCGCGCAATCCACCGCTGCGGCGAAGGATGCCGAAATCCTGCGGCAAATGAGGGGTTCCTTCGAAGGCCTGGTCACCCGTGTGTCGCCAGCCGTGGTGGAAGTCCTGGTGACCGGTTATGGGGTTCACGAAGAAGAAGACGACCGCGGCTCCTCGTCCGTCGGCCGCGAGCGCAGTGTTGGTTCCGGCGTGATCGTCGACCCGGATGGCTACATCGTCACCAATTATCACGTGGTGAAAGGAGCAGAGCGCGTACGCGTCATCCTGACTCCTTCCGCTAGTGAGGAATCACAGGCGATTTCCTTGCTAAAATCGCGTGGCCGTATGCGTCCCGCGCGCATCGTGGGATTTAGCAAGATGATCGATCTGGCGGTGCTGAAAGTGGAGGCTTCGGGATTGCCGATGCTTCTCCTCGCTCGCTACGCGCGTCTCCGCAAAGGCCAAGTGGTGCTGGCGTTCGGCAGCCCCGAAGGATTGGAAAATTCTGTGGCGTTTGGCCTGGTCAGTTCCGTGCTGCGACAGCCGGATCCGGATAACCCCATGGTCTACATCCAGACCGATGCCGCGATCAATCCCGGCAACAGCGTTGGTCCGCTTGTGGATATGGAAGGGAACGTTGTGGGCATCGACACGTTTATCTACTCGCAGTCCGGCGGAAACGAAGGCCTCGGATTTGCCATTCCCAGCGGTATCGTTCGCTACGCCTACGAACAAATTCGCCAGCACGGTCGCGTGCGGCGCCGCGCCATTGGCGCCGATTTGCAGACCCTCACGCCCGGTCTCGCTCGCGGTCTGGGAATCCCCAACGAAGTCGGCGTGATCGTCTCGGACGTGACGCCGGGCGGGCCCACGGAACGTGCCGGTTTGAAAGTGGAGGACATCATCACCGCAGTTGACGGGATGCCCGTCGACAACTTGCCGCTCTTCTTGCTGAGCCTTTATCTGTTGAATGCCGGCAATTCCACCAAACTGCAAATCGTGCGCGGGAGCAAGAAGCTTGATTTGATAGTCCCGATCATTGAACCCAAGGACGACCCCGGTCGGCTTTCCGATTTGGCCGACCCGACCAAGGTACTCATCCCCAGGCTAGGCGTCACCGGTGTCACGGTCGAGCCGCAAATTCTCGAATATTTGGGCGGCTTACGAATTCCCTCGGGCGTGTTGGTCACTTCAACAGTCTCCAATCGCCTCGCGGTTGATTCTGGCCTTATGCAAGGGGATGTGATTCATTCTTTGAATCACACACCGATCACCAGCGTGGACAGTGTGAGGGATGCGTTCAATAAGCTGCAACCTGGCGAACCAGCGGCGATGCAGCTCGAGCGCAACGGCAAACTGACCTACTTGACTTTTGAGACGGAGTGACTTGGTTCAGCACGATTTCCAAGTGGCCGGACACCGGCGGCGTTCTATATTTAGGGAGCGAATACCCAGGCACCCGCCCCTGCCCCGCAAGGTACACATTCATCAAGGTCCAGATGGCAAGCCCGTGAGAACGCTCGATTCCCCTGCCGCTGCCCAGCAGCAGTCGGGAGAGCGTCTCAAGCAGCGCATCGTCGAAAAGAAAAAAGGAAGAGGATAAAGACTACACTGACCTTTCCAAGTGTTCTCATCAGTGCTGAAGGTGGGTACTATGAAGTTTCACAACCCAAACTGGCTAAGGAGCATGCTGATGTTTCTCGCGAGCATGTTTCTTGCTTCTTGCATGCTAGGGCCAAACTATCATACACCGAAGACGAAGGTTGCCGCGCAATGGTCGGCTGGTCAGTCCGAGGAGCTGGCCGACGCCTACTGGTGGCACAGCTTCAATGATCCAGTACTCAGCCAATTAATCGAGGTCGCTTGGCGGAACAACCCGTCACTTCAGAGTGCCGGCGTGCGGGTGGTGCAGGCTCGCGCACAACTCAACCAATCCATCGGCAATCTTTTTCCGCAGCAGCAGGCGATCTCGGGGGGATTAAACTACTACAACCAGTTGTCGGCTACCCGAGGGCCATCGGAATTCACGACCTCGCAACTGCTTTTTGCGGCTTCCTGGGAGGCCGATTTCTGGGGGAAATACCGGCGCACGATTCAGTCGGACCGAGCCGCGTTTCTCAGCACGGTTGCGGCTTACGACGATGCTTTGGTGACTCTGATCGCCGACGTGGCGAGCACTTACGTCAACATTCGCACTGCCGAGGAACGCATCCGAGTGGCGGAGAAAAATCTAGAAGCAGAAAGGGAGAGTTATCGCGTCGCGTCGGTGCAATTCAAATACGGTGAGACCAGCGAACTCGATGTTCGGCAGGCAGCAACTCTGCTCTCGCAAACTGCTGCGCAGATCCCGCCCCTGCAGGATTCGCTGAACCAAGCCAAGAACGCGCTCGCTGTTTATTTGGGCGAGCCGCCCGACAAGATCAATGAGTACCTGAAAGGGCCAGGCAACATACCCGTTGCACCGAGTCAAGTTACGGTGGGGATTCCCCGCGACCTGTTGCGGCGTCGGCCCGACGTGCGCGAGGCCGGGCTAAACGCCGCGACGGAGTGCGCCCTCATCGGAGTCGCCAAGGCGAACATGTACCCCGCATTCTCGCTGTCCGGGGCTTTCGGGCTTTCCTCGAACAATGTGGGCACTAACACCCTTTCCGACATGTTTATGTGGCAAGGCAAGGCCTTGCAAGCCGGCGCATCCTTCGTCTGGCCGGTCTTCAACTATGGCCGGCTCATCAACCAGGTACGCGTGCAAGACGCCCAGTTCCAGGCGGCTATTTTGAACTACCAAAGCGTTGTTCTGACAGCGCAGCAGGAAGTCGAGAACGGCTTGTCGGTGTTCTCCACGCAGCAGCAAGCGCTTGCGAAGTTAACGGACGCCGCGGCATCGGCGCGGCGCTCGACCGAGCTTTCGCTGATTCAATACAAAGCCGGCGAGACAACGTACACAACGGTTCTCACCACTGAACAGGCGCAGTTGACATCCGAGGACGGCCTGGCCAGCGCCCAGGGCAACGTGGCGCTCGGGTTGATTTCGATTTATAGGGCGCTCGGCGGTGGGTGGGAAATGCGCAACAGCCGTGACGTGATTTCCGACGAGGTCAAAGGCGAGATGGAGCGCCGGACGAATTGGGGCGCGATGCTTGAGGCGGAACATCATCTCCCGGCAGCACAACTGCCATGAAACGAGCCTCGTTGTTTCTGCTACTCCTAGTCGGTTGCAGGAAACCGCCCGAAGTTAGCCGGGCGTTGCCGGTTGTGACGATCAGTCAGCCCGTGAAGAGGCCCGTCACCGAGTACCTCGAGCTGACTGGCACGGTTGCTCCGTCAAAAACTGTGAACCTGGTCGCACGCGTCAGCGGCTACCTCCAATCGGTAGGTTTTCAGGATGGTTCCTTTGTGGAAGCCGGTCAGGTTCTCTTTGTGATTGACCCACAACAGTACGAGCAGCAACTGAAATTGAACGAGGCGGCTTTGAAGCAGGCGCAGACCGAGTACGAGCGGCAACAGGAGCTGATCAAGGAAAACGCTACGGCTGTATCGACTGTCGAGAAGCAGCTGAGCCAGCGTGACCAGGCAAAGGCCCAGGTGGAGCTGGCGAAGATCAATCTCAACTACACCAAGGTCACCGCTCCCTTCTCGGGAAGGATCGGCGCGCGGCAAGTCGATCCCGGTAATCTCGTGGGTGCCAACGGGCCGACGACACTGGCGACACTCGACCAGTTGATGCCGATCTACGTCAACTTCAGCCTGAACGAGCGCGATGCGTTGCATCTCTACGCAGAGATGCGCCGCCATGGCATCGCCCCCAAGGGTAATGTGGGCAAATTACCTGTATTTGTCGGTCTGAGCAACGAACCGGGCTACCTTCACGCTGGCGTCCTCAATTTCACCGACAACGAAATTAGCGGCTCCACGGGCACGATCGCGATGCGCGCGATATTTCCGAACAAGGACAGAGCGCTATTCCCAGGACTTTTCGCCCGCGTTCGCATTCCCCTTGGCGGACCGCAAGTTATGCTTGTCATTCCTAACGTTGCCATCGGCAGTGACCAGCAAGGCGATTACGTGTTCGTGGTCGATGCGGGCGAAATCGTCTCCCGGCGCGGCATCGTGAAAGGCCCGCTGACCGCTGACGGCGGATGCGCCGTCCGCAGCGGACTTACCGACAGCGATCGCGTGATCGTCAAGGGCCTTCTCAATGCCAAGGCGGGCGAGAAGGTTGCGCCCACGGGCAAGCCTTAGTCATGTTCGCAAAGTTCTTCATCGAACGACCGGTGCTGGCGAACGTCATCGCGTTCGTCATGATTTTGCTGGGGGTTGTGGCGTTATTTGTTTTGCCGGTCGCGGAATATCCGCCCATCACACCGCCCACTGTCCAAGTAACCACCATCTACCCCGGCGCCAGCGCGAAGATTTTAGTTGAGACCGTTGCGCTGCCCATTGAACAGCAGGTCAACGGTGTTGAGGGAATGCTCTACATGCAGTCGAACTGCACTGCCGATGGCCGGTACACGTTGACGGTCACGTTTGAGGTCGGCACGGTCTTGGATTTCGCGCAGGTGCTGGTCCAAAATCGGGTCTCCGCCGCGATGGCGCAGCTGCCCCTCCAGGTCCAGCAGCAAGGCGTCATCACCAAAAAGAAAGTGACTTCGCCGCTGCAGATCATCACGCTCGGATCGAAGGACAACCGGTACGACGCGCTGTTTCTCAGTAACTTTGCGGCGATCGCCCTGCGGGACAAGCTCGCACGTCTTCCCGGCGTCGGTGATGTGGTCGTGTTCGGCATCGGCGAGTACAGCATGCGCATTTGGCTCGATCCACTCGAACTGCAGCAGCGCGGATTAGTTCCGCAGGATGTCATTACTGCGATTCAGAACCAAAATACCAACGTCGCCGCTGGTCAGATCGGCATGCCGCCCGCTCCAGCCGGGCAGGGTTTTCAACTGACGGCTAACGTACCGGCAGAGCTTTCCGACACAACCGAGTTCGAGCAGATCATCCTGAAGGCAGCCGGTACGCAAATCACTCGCATCCGCGATGTCGGTCATGTGGAACTTGGCGCGCGCAGTTACAGCCAGCTGTTCAAAGTTGACGGACAACCTGCCGGTGGCATCGCGATCTATCAGCTTCCCGGCGCAAATGCGCTCGACACGTCAAAAGGTGTCAGAAGGTTTTTGAAGACTCTTTCGCCGACTTTTCCGGAAGCGCTCACCTACGACGTCCCGTTCGACGTCACCGCATTCGTCAAGCAATCGGTGACCGAGGTGTACCACACGCTTTTTGAGGCTGGGCTGCTCGTATTGTTTGTCATTTCGATCTTTTTGCAAAACTGGCGCGCGACACTCGTGCCAGCTACGACCGTGCCGGTCACCATTATCGGAGCGTTCGCGGCGATGGCGGTGATGGGTTTCACGATCAACCTGCTCACGCTGTTTGCAGTGGTGCTTGCCATCGGGATTGTCGTGGATGACGCCATCGTTGTGGTCGAGGGTGTTGCGCAACACATAGAGCACGGTCAGACTCCGAAGCAAGGCAGCATCGACGCGATGAGGGAGTTGTTCGGGCCGATTGTTGGCATCACGTTGGTCCTGATGTCTGTATTTCTTCCCCCCGCGTTCATGCCTGGCATTGTCGGCCAGATGTATCGGCAGTTTGCGCTGGTCATCGCCGCAACCGCGCTGATAAGCGCCGTGAATGCCGTAACGTTGAAGCCGACGCAATGCGCGCTTTGGCTGCGCCCGGTCGATCCCAACCGGAAGAAGAACATTCTTTTCCGTTGGTTCAACTGCGTGTACGAACCGACGGAGCGATTCTATGTCCGGGCGATCCGCGCCATTGTTCGACACAGCGGCAAAATGGTCGTCGTCGCGCTGGTGCTGGTAGGCCTTGCAATTTTCGGACTCACGCGCATCCCGACCGGCTTTATTCCGACCGAGGACCAGGGCTATCTGATGGTTGCCGTGCAGGTACCGGATGGCGCGTCGCTCGAACGCATCGAGAGGGTGATGGACGAGATCACGCGCCTCGGCTTGAACACCCCTGGTGTCGGGCGCGCCGTCACGATTGGCACCGGTGGGCCCTCGCCCCTTGACGGCGACGTGTCGTTGGCGAATGCCGGCATAGTTTATCTGATGTTGAAGAACTGGGACGAACGTGGCCAGAACGAAAACATCGAACATATTTATCGCAACGTGTCCGAGCGGTTGGCGACAGTGCAGGAAGCGCGTATCCGCTTGCTCGTTCCGCCACCGATTCAAGGACTCGGCGCGTCGACCGGATTTCAAATGCAGGTGGAACTGACCGACGGCAGCCAGGATTTCCCGCAGATACAACAAGCTGCCGACCGGATCGTCCATGATGCAACCTTGGTGCCGTCGATTCAGAACGCGTTCACGGCATTCCGCGCCTCCGTGCCACAGGTAGCGTTGAAGGTGAATCGCGCGAAAGCCGCGACGTTAAACGTTAACATCGGCGACATCTACAACACGTTGCAGACGTATATGGGCTCGACCTACGTGAATCTGTTTACGAAATTCGGCCACAACTACATGGTTTACGTCCAAGCCGATCCGTTACGCCGCATCACGACTAATGACCTAAAACAACTTTACGTCCGCAACCAAAACAGCAGTATGGTGCCCGTCGGCACAATTGCGGAGATCGAGCCGACTCTTGGTCCATCCGTGATTTCGCTTTACAACCTGTTCCCGTCTGCCACGATCAACGGAGCTCCCGCGGAAGGGTTTAGCTCCGGTCAGGCGCTCGATACCATGGGTGTACTCGCAAAGAAGACCCTTCCACCCGGTATGAACTTCGAATGGACCGCTCTGGCATATCAGGAAAAACTCGTGGGTAGTTCAGCGTATTCTATTTTTGGGCTTGCCATCCTGCTCGTATATTTTGCGCTGGCGGGTCAGTACGAGAGTTGGATCACGCCGCTCGCTGTGATTTTGGCCGTACCGCTGGCATTGTTCGGCACGGTGGTGGCATTGCTCGGCATCGGACTCGCGAACAATATCTATGTGCAGATTGGGCTCGTGCTGCTGATTGCATTGTCGGCAAAGAATGCGATCCTGATCGTCGAAATGGCTCGGGAGGGTCGTGCGGCCGGCAAAAGCATTCTAGACGCAGCCATCGATGCCTCCCGCGTGCGCTTCCGGCCGATTATGATGACGTCGTTCACCTTCATTCTTGGCGTGTTGCCGCTCGTCATGGCCAGCGGTGCCGGCGCCAGCGCGCGCCGCTCACTTGGCATCGCGGTCGCCAGCGGTATGCTGGCGTCTACTTGTATCGCGGTTTTGTTCGTTCCGGCATTCTTTGTCATGCTGCAAAAACGGATTGAGCACTAGCGGTCAACCTGATGTCCAAGTTTTTCATCGAACGGCCCGTACTCGCAAATGTGATCGCATTTGTGACGATGTTGCTGGGCGGCGTCGCGCTGTTCAACTTGCCGGTCGCGCAGTATCCACCCATTACGCCGCCCACAATTCAGGTGACCGCGAATTATCCCGGGGCGAACGCGAAGACGCTAGTCGACACTGTGGCGCTGCCCATTGAACAGCAGGTGAACGGTGTCGAGAAAATGCTTTACATGCAATCGACCTGCACGTCCGATGGCAAGTACTTATTAACTGTCACATTCAAGGTCGGCACAGACCTCGACTTCGCCCAGGTCCTTGTGCAAAACCGAGTGTCCGCCGCGCTCGCGCAATTGCCAGAGGCGGTACAACAGCAAGGCGTTGTAACAAAGAAGAAATCGACAGCCATCCTGCAGATCGTCACGTTGACTTCGCCGGACAACCGGTACGACAGTTTATTTTTGAGCAACTATGCCACACTGCAACTCCACGACCGGCTGGCCCGTTTGCCGGGCGTTTCCGACGTGACCGTGTTCGGCATCGGTCAATACAGCATGCGCATCTGGCTTAATCCACAAGAGATGCGTCAGCGATCCTTGATGCCGAGTGACGTCATTACGGCAATTCAACAGCAGAATATGCGTGTTCCGGCCGGTCAGATTGCGATGCCGCCGGCGCCGAGTGGAGAGGATTTCCAGCTGACGATTGATGTGAAAGGCGATCTCACGATGGTCGAGGAGTTCGCAGACATCATCGTAAAGTTCGATAGTGGCGGGCGGATCACACGCATTCGCAACATCGGCCGTGTGGAGTTGGGCGCACAAACCTACAGTCAGTTTTTCAAGATGGACGGCAAGGTGGCCGGTGGCGTGGCTATCTTCCAGTTGCCGGAAGCGAATGCCCTGGACACAGCCGAACACGTACGGGCTGCCATGAGTGAGCTCGCGAAGGACTTTCCGCAGGGGCTCGAATACTCCATCCCATTCGACACGACGAAGTTTGTCACGGCTTCGGTGAACGAGGTGTATCACACGTTGTTTGCAGCCGGGCTGCTAGTTTTGATCGTCATTATAGTTTTTCTGCAGGACTGGCGCGCCACACTCGTGCCGGCAACAACGGTTCCCGTGACGATTATTGGCGCGTTCGCAGCGATGGCCGTTATGGGCTTCACGATCAACCTGCTCACGCTGTTCGCTGTGGTGCTTGCCATCGGGATTGTGGTGGATGACGCCATCGTTGTAGTAGAGGGAACGACCCAACACATCGAACGCGGCAAGACGGCAAAACAGGCCAGCATCGATGCGATGAAGGAGTTGTTTGGCCCAATCATGGGCGTCACTTTGGTGCTGATGTCGGTGTTTGTGCCGCCGGCGTTCATGCCCGGCATTACCGGCCAAATGTACCGACAGTTTGCTCTGGTGATCGCCGCAACAGCACTGATCAGCGCCATCAACGCCGCCACTCTCAAGCCGGCTCAATGCGCGCTATGGCTGCGGTCGGTGGATCACGGCCGGCGAAAGAACCTTTTCTTTCGCGGGTTCAACGCAGTGTACGAGCGCGTCGAGGCGTTCTACGTGTGGATAATTCGGCGAATAGCGGAACGCAGCACATTGATGGCGGGGATCGGGATCGGGCTGATCGCCACGCTGAGCCCGAGCGGCAGCAGGTCACCGATCAGGCTCATGAGGTAGAGGATCGAGGCCGGCGTCTGCTCGGCCGGCTTGAGCACCACGGCGTTCCCCG
>Ga0207855_1000113_pt1 | contig 12513 bp, 10 predicted proteins | sample LuqExpMetageno14_FD_187772 | JGI IMG/M metagenome (GOLD analysis project Ga0207855, IMG submission 187772) | Tropical forest soil microbial communities from Luquillo Experimental Forest, Puerto Rico - Sample 14 (SPAdes) | ecosystem: Environmental > Terrestrial > Soil > Tropical forest ...
CTCGGAACAAGCATTGAACGGTGGTAGAGCTGCGCTTCAGCGCAGCGTCGCAGACCCTCTTTATAGCATCGAGCCGGTTTCAACCCGGCGGCGCATCAGGGCCTGTGAAACGACGAAAAGCGAACGAATGACGAAAACGATGGGTCATAACTATCTTTGAAATGAAACGGATAGATATAGCTTATTTATTTTTCAACCAGTTGCGAACAATTTCCCCCTAACCGATTGATTCTAAATAACAGTAGAATAAAATATTTTTGTTATGTGCAAATAGAACACTAGAACGCTACAACACTACGAATGCGGCTCCCGGTAATGCACTAAGCCTGCTTCAGCGCTTCTTTGCACGCGGCGATCGTGTTCCCGATAGCTCGTGGGATTAGCGCCCAAGGAGTGGCCCTCATAGCCAACAAAAAACCCGGCAGTGACGCCGCGAGTGCGATAGATAGTCTCCGTTGCAGTCGGTGTGAGGGTTTCGTATGATCCGAAGACGATGCGCAAAGCAAACTCGCTGCTTGTGTTCCTGATGCTTGGTGTCTCCCTGTGGGCGCAAACCCCTTCCCCATCAAAAGAAGTTCAGGCCGTCTACGCCGATTCCTATGCCCTGTATCTGGACCTGCACCAACATCCCGAGTTGTCATCGCATGAGGTGCAGACGGCCGCAAAGCTGGCGGCGAAGTTGCGCAGCTTCGGTTACGACGTGACCGAGAACGTCGGCGGCACCGGCATTGTCGCCGTCATGAAGAATGGCGCCGGTCCTAACGTAATGCTGCGAACCGAGCTCGATGCCCTCCCGGTGGAAGAAAAGACCGGCTTACCTTACGCCAGCAAGGTTCATGCCAAGGACGACAGCGGCCACGATGTTCCCGTGATGCAGGCCTGCGGACACGACCTGCACATGGCCTCGCTCATCGGTACCGCCCACATCATGGCGGAGACGAAGACCACCTGGCACGGCACGCTGATCATCGTCGGCCAACCCGCCGAAGAGACGATTTCCGGCGCCAAGCGCATGGTGGAAGACGGTCTGATGACGCGCTTCCCCAAGCCCGACGTCGCCGTAGCGCTGCACACCGCCAATCGCCTGCCGGCGGGAAAGGTAGGGGTCACCTCAGGTTATATGGACGCCAATGCCGACTCGCTGCGCATCACCATTTTTGGCAAAGGCGGACACGGATCGGCGCCGCATACCACCATTGATCCCATCGTGCTGGGCGCCAGGATCGTGCTGGCGCTGCAGACGATTACCTCGCGCGAGGTGAAGCCGGGCGAGACCGCGGTGGTGACGGTGGGATACTTCCAGGCCGGTCTGAAGAACAACATCATCCCGGATGATGCGCAATTGGGACTGACCATCCGTACCGTCGATGCGAATGTCCGCAAGCAGGTGTTGGCGGCCGTCGAGCGCATCGTGAAGGGCGAGGCGGAAGCCGCCGGCGTGACCCGGCTTCCCGAGGTGGCGCATTACGAAGCAACCGATGCCGTGTACAACGATCCCGCCCTCGACCAGCGGCTCACGGCGGTGCTCGAGCAAGCTCTGGGCAAAAACAACGTCGAAGTGGTGCAGCCCATCACCGGCTCAGAAGACTTTTCTGTTTTCGTAGAGCAGGGGGTGCCCGGCTTCTACTTCACGCTGGGCGCGGCGAATCCGGAGAGGTATGCTCAGGCAAAGGCCTCGGGAGAGATCCTGCCGTCGAACCACTCGTCGCTTTACGCGCCTGACGCAAAGCCGGCGCTGGAAACTGGAATCACCGCGGAAGTCGCGGTATTGCGCAACTTGTTCAGTTCCTCGGCGGCCGATTTGCAGAAGTTGACGGCGCAGAAGTAACGCGTTCAGCAGCGCCGATTACTTTCGTCGGGCAGCCTCGACCGTGTTCGTCGGGTCGGCCCCGTCCCAAGTCTCATCCGCCGTCGGGCCGTAGACCGATGGCACTGGATTGCCCAGCAGGCGCAGATAGACCGTTAGCTGAGTACGGTGATGACAGGTGTGCAGCACGCGCCGCCAGAACACCCAGATGCGCTCACGCGGCTCGCCGAAAAATGGAACCACCTCCATCCACCATTTGGCGGTTTGTCCGGCCAGGAAGTTCAGGCGCGGACGCGCCAGCGCGACCAACCGCTGAATGCACTCCTCGCACTCCAGCGACGCGGGCAGCACATCTTCGGCCGGGGGCTCGGGTGTGCCGATGAATTCGGCGAAGAACCGGCGTTCTGAAAGTAGCTGGTGCTTCAGGATATCGCGCACGGTGGACGACCGGGGGTGGGGACGAAAGCTAAGGTCCTGCGACGCGAAACCGCGCCACACCGCGACCACCTTGTTGGTCTCGCTGGCGTAGGTGTCGAGCAAGTGCTGCAGAATAGGGTTAGCAGAGCGGGGAACCTCTGAGTCGGCGATGGCGGGGAAAGGGTAACGCATGATTGCCACCCTCAGCTTGCGCCACGATTGTACTCCGGGCAATTGAGAAAGGCGCGAATTCCCCCCCGGTTCGCCGAATTCGATACCGATTCAGCCTTCTCTAAAGTTTGCAGTCGCGCTTCTGTTCGAGGTACCGCACCAGTTTGCCTTGACGCTGCAGCGAGAGCAGGTTGTCAAGCACCGGATACTCCGCCGCAGGATCGAACCGGCGAATTGCCTGGTACGCTCGCAGCGTGCCCGCTAGGCCGGCCGCCTGCTTCTGCGCCTCGCTCTTTACTTCGGGATGTTGCAGGATGTAACCGGCTTGGGAATAGATGGCCTGCATGCGCAACTGGTTCGAGTAGGTATCATTGACGGTGTCCAATGAGTCGAGCGCCTTGCAGCACATTGTTACCGTGATATCCGGGACCTGCACGATCCACTCCGTGAGCCAAATGCGTTTCTCGACGCTGTCCTTCGCCAACGGTTTCTGCTCGAGGCTCTGAATGTAATCGAGCGCGCGCGCACGCTCCTCCGGTGTGGACGGGCCGCGCATCTTGGATTCGGCTGGGACGGACGCCGCCAACACAGTCAAAGCGAGCAGTACGAAGAGCTTGCGACCCATGGTAGATCCTCCCTGTGCAGCCTGGGTGGGCCAAGCGGATTCCAGAATGATACTCCGCCACAGGGCACTATGAGCATTCGGGAACTGCGATGGTCAACCCTCCGACTGCGGTTTATCCCGTTTTTTCAGGGGTTCGTCCCAGCCCCGTTTCTCTGCCCATCTGTCGCTACTGAACTGACCGAGAATCGCTCCTCTGCGTGGGATAATCAACGCAGGCCTTAACCATGAAACGAGTCGTCCATGCCGCATGCCCACATGATTGTCCCGACGCTTGCGGGACGCTTATTACCGTCGAGGACGGCCGCGCAACGCGCATCCAGGGCGATCCTGCGCATCCCGTAACCCAGGGATTTCTCTGCGCTAAAGTCGCGAAGTATCTTGACCGTGTGTATTCGCCCGATCGCGTTCTCTATCCCATGCGGCGGGTTGCGCCCAAGGGCACGGGCGGCGAGACCGCCTTCCGGCGCATCTCTTGGGACGAGGCACTCAACGAAGTCACCGCCCGGCTGAAACAAATCAGCGCCGAGTTTGGGCCAGAAGCGGTGCTGCCTTATTCCTATGGCGGCAACCTCGGTGTGCTCAACGGCGGCTCCATGGATATGCGCTTTTTTCATCGCATGGGCGCATCGCAACTACTTCGGACCATTTGCGCCACCACCGGCGGAGACGCCATCGTTTCGATCTATGGGCGAAAGACCGGCACGGAACCGGAGCAGTTCCGTCACTCGAAGTACATCATCGCCTGGGGTGCGAACATTCACGGCAACAACGTTCACCTGTGGCCGTTTGTGGAAGAGGCGCGGCGCAACGGCGCGAAGTTGGTGGTGATCGATCCTTACCGGACGCGCACCGCACGCGTCGCCGACTGGCACATCCCCATCAACCCCAGCACCGATGTTGCACTGGCGATGGGGATGATGCACATCATCCTGCGTGACGGTCTGCACGACCCTGACTACATCTCGAGATACGCAGACGGCTTCGACGAGTTGCAAAAGCGCCTGCCCAAGTACACACCTCGGCAGGTGTCGGAGTGGACGGGCATCCCGGAAATCGATATTGAGACTCTCACCCACGAGTACGCCACTACGCGACCGGCAGCTATTCGCTTGAACTACGGCATCCAGCGCACCACGAACGGCGGTGCGGCCGTCCGTGCCGTCTGCATGCTGCCGGTCATCACGGGTTCATGGAAGGAAGTTGGCGGGGGCTTGCAGCTATCGCTCAGCGGCACCTTCGGACTGAACAGCGATGCGATGGAACGCACCGACCTTATGCGCAAGAGTCCACTGGGTCGTGACGTTCGCAGCATCAACATGGTCGAGTTGGGCAAGGCGCTGACCGAAGTGACCGATCCTCCGGTCAAGGCGTTGTTTGTGTACAACTCGAATCCGGCAGCCGTTTGCCCCGAGCACAACCTGGTCGTGCGCGGGCTGAAGCGCGACGATCTCTTCACCTTGGTGCATGAACAGTTCTTCACTGACACCACCGACTACGCCGACATTGTGCTGCCCGCCACTACTTTCTTTGAGCAGAAAGACTTGGTTAAGGCTTACGGCCACCTTCATCTGCAGGTTTCGCAGCAGGCGATCGATCCCCTCGGCGAGTCCAAGTCCAACGTTGAGCTCTTCCGTGAACTGGCGCTGCGCATGGGCTTCGAAGATGCCTGCTTCCGCGAAACCGTCGATGACATGATTGACAGCGCGCTATCGTCCGGCGTTCCGCAACTCGCGGGCATCACTCGCGAGCGCCTCGAGCGTGAGCCGCAAGTTCGATTGAATGTACATGGTGACGAAAGCCATAAGCCTTGGCTACCGTTTGCGGAGGGATTTGCGACGCCGAACGGCAAGGCCCGGCTCTACGATGGCTCTCTCGTTGCGCACGGAATGGATCCCGTGGCCGACTTCGTTCCGCCTGAAGAGTCTCGTCACACTGACCGCGCCCGGCAATTTCCACTCGAACTGCTGGCGCGCAAGGCCGACAACTTCCTCAACAGCACTTTTGTGAATCTGCCCAGCGTGCAAAAAATGGAGACGCAACACCAGCTTGAAATGAGCCGGCCTGACGCCGAAGCCCGCGGCATCCGGGACGGCGACCGCGTACGCGTATTCAACCAGCGCGGCGAGATTTTTCTCACTGCGCGTGTCGACGGAGCCGTCTCGCCCGGCGTCGTCGGCGCTAAGCTCGGATGGGCCAAGCTCTCCGGCGGCGTCAACATCAATGTCCTCACCTCGGCACGGCTCGCCGATCTGGGCGGGGGCGCCACCTTCTACGCGACGCTGGTTGATGTGGAACGCGCACTCGAAACTTCCACCACACAAAGGGGTTAGGTTCATCGTAACGTCGAGACTTCGGGCGGGCAGCGCTTTATGACCGCGCTGCTCGTACCGTATAATTGCGGTTTATCTAATATCGGTTTGAGGTCGTTCCTATTTCTTCCCATAGCCAGGTTAGCCCTGCGGAGGGCCTCCGCCGCGGGCGGCGCTTCTGTGCTACAGCGCTAAGTTTCTTCCTTGCAATCCTCTGTCTCGCTGTCACGGCCGCCTGGGGACAGCAGGGGGTGATTGAGGGAATTATCATCCACGGCAACCGCCGCATTCCAGCCGACACCATACGTGCCCGCATGTTCACCCGTCCGGGCGACGTGTATGACCAGCAGGCCCTGGAACGTGACTTCAATTCCCTCTGGAACACCGGCTACTTCGACGACCTCCGAATTGAGCGCGAGCAGTCCCCCAAGGGCTGGCGTATCCACGTTTACGTGAAAGAGAAGCCAACCATCCGCGAAATCAAATACACAGGCCTGAGTTCGGTTTCGCAAAGCGATGTCCTCGACAAACTGAAGGAACGCAAGGTCGGCCTCACACAGGAAAGCCAATATGATCCCACCAAGGTCAAACACGCCGAAGTGGTGATCAAGGAACTGCTGGCTGCCCATGGCCGCCAGTTCGCAACGGTCACCTCAGAAGTTCGGCCCATTCCCCCGGCGGCGGTCGGCCTGACCTTCGTCGTCAAGGAAGGCCCCAAAGTCAAAGTCGGCAAAATCACCTTTGAGGGCAATAAGGCGGTCAAGTCACGCGAGTTGCAGACCGCGATGAAGAACCTCAAGCCCATAGGTATTCCGCACTCCATTTTCCTGGAGAGTCTGTTCCCCCGCACCTACGACTCCACGAAGCTGAACGAAGATGCGGAACGAGTCCGCTACTACTATCAGACCAAGGGCTACTACAAAGCGCTGGTCGCCGACCCGAAAACCAAAATCCGCGACACGCCACCACCGTGGTATTGGCCCTTCAGCAGGACTCCGGGCAAGGCGGTGGATATCACCATGCCCGTCGAAGAGGGTGAGCGCTACCGCTTGAAGGAAATAACCTTCACCGGTAACAAGGCCGTGGCCGATACCCGCGCCTTGCGCGCCCAGTTCAAGATCAAGGACGGCGACATCTTCGATGCCGACGCCATCCGCAAGGGCCTCGAGAACCTGCGCAAGGCCTATGCAGCCTTGGGCTACATCAATTTCTCGCCGGTCCCTAACACCGATCCTGACGACGAGAATAAGACCATCGTTATGAAAATCGATCTCGATGAGGGCAAGCAGTTCTTTGTCCGTCGCATCGAGTTCCAAGGCAACACCACCACCCGTGACAAAGTCATTCGCCGCGAACTGGCGCTCGAAGAAGGCAACGTTTATAACGGCAATTTGTGGGAGCTCAGCCTTCTACGCTTAAACCAGTTGCAGTACTTCGAGGCGCTGAAACCTGAGCAGGATTCGGAAATCAAGCAGAACCCGCAGGAAGCTACCGTGGACATCCTTCTCAAGGTCAGGGAGAAGGGCAAGAACAGCATCGGCCTTACCGGCGGCGTCAGCGGCCTGTATGGCGGTTTCATCGGCGTGAACTACACCACCAACAACCTGTTCGGCAAAGGCGAGTCACTCACCGTCGCCATCTCCGTGGGCCAGTATCAGAAGAACTATACGCTTTCGTTTACCCAGCCCTACCTGATGGACCGTCCGCTGCAGTTCTCCTGGACGGTGTACCACAGCAGCTACAACTACAACCAGCAGCAACAACTGCAGGTGCAAACGGGCCAGTCCCTCAACCTGCCGGCCAGCTACCAGGCGTTGCTGCAGAACTACACGCAGACCAGCACCGGCTTCACCACCTCGTTTAGCTATCCCATCAAGCGCTCGTTCAAGCGTGTGGGCATAACCTATTCGTTCGACGACACCACCCTGCAGACCTACAGCGCCGCCTCCACCCTGTACTTCGAGACCCTGGCATTCCGCGGGCTCTACGGCCCCAGCGCACTTACGGGCATTCAGACCAGTAAGATCGTTCCCAATTTCTCGTACAACCGCATTGACAACCCGCAGCGCCCGCACACCGGCCAGAGCCTCTTCGTCGCCACCGAAATTGCCGGTCTGGGTGGCAACACCCAGTACATCAAGCCGGTCGTCGAATGGAAGAAGTTCCGGCCCGTGAACAAAGGGCGCAATACGCTGGGCTTCCGTGCGCAGGGTTCGTGGATCAGCGGCTATGCCGGAAACGTGGCGCCTCCGTTCGATCGCTTCTATATGGGAGGCGATCAGGACCTGCGTGGCTTCGACATTCGTTCGGTTTCGCCGGTGGTTCTGTTCCCCACGGCCATTACTATTCCGCTGCAGAATCCCGACGGCACCACGGTCCCGCTGGACCCAGCTAACCCCCGCCGCGGTACGTGGAACGTCACTATCCCCGTCAACCAAATTATCTTTCCCGGCGGCGACACCAGTTGGGTAGCCAACCTGGAATACCGCGTACCCGTCTTCGGCCCCGTGACACTTGCGCCGTTCGTGGATACAGGTATGGACTTCATCACCAACACCTCGCAACTTCGCATCGCCAATCAACAGGTGGTAACGCTGAATGCGACGAATTACGGCTGCCCATACGTGAACCTCGACTACTCCTGCGCAGGCACGGTCCGCGTCCCCGTACCGGCCACCTTGAGCCCGGTCTCGGGGACCAATTACCAGCCGCGTATGTCCACCGGTCTGGAATTGCAGGTCATCGTGCCCGTGGTGAATGCGCCGTTCCGTATCTATTACGCTTACAATCCACTCCGGCTCGATCAGACCACGCCTCCTGTTTCGCCGATTACGCGCTCCATGTTTCCCGCTGGTGCCGCCGGAGACTACACGTACGCCAACGCAGCGGCGCTATACAACCCGGGATATTTGATCCGCGAACCGCGCAAGACCTTCCGTTTCACCGTCGCCACCACGTTCTAGCGGCGCGCGAGCACGAGTTATTTGACGCTGCTCGCCTCGACGCCTATAATTTTGGTATCCGCACCGCCGAATCTTCCGGCTGGGTGCCGACCTGCGCGTTTCGCTTGCGCCAGTTGGCAGCCCGGTCGTCCGGAACCGCACCGAATCAGTGATCGCGTGCAACTGGAACACCTGAGGAATTCCCGGAGCTATTCTAAGGAGTCACAGTAAAGTAATGAAGCGCACGTTTGCCAGCATCGTCCTGCTTGTCCTCGCCTCGATGGCCATCATGGCCCAGACCACTCCGGCCGCACCCTCATCCGCACCCCAGGCCAGCCCCCTCGCCACTTCCACCGGTACCAAGGTGGGCGTCATTGACATGCAGGGCGCAATCGCCGGCAGCAACGAAGGCCAACGCGATTTTGAGGCCCTCGCTAAGAAATTTGAGCCCCGCCGTGTCGAGTTGCAGAAGCTCAACACCGAGATCGAAGACTCCAAGAAACAGCTCAATGTCCAGGGTGACAAGATGAGCCCGGACGCCCATGACAACTTGGTCAAGTCGATCGAAACCAAGACCAAGAGCCTGCAGCGTTCAGCAGAAGATGCGCAAAACGAATTCCAACAGCAGCAGAACGAGATCGCGCAGCGCATCCTGCAGAAGATGGCTCCCGTGATCACCAAGTATGTCGCCGACAACGGCTATGGCCTGGTTATCGACGCCTCCGCGCCGTGGCCGCAGGGTCCGGTTGTGCTCGCCGCCCCCTCCATGGATATCACCAAGAACGTGGTCGACGCGTACAACGCCCAGTCTGGCGTGCCTGCACCGGCCCGCACTGGCTCGACCACCACAACTCCCAAGCCTGCCGGCACGATCCCTGGAGCGACTAAGCCCGCAACCACTCCGGCGACCACTCCGGCCAAGCCTGCCACCACCACTCCTCCGAAGCAGTAACGTCGCAGGAAGCTGACACGGATTTCAGGCCGCCCCTTGGGGGCGGCCTTCCTTGTTTGCGCCGAATTCGGACCGTAGAGGCTGATTTTGAGCCTCCTGCCTTTCTGCACCATCCCATTAGACTTTGTATTGCAAAGTACTTGACAACCTGATGTGCCGCGGATTAAGTTGTCGTGCATGGTCGACTCCCGCCCCTGCCGCCGCACTCCCCGCAGGCCAGACGTCGGGCCCTCGCCGGAGGCGCTCGAGTACCTCGAGGTCATCCACCGGACCATGGAGCGTAGCACCGCGTTCACTGCCGTTTCGGGCTGGGGGTATTTCGGCATGGGGACCACGGCACTTGCCGCTTCGTTCATTGCCCTGCGACAACCGACCACCGAGGCCTGGCTCGCCGTGTGGCTGGCCGAGGCTCTGGTTGCAGTCACCATAGGTCTGGTCGCCATGCACTGGAAGGCGTCGCGCCAGGGCACGGAGGTTTTGTCATTGCCCGGACGGAGACTTTTCGTCGGTCTTCTGCCCGCGCTGTTTGCCGGGGGAGTTATGACGGTCGCCCTGTTGCGGGCGGAGGAGGCTCGACAAATCCCTGGGGTGTGGCTACTGCTGTACGGAGTGGCCGTCATGCAGGCCGGCGCGTTCTCCGTTCGGACGATTCCGGTCATGGGTGCAGCATTCGTGTTGTCTGGGGCGATTGCGTTGCCGCTACCGTGGTTCTGGGCCAACGTGATGCTCGCTGTCGGTTTCGGTCTGGTGCACGTCGCCTTTGGCGTCTTCATCGCAAGGCGCCATGGTGGATGAGTACCATCGACTTCGCTGGAGGTTTTGTCATCGTACATTCGGAACGCCTCAATGTCGTCAGCGCCCGCATCATCCTTGTTCTTTCGCTGATCGCGCTGCTCACGGTGATCAGCGGGTACACTCAGCCACGCCACCCGGCTCCTACGGACGAAGGCGCTGCGGCGCATATCTTTCAGATCGCCGTGGTCCTTGTGGCGCCCGCGCTTTTGCTGTTTGTTTTCACCGCCGACTGGAAACGGCCTTCGCGAAGCGCACTTCGTTTAGCGCTCCCCGGACTGGCTCTAGTCGCAGCTTTCACCGCACTCTACTTTTTGGAACATGTCTATTTCCGGTAATTGACGTATGAGCCATTCCAGCCAAAAGCCAATCACTCGCCCGTCGGCATCGTTGCCCCGGGCATCGGCGACCGCTCGTCAGTCTGTTCAACACGGCGAGAGCCTCAAGCTTGATGCAATCATTCACGAGCGCGCGCGCCTGGCGATCGTGAGCGCGCTGACGGTGAACGACGTTCTCAGCTTCAACGAACTGAAGAAGCTGCTGGAGATCACCGACGGGAACCTCAGCGTTCACGCGCGCAAGCTGGAAGACGCGGGCTATGTGAAGTGCACCAAGTCGTTCGTAGGTCGCCAGCCGCGCACTGAGTTCAAGCTGACGGCCTCGGGCCGCCGCGCACTCGAAGGATATCTGGCGCAGATGGAGTCGGTGATTCGCGCAGCGCGCAAAGAGTAGCTGCAAACGGGCCCGGTTGGCCCGTTCCTTTTGCCCTTCGGCTTTGCATGACAAAGTACTTGTCAAAGAGGTGATCCTTGTACTCCAACGGCAACTTCGAATCGCACCTGGCGGCAATCTGCTTCCTCGGCACGGTCGCGTTGACCGTTCTGCTGCTCATCGCAATTGGCGTGCTGTTCTTCGCGCGCCGGCGCTGGGCGAAGTACCCACTGCTGGCGATCGTCGCGCTGCTCGCGGGTTACGCCGCGGTGCTGGGGTTCTTCTCCTGGGCCAGCTACGACCGCACGGTGGCTCGCGGCGACGAGAAATTCTTTTGCGCTCTCGACTGCCATATCGCCTACTCCGTGCAGGGCGTCGAGAGGATGAAGACCATCGGCGATGCAACCGCCCAAGGCCAGTTCGTCGTGGTGAGAGTGCGGAGCCACTTCGACGAGCGCACCATCGCGCCCTGGCGGGGAAACGGCGCACTAGCGCCCGACCCGCCCACGCTGGAACTGGTTGACGGCAAAGGTCGTTCCTATGCGGTCTCCCCGACCGGGCAGCAGGCGTGGGAGAGAGTGGATGGGCATTCGCATTCCCTTTCTGATCCGTTGCGCCCGGGCGAGTCATACCTGACGACTTGGGTGTTCGATGTGCCCGACGATGCGCCGAACTTACGGCTGTTTGCCGGATGGCATGGGTTCCCGTCGTACCTCCTTGTCGGTGATGAAGATAGCCCGGGGCACGGGAAGACCTACTTCGCGCTGTAAGGAGAGCTGCCCGCGAGAGGCTCTCGCGAGCTCTCTTTTTTTACAGTTATGCATCACTAGAACACCAATTCACACATAATAACAATAATGTAATAAGCTAGTTATGCAACCACTGCTGATTATTTAGTACTGTTATACACAACTACTGTACTATGTAACACCAGCAGCGCATCGAAATCAAAACACTCCCGCAAGACCGACGATGCCGAATTGTCAAAGAGCGCAGGGCAAACACGGCCAGTGTCGCGGGGTGAGGGCACAGGAATCCCACGACTCCTTGGTGAAGGTATAGAGGAGCCGGGGGCTGCCGGCAAGAAGATTCAGGGTTCAGACGAAACGAAAGTAACCTATGGAGTGCCAATATGGGACATGCATCGTGCGTGGAAATGGGGAACAACGGGGGTGGTGAATCGTCTGGAGCCGGTAGAAATCAAAGCTGAAGCTCGGCTCTACCCGTCCCAGAGCAACTACAGAGTTTCTTAAACAAGTCTAGAAACTCATGCTGTGGGAGTCGAGACTCACCGCCTTTCCATCCTGCACGCCCATGAAGTCAATGGTCACGGTACGTTTCGTGCCGTCAAGGGTGACCTTGAGGTAGCCGAAATTATCACCGGTGTGCAGGTCGTTGTAGTATTCGACCTGGGCCGAGTCGCCCTTGGGAAACTGAAACGCTCCCGGTTTCACAACGTCGAACGACGGCTTGCGGGCGCCCTGCTTCGTGCCGTCGCAAGCTTTGAAGAGTTCCTCCAGCGGCGAGTGTCCGCCGCAGCCGGCAATCAGGCAAGGCATTTGGGTTTTATCGGCGAACTTGTAGTTCACACGCTCAAACAGATGGGCGTGGGCCGAGAAAATCGCGTCCGGCCGCTGCCCGCCGTCTTTGAAGGCCTGCTGTAACGCCACCGACAGGTAGGGCACGTTGTAGTTGTTGGGCTGCGCAGGGTGCTTGCCCTTCGCTGCAGGTCCGCCGTTCGACTGGTCGCCGCGCACATTGAAGTTGGCTGCTGCCGAATAGGGAGG
>Ga0207855_1000114_pt1 | contig 12510 bp, 10 predicted proteins | sample LuqExpMetageno14_FD_187772 | JGI IMG/M metagenome (GOLD analysis project Ga0207855, IMG submission 187772) | Tropical forest soil microbial communities from Luquillo Experimental Forest, Puerto Rico - Sample 14 (SPAdes) | ecosystem: Environmental > Terrestrial > Soil > Tropical forest ...
CGACCGGAACAGATCAGCGGCAAACGTCATGAGCAGACGGAGGATCGCAAGCATCGCGTCGGATGATGCGCTGATTCTGGGTCATGGCACGAATCTGCCGCGGATGAGGTTTTCGGGAATGACAAAGGGGGCGACGTGCTCAAGAGCACTGATGCAAGGGCTCGCGACATCTGGGAGTTGTCGTCGTAAGAAGTGGAAATGACCAGAATTCCATCGCGTCAGTCCTCCAACGTAACCCGGGTAGGTCTAGCTCGCCATTCGCGTTCGGCTTGGTCCCAAACCGCTAGCGCCTGCAGGTCCGGGACCGTCGCAAGTCCCGATTTGGCATCGGGCGACACGGCTTCGGGAGTGATTACGACGTCGAGCAACGCAGGGGGCTGAGCGAGCGCACGCGTGATAGCCCCTGCAAGGTCATTGGCGTCTTCGATACGCTCCGCACGCATGCCGAATGCGCGCGCCATAGCTGCGTAGTCGGAGAACCGCAGTCGAGTGCCTACACTTTTCCCATATCTGACCATCTGGTCGTGTACTTCAATCTGCCACGCGCCATTATTTCCCACGATAAAGACCGCGCGAGCCTTGTGCCGCACGGCGGTATCAAGCTCCATGGCGTTAAATCCAAAAGCGCCATCGCCAGAGGCGACTACAACAGACCGTTCTGGGCAGGCTAGACTCGCAGCAATCCCGTACGGCACGCCTACGCCGATACAGCCGAAAGCGCCAGGATCCAAAACCGTCGGCGCCGATAGTCCGATACGAGCGAAACTCAGGAAATCACCGCCATCGATAACAAGGATCGCGTCCGGCGGCAGTTGCGCCTGTATCGCGCCAAGGAGCCGGTACGGATGCATCCGCCCGTCGGAACCGGGAGCAGCGTTCGCCATGGTTTGACTCAGTTGCTCGCTTCGCAGGCGATGTTCCTGGCGTAGACTGCGCAGCCATTGTCTGTCGCGCACGACCGGACGATTTCCGGCAAGTTCTATGATTGCATCCAGTGACTCGCCAGGATCAGCGAAAATCTCGACGACGCCGCGCCGATTGTCGCGCAGCTCGGATGGTATATCCGCTATTCGGATGAACCGCGCGTGCTTGAAGATAGCCGGAGATCCATAGGCGAGTTGAAAGTCGAGCCTGCGTCCGACGGTCACGACAACGTCGGCTTCATTCATTACACGTGAGCGCACGGCTCCGACGAATGCAGGATGTGTCGCAGGCACGAGGCCCCTTGTCTCCCCGGTATCGATGTAAGCGACGTCCAATCGGTCGAGGAAACGAAGCAAGGTCTGTTTGGCGCTACGCGCACCACGACCAGAAATCACGAGTGGCCTTTTTGCCGAGAGCAAGAGTTCAACGGCTTGAGATATCACATCTTTATCAAGACACGTAGGGATTCTCAGTTGAATTTTTAAGGGTACTTGCGAAGCGGGCGAAGATTGGGCCGCCCAAACGTCGGCTCGGAAATCCACAAACGCGCAACCCGGTTCGCCAATCAAACCTAAAGCGCGAGCAGCGGCATTTTCGACTTCGTACAAAGCCTGCAACGAATCGGAGACCGTGCTTGCATACACGGTAATGGACCGCACTAGATTCGACTGATCTAGCTCCTGCAAAGCCCCTCTGTTGATCTGCGGACCGGGCACAGTCCCGGACAAGACTAGCACTGGTGCACGCGAAATTTGTGCGTTTGCAATTCCGGTGATCGCGTTGGTAATTCCCGGTCCTGCCGTGACCAACGCAACGCCCAGCTGTCCCGTCAACTCCGCATGAGCTTGTGCCATGTGCACCGCCGCGCGCTCGTCGCGAACATCGATGATTGGAATGCCGGCGGTGTGCACTCCTATCCACAGCGGCATGATGTGCCCGCCGCAAAGGCCAAACACCCGCTCTACACTGTGCCGACGCAATACGCGGGCAATGAGTTCGGCAACAGGAGGTCCCGAATCGTTTTCAGTCACGCATTGCTCGCTATCTAGCGTCCCTCTCAATGACGAACCGCTCCAGCGTATCCACGACGACTTGCGACGGTGTACCTTGAAGCATCACCTCTTTTGCTCCATTGCTACCGCTATCGCTCGACAGCCGTGGACCGCGTCCTGTAAAAGCCCGCATGGCGCGATACGCGACCTCTACTGCAGACGTTTTAAAGTTAGCGCATACTTTTGCCACCGGTCGAAATACACCTCGGCGGACCGCTGGTTAAACTTGATCGTGCCCTCGTCGGCCTCTCGGATTCTCCGTGCGGGCATCCCGACGACCACGCTGTTATCAGCGATCACCGCTTTCTCAGCGACCAACGCGCCCGCGCCGACGACGCAATTGCTACCTATTTTGGCCCCGTTAAGCAAAATCGCCCCCATGCCGATCAATGTGTTGTCGCCAATTGAGCAGCCGTGAAGAATTGCATTGTGACCTATCGTGCACCCCGAACCGATCGTGAGAGGAAATCCGGGATCAGTGTGCAGCGTGCAGTTATCCTGGATGTTTGTGCGCTCGCCGATCTCAATCCATTCGTTGTCGCCTCGGAGTACCGCGCCGAACCAAATGCTGGCCCCGATTTTTATTCGCACTCTTCCGATTACGATAGCCGTTTCCGAAACGTAGCAGTGACCTACAGGTGCCATGTCCGGCTTTTCTCCATGGAAACTGAACAGCGGCATAAAATTCCGTCGCCCCTGATTGCCGATTACTAAGCAGTGATAGAGCGAGAAAAGCAGGCCCACAAGGTTAGAAAACCGGCGTTTCGCGGTAAGTCCCCCACAACCCTCTCAGCTTCTCGACGATGTCCCCCATGGTGGCGCCGTTGTCGACGAGTTCGACGGTTATCGGCATAACGTTCTTTTTTTCATCCTTTGCAGTGTCGACCAGTGCATCGAGCAGCCACTGCACCTTCGCCTCACCGCGCGTCGCGCGGACACGCCGCGTGCGAGCGACTTGCCGCTCGGCCACCATCGGATCGTACGGATGCGTCTCGATCTGGTGCGTCTCCTCGGCCATGACATATTTGTTGACCCCGATGACCGGCCTGTCGCCGTTTTCCTTCCGGAGCGCAGTTTCGTATGCGAAATCCGCGATCTGCTTCTGAAACCAGCCTTCCTGGATCAGTTTGATAGTGCCACCGTTGGCGTCGATGTAATCGAGAGTTTCGAAAATCTGCTTCTCGTACTCGCTGGTGAGCCACTCAACATAATAGGAGCCACCAAGTGGATCGATGACGTTGGTGACGTTCGTTTCCTCGGCGATGATCTGCTGCGTGCGGAGTGCCATACGCATCGCGTCTTCGGTCGGGATCGCGAATGCTTCGTCATATCCATTGGTATGCAACGACTGGCAGCCGCCCAGTACGGCAGAAAGCGCCTGCAGCGCCGTGCGCACGATATTGATCTGATATTGCGGCGCCGTGAGCGTTGCCGCAGCGGTCTGACAGTGAAAGCGCAGGCGCATTGATTCGGGATTCTTCGCGCCGAAGCGCTGCTGCATGATCTTTGCCCAGCAGCGTCGTACCGCCCGGAATTTCGCGACCTCCTCGAAAAAATCGGCTTGCGACACGAAATAGAAAGCAAGGCGCGGCGCGAACGCGTCCACGTTCATGCCCGTTTTTAACACTTCCTCCACATAGACAATGCCGTTCGCAAGCGTGAACGCCGCCTCCTGCAATGGCGAAGCGCCAGCTTCGGAAATGTGATAGCCGGAGATATTGATCGGGTTGTAGCGCCGCATGTGTTCGGCGCAATAGGCAATGCAGTCGCGCACGATGCGCACCGACGGTGCGATCGGATAAATGAACTCCTTTTGCGCCATGTATTCCTTCAGGATGTCGGCCTGAATAGTGCCCGACAGCTTATTGAGGTCGTAGCCGCGCCTCTTACCGAGCGCGATATACATCGCGAGCAAGATCCAGGCGGTCGGGTTGATGGTCATCGACACCGAAATCTTTTCGAGATCGATGTCGGCGTAGAGCGCCTCCATGTCGGCGAGTGTGTCGACCGCAACGCCCTCACGTCCGACTTCGCCGTCGCTCATTGGATGGTCGGAGTCGTAGCCCATCAGCGTGGGCATATCGAAATCGGTGGAAAGCCCGGTCTGACCCTGCGCGATTAGGAATTTGAATCGCTTGTTGGTGTCCTCGCCGGTGCCGAAACCGGCGATTTGTCGCATCGTCCAGAAGCGGCTGCGGTACATGGTCGGGTAAGGGCCGCGGGTGAACGGGTAGCGGCCAGGCAAACCAATGTCGTCGAGAGGAACATCGGCAATGTCGGCGGCGGTATAGGCGCGCTTTACCGGAATGTCGCTGCCGCTAAAGAACTGCGGCTTACGCTCGGCCTGTTTGCGCAGGAAGGCGGCGACTTCGTTGGCCTCCCAATCGGCAAACTCTTGCTCAAGACTACCGAGCGATTTGGGATCGAACATTTCGTTCATGGAACACTCCCTCGGAACCGTCGTTCAGCGACGCAATGAATTCCTGGGCAAGCGAATAAGGATCGGACTTGCGTTCGGCGAGTTGCGCTGCGAATGCTGGAGCCGCCTCATCCAAGAGCGCGCTGATCCGTGCGAGCAGCAGGGTCTCCGCGGTCTTCCGCAGGCGGAACGTGCCGATCGCGAGCCGCCGTTTACGCCCGGGCTCGTCGAAAGCAATCAAGCGATGTCTCTCGATTGCTGCGGCGAGCTCCTCAAGACCGCTATTGGCCAGCGCGCTCGTGGCGACGACAGGAACGACCCATCCCGACCTCTCGCGCATTCCGCCGATCATCAGCATCTGCTTGAGATCGACCAACGTACGATTTGCATCGCTGCGGTCACATTTCGACACAACATGGATGTCGGCGATTTCCAGAATTCCGGCCTTGATCGCCTGGATCTCGTCGCCGAGGCCTGGCGCCGACACGACGACCGTTGTGTGCGAGGCGCGAACGATTTCGACCTCGTCCTGCCCTACGCCGACGGTCTCAATAATGATCGTGTCGAAACCGGCAACGTCCAGAATATCGACAGCCTCGAGCGTCGCGCGCGCCAAGCCGCCGCTTGCCCCGCGCGTCGCCATCGAGCGGATGTAAACTCCGGGGTCGATTGTCGTCTCGCTCATGCGCACGCGATCGCCCAGTATCGAGCCGCCTGAATAGGGGCTCGATGGATCGACCGCAACGACGCCAACCTTCTGCCCTTGGGCGCGCAGCGTCTGCGTGAGCTTGCCAACGAGCGTCGATTTGCCGGAGCCGGGCACGCCGGTGATGCCGACGATATGCGCGCGGCCGGCAAGTTTATAAATCTGCGCGAGCGCCTCGCGATCATCTGGCTTGCCGCCTTCCGCGCGGGAAATGAGCCGCGCAATCGCAGCGGGCGCGCCCGCTTTGACGTGTTCGATAAGTTCCAGCGAGCTGCGCGTCATGCGCGGTCCTTCATTTCCTCGACGTGTTGTAGCATCTCGCGGAAGATCTCGCGATCATCGATCACCCGGCGCGCCTTGAAATCGGTGCGCGGAATGGATTGCGGCGCAGCCACGTCGACGAGCGTGCGCAACCCCAGCAACATTTGCATCTTGCGCTCGATCTCGGCGCCAAAGCGTACAATCTCGGCTTCACCTTTTGCGTAGGTGGTGGCGTCGGGTTCGACGCGCAGCAAAAGCTCGTCCATGGCGGCTTGGCGCGTGATGATGATGCGGTGCTCGCCGCCATAGTTCGCGATCTCGTTCAAAGCCGCGTCGATTTCACTCGGATAGACGTTCTCGCCGCGGATCGTGAACATGTCGTCGATGCGTCCAAAGATGCCCTGCGGCAATCGTGGGTAGGTACGCCCGCACGGGGATTCGCCGTCCGTCCACACCGTAAGGTCACCAGAAACAAGCCGGATCATCGGCTGCGAAGTGCGCTCTAGATGTGTGTATACGGGCGTGCCCCGCTCGCCATAGCCCACGCGGCGGAAGTTTTTCGGGTCGCAAACCTCCGTGTAGACCACGTCTTGCCAGCACAGCATGCCATCCGTCTGCTCCGACCCAGCAACGTTCATCCAAGGCGTCATCTCCGCCATCGAGCCGCTGTCGATGACTTTCGCGCCGTAAAGCTCCTCAATCCTGCCGCGCACCCCGGGAATCGAAGCGCCCGGCTCACCGGAAAAGAACATGATCTTGAGCCGGAAATCGCGCGTATTGAGTTTCTCGTCCGCGGCCACTTGCGCGAGGTGCAGCGCATACGTTGGCGTTCCATAGAACGCTGTGGGCTTGATGGCGTTTAGCCATTTCACCAAACGCGCTGACATTCCTGTTGCGCCAGCGCCAAAGGGAAGGCACTTTGCACCGAGCCGTTCGGCGCCCGCGAGCGCGCCCCAGCTTCCCATGTAGAGCGAGAACACGGCCGCGATGCAGACCGTGTCGCCCGGCCGCAATCCCATGCCCCACATGATGCGCGCATGTGCATTGGCGATTGCCCGCCAATCGGCGCGCCCAACTGCGAACGCGGTGGGCTGGCCCGTCGTGCCGCTGGTACCGTGAATGTGGAAGACTTCGTTCTCAGGGATGCAAAGATAATCGCCGAACGGCGGCTGGCGTATTTGCGCGTCGCGCAGGTCGCGTTTCTGCACAACGGGCACGCGCTCGAAGTCCTCGAGCGATCTCAGTTTGCTCGGATGGAATCCGGCCTCATCCCACTTGCGGCGATAGAACGGTGCGTTCTCATAGGCATAGCCGCAGACGAGCTTGAGACGTTCGAGAATGGCGCTCTCGCGCTCGGCTGCCTGCATGGTCTCGCGGCGTGGGAACCAGTAGCGACTCGCCGGCGGCGGCAGGTAATCCTCGTCGTATGCTGGCGGAAAAGACCACTGCTCCATCGAAACGACTCCTCAGCGGGGACCGCGTTCGGCAACAAGACGTTTCAGCGTTTCGACGATCGTTTGGGGCGGCGTGTCCTGCAGCATGACCTCTTTCACACCCATCTCCTTAAGGGCGGCAACATCTTCCACGGGCATGACACCGCCAGCGACGACGATGATGTCGTCCACGCCTTCTTTTTCGAGCTTGTCAAAGATTTTCGGAAACACCGTCATCTGCACGCCAGAGAGCAGGCTGACGCCGAGGACATCGACGTCTTCCTGAATGGCTGCGATGACGACTTCGTCGGGCGTGCGATGCAGCCCTGTGTAGATCACGTCCATTCCGGCGTCGCGCAGCGCGCGGGCAACGACTCTGACGCCGCGGTCGTGGCCGTCGAGGCCAACCTTCGCAAGCATAACGCGAATGGGCGTGGTCACGGGCACTCCTCCCTTATGTCATTTTGCGTTCTTTGGTGTAGTGGATTATCGTATACGGTATTCTGTAATTCGAGCAAGCGTCCTGAGGGTTGTTCGTGGAATCACTTATCGCGCCGAAAAAGTTGGTGGATCAGGCCTACGCAGCGATTCTGGATGCGATTTGCAATGGCACGCTCAAGCCCGACGAACGCCTGACGCAGGGCGGCGTCGCGCAAAGGCTCAATGTCTCGCGCCAGCCGATCCACAGCGCGCTGCTTGTGCTCAAGGCGCAGGGTTTTGTGCGTGAGGCCGGCCGCCGCGGTCTTTCCGTCGCGCCTCTGGATCCAAAGCTATTTGACGCGATCTATCAGTTTCGTTCCGCGCTTGAACCACTCGCGGTCACGCTCGCGGTCGCGCACATCGACCAGCGCGCCGCGCAGGAAGGACGGGCGGTGATCGCGCGCGGCAAGGCGGCCGCCGCGAAAAGAAATCCCAAGTCACTGATCGCGGCCGACATGGCTTTTCATTCATTGATCTATGAGTTGTCTGACAATTCGTTGATCCTCGAGACGATGCGCCTTAACTGGCACCATTTGCGACGCGCCATGGGCCAGACGTTGCGTCTGCCCGGTCTTGCCAGAAGAGTTTGGAAAGAGCATGAAGCCATTTTCGAGTCGATGATCACGGGGGAGACTGACAAAGCCGCTCGGCTGATGCGCGATCACGTGGTCACGGCACATCGAGATGTGAGCGTCGCGCTTCGGGCGAGGGTAGTTCCGTCGCCGTGAAACGCGCTTTTTTCCGATACTTCCGCTCGAGTCATAAGCGGAAAGTCTCACACCGAGCATATCGAGTCCGCTTTCGAACTTTTCAATAGCAACTTGGGCTGAGCCGGTCACTTCGTGCTTAATCACCTGCGATGATTTTGTGGGCGCCCGTGGCGGCAGTTCTGGCCAAGGATCATCTCGTCATTGTTCCCGATCGGCGGGGCTAATTTACGTGATTTCTTATCCAATAATGCTGATTACGTTTCCGGCATATGCAACTGGCAGCAAGAACAAAAATGGATTATTCTGACGGTCGATAAACAATAATCAGGTTGACTAACGGGTATGCAAATTGCTCTGGGAGGACGATATGAAAGTTTCGCAATGTTCCAGCATCGTCAATCGCCGAACTATTTTGAAAGCAAGCGCGTCCATTGCCGCCCTCCAGATCACATCGCCGTTCATAATTCGGGCACGGGGCGAAACACCAGTGCGGATTGGTTTAGTCGACCCGTTGACCGGCGTCTACGCAGCTATAGCGCTCGGCGAGGTTGAGGGAGCAAAGCTCGCCACTGATCAATTAAACAAAAAAGGCGGCATTGTCGGTCGGCCCGTCGAATTATTGGTTGAAGACTCGGCGAATGATGTGGGCACCGGTGTGCAAAAGACGCGCAAGTTGATCGAGCGTGATCAGGTGAATTTCATTATTGGCGACGTAAATTCCGGCATCGCCATAGCGATGACCCAGGTAACCAGCGAAAAGAAAATACTGCACATTGTTTCGGGTGGTCACACCGATCCGATTACTGGGTCGAGTTGTTCGTGGAACGTATTTCGCGTGTGCAACTCAACGACAATGGACGCGAATGCCATTGCGTCTATTATCCTCGAAAAATTTGGCAAGAAGTGGTACTTCCTTACGCCGGACTATGCCTATGGGCACTCGGTGCAGGCAAGTTTTGAGAAACTGCTCAAGGCGCGGGGTGGTATATCGGCTGGTTCTCTCATACCCCTCGGGACTCCTGATTTCTCGGCATACCTGATCCAAGCCAAGGCCTACGGTCCCCAAGTGATCGTCAATGTCATGGCGGGTGCCGACCAAGTCAATAGCCTCAAGCAGTTCGTGCAATTTGGACTAGATAAGCAAATGACGGTTGCAGGCACGCTGTGTGAGTTGGAGAGCTTACGGGCGATGCCTGACGAAGCGCGTATCGGTTGGTGGACAATGGAATGGTGGTGGAACCAACCAAACACGCCGCACGTAAAGGAATTCAACGCCGCGATAAAACAGCGCACTGGTCGAGCGGCCACTGCGCGCAACTGGTTAGGCTATGCATCGGTGCACACAGTGGCATTGATAGCGAACCAGGAGAAGACATTGGATGCAGTTAAGCTAGCGCGTGCGCTTTCCGGATTTAAACTGCCGCCCGAGGTTGCACTGCAGCCTTTTCTCCCAGAATATCGCCCAGGAGACCACGAGCTTATGAGCACTATTTTCGTCGGTGAGGCCCACCCTCCCAAAGGAGACCCAGATAATTTGTTCACAGCGCAGGAACTAGTGCCGGGCGCAAAGGCAGCTGCGCCTGTCGGAGACACTGGCTGCAAGTTGCAATGGCCCGCCTGACCTCACCCGTGCTATATCAAGACCCGATTGTGCTGACTGTTTGCATGATTGGAGTCCGGTCGCTCATTGCAATTGGAAATTACAGAGCTCTGTTGTTCGCTTGGTCGCACGCGTCAGCCCGTGGACCAAGATTATGGTTGAATAACCATTAAGCTTGTCACCATCTTATCTCGCGTTCCGACGAAGCGTTGCGAGTGGCTATAAAGAGCCTCTAGCGATCAGCCTTAAATATGCAGCTTGGCATAAGCGGCGTGTTAACTAGCCCGGCATTACGCTGTGATATCTTAATGACGGCACATCGGACCCGCCGAGGCAACCATGGACACATCAACCTTACAGTACCACGCTCATACGCCTGCACGTGTCGGCATTGATTTGATCGGCCGCGTGGTGGCTGTGTCGGGTTCACAAGCTACCGTCGAACTCAACATAATCCAGGCCGGCCGCGAACATCCTTCGGTCGGGAAATTCATGGGCGTCGTAGCGGGCGAAGTCGTGATTATCGGGCTGGTAACCGAGATCGGCGAGAACGCAATGCTTGCGTCGGCTGGAGGACAGACGTTTCGCAACGTCGCGCACCTTGATCTGGTCGGGGAGATTCGCTCCAACGAGGACGGCGATGAGTACTTCCAACACGGCGTCATGGACTATCCGGACATCGGTGATGGCGCGCTGGTGCTTAGCGAGCGCGAACTGCGGCTGATCTACGGCGGTGCCGACGCCGACCATGCTCACGTCGGCGAGTTGCAGCAGAACGCCGCTATCGGTGTGTATATCAACATTGATCACCTGGTGAGCCAACATTTCGCCATCGTCGGCGGCACCGGCGTCGGAAAATCTTGCGGGGTTACCATCATCCTGCAAAAGATTCTCGATATGCGACCAAATCTACGCATATTTCTAGTCGATGCTCATAGCGAATATGGTCACTGTTTCGGCGACAGGGCGCAGGTGCTAACGCCGGACAATCTGCGGCTACCGTTCTGGTTGTTCAATTTCGAGGAAATAGTCGATGCATTTTTCGGCGGTCAGCCTCACGGCAGTGAAGAAGTTAGGATTCTCTCCGAACTCATCCCTCTGGCGAAGTCGGCTTATCTGCAAGACCATACTGATAAGCATTCGATACCCAGGAAGCGTACCGCAGCCGGCACTAGTTTCACCGCCGATACGCCAGTGCCCTATCGCATCGAGGATCTCATCCAACTACTCGATGAGCGCATGGGCAAACTGGAAAACCGATATTCGGCGATGGTTTACCACAAGCTGATCAGGCGTATTGAGACCTTTCGTACTCATCCACGCTACTCCTTCATGTTCGGAAACGCCAATGTCGGTGGCGACAGCATGGCCGAAATTCTCACCCATCTGTTCCGGCTGCCACCGGAGGGCAAGCCAATGACCGTCATGCAACTCGCCGGTTTCCCGACCGAGGTGGTCGAGTCGGTAGTGTCGGTGCTTTGCAGGATGGCGTTCGATTTCGGGCTGTGGAGCGGCGGTATTGCGCCGCTGCTTTTCGTCTGCGAGGAAGCACACCACTATGCGCCCGCCGACAAGCAGAGTGGTTCCAGCGCAACGAGTCGCGCGCTTGCACGCATGGCCAGAGAAGGCCGAAAATACGGCGTGTATCTCGGCCTGGTCACGCAGCGACCAATGGAGCTCGACCCTACAATCTTATCGCAATGCTCGACGTTCTTCGTTATGCGCCTTTCTAATGATCGCGACCAAAGTGTGATTCGATCTGCAGTGTCGGACGCAGCGATGAAGCTGCTGTCGTTCATCCCGTCCCTTGGCACCCGCGAAGTATTTACCTTCGGTCGCGGCGTGGCCTTGCCGACGCGCATGCGCTTCACAAACTTGCCACCAGAGCGGCAACCGAAGAATGAGGCGGCCGGCAATATCCGCTCTTATGCCGGCACCAAAATCAGCCGCGATTTGGTCAGCATGGTGATCGAGCGCTGGCGCGCCTCTACCATGGCTCGCAAGGGCGGCTTCGATTATGAGAACGGGGAACCCAATCCGGTGTACGTCGGCGGCTGGTCTGCCCTATCTTGACATGCTGCCAATCTGGCCGCCTCGGCCTGCCTATCCCATAGAGGCTCGAACCTCCAACCAGACCATTATGCGCGAGCCTCTTTCGCGGAAACGCCCATAAATCCTGATGAATACGAAGACAGTTGGTGACGTTTGTTCGCGTTTGGTTTACGCGTTTCATTGGCGAAACATTGGCCGTACTTATCTGCGTGATGTGGACCTGGCGCATGTCTTTGAATTGGTTAAGTCGCCTAATTTTGGCGCTCGCAGCCCTTGCCGTTCCGGCGACATCTCTCAATGCCGCACGACCATGCTGCGCCGAGACACCCACGGGTGTTTCGCTCGCTGGTCAGTTGTTAATTGCCTCGCCCACGATTCAGGATCCCCACTTCGATCATGTCGTAATACTAGTAGTGCGCCACGATGAAGGTGGCGCAATGGGCATTGTCATCAATATGCCAACGAAAGAAACTCCAATAGCAAACATTCTGGAGATGCTCGGCGAGAAGGGCACGAACGTTACGGGAAAAGTGCGTATTTTTGCCGGTGGCCCTGTCCAACCGGAAATTGGCTTCGTAATCCACAGTTCCGAGTATCGAGGGCCAGGAACCATCACTGTTAACGAGCATGTGCTCATGACCTCAAGTAGCCAAATATTACGGGACATGAGCAACAATAAAGGTCCAAGCAAGAGCCTTGTTGCCTTCGGCTATGCGGGTTGGGCAGCCGGCCAGCTTGAAGATGAGCTTCGGCGTCGCGTTTGGTTCACGGCACCTGGCGATCCAAATTTGATATTCGATGAGGATCGAGAAAAGCTTTGGGATTCCGCCTATGCGCATCGCACTCAGGACCTTTGATAATTAATCGCGTCAG
>Ga0207855_1000124_pt1 | contig 12057 bp, 9 predicted proteins | sample LuqExpMetageno14_FD_187772 | JGI IMG/M metagenome (GOLD analysis project Ga0207855, IMG submission 187772) | Tropical forest soil microbial communities from Luquillo Experimental Forest, Puerto Rico - Sample 14 (SPAdes) | ecosystem: Environmental > Terrestrial > Soil > Tropical forest ...
TCATCATCACGCAGACGATCAGGAGAAGTCCGCCCAGGATAATTTTCTTCGCCGGGCCGGGGGTTTGCAGAAATCGAATCATGCTTGCACGGAACTCCAGAGTTAAAGGTCGGAATTCTTTATTATAGCTGAGGATTTGCGGCTCATCGTGCATCCAGCAGCGCTGGCCGGAGTCGGGGGAGGGCGTCGCCGGACCGTCCCTCCGCCGAGTGCGCCTGCGGCACCGCTCGGGTGCCATTATTCCCCGGCCAAAGCGACCTGCTTCCCTTGTGGCGCATCTACTGTGTTGTAATTACGGAAGATAGGCAAGAGGTCCTCGTCCGCAGAGCGGACTCGGGATTTCGCCTGCGGGCTCCTGCCTTCGGCTCACGCCCGCAATACGGCTCAATATGTCGAAACTTCACCCGGGCGTCCGCGGACGCACCATTGCCGCGAAGCGCCGCGTGCGCGAACTGATGATGATTGCCAAAGGAGTGGTCTCTACCGACCACCCCGTCATGGCGCATATCATCCCCATTCGCCGTTGCAACCTGGCGTGTAAGTACTGCAACGAGTTCGACGACTTCTCCAAGCCCATCGCGCTCGATACCATGAAGGCGCGCATTGACTACCTGGCGCGACTGGGAACGAACATCGTCACCCTCAGCGGCGGCGAGCCGTTGCTGCACCCCGAGCTCGACGAGATCATCGCCCACATGCGGACGCATCCGATCATCGTGGGCATGATCACGAATGGCTACTTGCTGACCGCGGACCGCATCCAGCGCCTGAATCGCGCCGGACTGGACCATCTGCAGATCAGCATCGACAACGTCATGCCTGACGACGTCTCCAAGAAATCGCTCAAGGTGCTCGACAAGAAACTGCAACTGCTGGCCGAACATGCCGACTTCCACGTGAACATCAACTCGGTGGTCGGCGGGGGCACGCGTAATCCGCACGATGCGCTGGTCATCGGGCGCCGTGCTGTGCAGTTGGGTTTCACGTCTACCATCGGCATCATTCATGACGGCGAGGGCCAGCTTCAGCCTCTGAGCGATGAGGAGCGCGAAGTCTTCCTGAAGATGAAGAAGCTGGAGAAGAAGAATTACTCGCGCTTTAACCAGTTTCAGGACAACATCGCTTACGGCAAACCGAACCACTGGCGATGCCGCGCCGGCGCGCGCTACCTCTATATATGCGAGGACGGCCTGGTGCACTACTGCTCGCAACAGCGCGGATTCCCGGGGATTCCGCTGGAGCGGTACTCGGTGCAGGACATTCGCCGCGAGTTTCTCACCGAGAAGAGTTGCGCGCCCCACTGCACCGTCTCCTGCGTACACCAGGTGTCGTACATGGATTTCTGGCGGGCCCCGCAAACTCTGCAGGCGCCGCAAGCTCCGGTGGACTCTGGGCAACTCGTGCAAATCGAGTAGCCCCGTCGCGAAGCACTGCCCTCGACCGTTCTAGGTTGTGCTGAATCCGTCGGCTGTTCGCGGGAGAATACTTTGCGATCCACGCGCCGCCCTCGCTCGCTGGACCTCGACGATAGCCGAGGGAGCAACCAGCCGAGATTAAGGTCCAGTACGGCGCGTGACGCGGAGCGAGTTTTGCACGAGCCGTTCGGCTGTCGAGTTTGGCGTGACGCGATCCGGAAGCCAAGCTGCTTACTCCTGATTTACTCCTAACCGCGGCGAAAACGGACGTTTTCGTCCAACCGTTTCCAAGAGTGTAGAGGTGAATCCGCTGGACTATAAGCTATTTATTTTGATAGAGTTGGGAGTAATTCAGGAGATCGTCCGAGAGGGTCTAACGATGTCCAGAAATGTCCAAGTTTGTACCTTGACACGGTAGAGGTCAGGAGTTCGAGTCTCCTCGTGCCTACCATCTTTTCCCCAGTGTTTACGTGCGTTTACCGCATTTCATAGCGCAACATTTCCAGCGCAATTCTGACGGTTGCCCCCACAATTCCGGATTAGGAACGAGAAACGACCTTGTCGCGGATCTCACGTATCCCATAAACAAAAGCCGACTTCCTGGGAGTAATCTCCCCCAAACCGGTTGCGGGCGAACTTCGACTTCGACCGGCCTTTTCTTAGACACGAACATGAGGCTGTGACGCACGTCCTAGTCTTATGTACCGCAGCTCGAATATAAACCCAGCACTCCCGAATTGCGCCCTGACGGTTGAATTTCTGGCCGACGATTTACTCGCAGAGGTGCTGTATGAAAGTCGCACTCATCGGGGCCGAGCTGGAAGAAAACCTTGGCTTGCGCTATATCGCGTCTTCCCTGGAGAGCCAAGGCCACACGGTAGCGATTGTCCCCTTCAACTCAGAGCAGGACACCGAAGCGGCAATAGGCCAGACTTTGAGCTTCGCGCCGCAGATTGCCGGATTGTCCATGATCTTCACCTCACGGGGGCGCGAATTCTGCCGGTTTGCGGAACGCCTGCGCAAAGCCGGCTACGACGGTCACATCATCGCCGGAGGTCCCTTCGCGTCATTCAACTGTGAACGGCTGGTGGCTGAGTTTCCGGCCTTTAACTCTGTTGCCCTCGGCGAGGGCGAGGGGATCATGTGCGCGCTCGCCTCGCATCTTGATTCTCTCGATCAGGTACCCGGCCTCTGCTATCGGGCCGCTGACAGCAGGGCCGTAACCAATCCAAACTCCGAAAATGGGGATAATCTGGACGATTTGCCCTGGCCCAAACGCACCGTTTTCCATCGCTATTTCGATAAGCCGATCGCCAGTATTCTGACCAGCCGGGGTTGCTGGCGCGAGTGCGCGTTTTGCAGCATCAATGCGTGGTACGAGCGTGGCGGCGGAAAGAAGTTTCGCTATCGCAGCGTTGCCAGCATCGTCGCCGAGATGAGCGAGTTGTACCACCGCCACGGCATTCGCATCTTCAACTTCCAAGACGACAATTTTTTTCTGCCCAATCCCGCCAAGGCGGTGGAGCGTTTCGAGGCCGTGCGCACGGGATTGCGTAGCGAGGGCGTAGGCCAGATCGCCATTGCGGTAAAGGCACGCCCTGACAGCATCAACCGCGAATCGATTCGCATTCTCGACGATCTGGGGCTATTCCGCGTGTTCCTGGGCGTCGAAAATGCGTCGGAGAACGGCTTACGAAACCTGAACCGGAAGAACACGATCGAGCAGATCCTGAACGCCTTGGACGTACTCAACAGCTTCGACGTCCACATCGCTTACAACTTGCTCATGTTTGAACCTGACACGGTCATGGACGAGATACTCGTAAATCTGCGGTTCATGGAGCGTCACAACGAAAATCCCTTCAACTTCTGCCGCGCCGAGGCTTACCCCGGCACTGGTCTGGAATGCAAACTCCTGCGGGAGGGACGCCTGCTGGGAGATGCCTTTGGTTACGACTATCGTCTTAAAGATCCGCGCTCAGAGGCGTTCCACCAAATCGCCAATTACGCATTCTTTGACCGCAACTTCAGTGACTTCGGTCTGCACTACTTCAACATGCAAGTGGATTTCTACTTCCAACTGCTGCGCCGCTTCCACCCCGAGATGCTGAGCCAGGCGATGCGGGCGGCGGTACGCAACTTCATCAAACAGACCAATCTCGATACCTACGAGAGAATGGCGGAGATTTACGATTATGTGGTTGGGTGCGATCCGCTCGACCACGCGGCGATTGCCGCTTTTGCGCGCAGTCAACGTGAGAAGGTGGACCATCACAGTGCGGGTCTGCTGCAGCGCGGGGAGCGCATTCTGAACTGGCTGGATGCCACTTATGCTCGCAAGCAGGCCGGTCTGAGCGGCCCGGCTCCCGCACTTGTCGACGGGGCCGGCCGGCAACTTGAAGTGACTCTGCCGACTCTACCAACGATTCCGGGATTGGAGTTCATTCGCCCGGGGTCGGGCTGGGAATCCGTGGACCTGTTCGGCGTCTCCCGGGCGCCGGTACCTTACGAGGTATTTCGAAATCGACTGGCAGAACAGAACCGCAACGCCGAGGAAAATTCCGTCTGCGTTCACTAGCCCGCAGACCGATTCCCCCGGTGCGCACTCATTCAGGCTAGTAGCTGCTACTGAGGTGAAATATGAACGAAAGTATCTTCCAAAACCTGCGAGACCATACAGAACCAGCTCATCCCGGCGTGGTCCGGCTCTATGACGAACTAATTCAAATTTACCGGCAGATGCGGGAGCAGCAGAAAGAGATCGATGCTGCATTTGATCGCGTCGCCTCGCAAATCGGCTTCGTGGTCACCACTACTTTGCCCGTGCGCATAGAAATCGGTGAGGATGCGGCCGTCAAGGGCGCCGAACTCGATGGCGCGTCGCTGCGCGGGACCTTGTTCGAGAGGGAGCTCGGACCGTTTGTCGCGCGCCTTAAGGACCGAAAATTCAGCGGCGTTCCCGCCGGCACGTTCCGCTTTTATCTCATCTGGTATGACGCGCTGCGTCTCAAGCTAAGCCGCGATTGGATGGAACCCGCACACGTGCTGCAGGGACTGCTCAGCGCCTTCCTGGCTCAGCCAGTGCGGACCGCAGCGGTGAGACCCGAAGTTCGCGAGCCGGCGCACTGGTTCGATCCGGGCGTTGCGATAGCCATCGAGGACGCGATCGTTATTTCCGCGATTGACGAAGTCTATCCCGAATTGCGTCTATCCGAGCGGATCGCAGCGGATCGGCTGGCAATTCGGCGCGTTGGTCCCGGCGTCAGGGAGCCGGCGCATCCTCCGTTCGAGGAGCGCGAACTGCTCGCCATTCGCGGAGTCGGTCCCGGCATCAGGGAGCCTGCGCATCCCCCCTACGAGGAGCGCGATCTGCTCGCCATTCGCGGAGTCGGCCCCGGCGTTAGAGAGCCAGCGCATCCTCCCTACCAGGAACGCGATCTGTTTGCTGAACTGAGGGCGGCCATCGCCAAGCTCCGCAAGTCGTAGCCTTGCAATGGCGAAGTGGCTAAGATTGGTTTTCGCCAGGCCATCTTAGCCACCTCTCCTGTGCTGCTATGGGGCTCGGAGCAGGGAATTCTTCTCACGTAATTTCTTCTCTGAATCTGCAATGACCTCAAGCAGTCGAGGTTGGGTCCCCTGCACCGGCGGCGGCTTGGTCGGCGAGGATGAGGGCTCGATCGCGACTGATTCGTCCGCCGGGAATGGACGTGTCACCTTTCTGCAATTGAGATAGCGGGTTGACCTTCTCAGAGCCGGTGACCACCCACAGTATCTGACGGGCACGGTTGATGACCGGATAGGTGAGGGTCATGCGCTGACGGCCCATGTAAGCGCCGGTAACCGCGACATCGCGGTCCATGACTTGCAGCACTGGGTCGTTGGGGACTAGCGACGCAGTGTGACCGTCGGGGCCGAGACCGAGATGCACCAGATCGAGCACCGGAGGCGAGCCGGCGAGTTCCTCGAGGGTGTGCGCGTAATCGGTCGCGGCAGCCAGTGAGTCGGGGTCTTCCACCGGCATGGCGTGAATGTGCGACGGTCCGATGGGCGCGTTCTGCAGTAGCGTTTCGCGCAGGTGAGTGAGGTTGCGGTCGGGATCGCCGGCGGGCGCAATGCGCTCATCCACCTGGAAAACGTGAACGCCATGCCAGGGGACGTCTTCTTTCGCCAACTCGCGCAGCATGACCCAGGGAGTGTGGCCGCCGCTGACGGCGATCAGAAATCGGCCACGCGCCAGGACGGCAGCACGGGCGTGTTCCGCAATGATGGCGGCGGCGCGTGAAGCAACCGCTGCCGCGTCAGGAAGTATTTCGATCTGCATAGGCATCGCGCCCTCGTGTCTCTGCTATGACTTCTTTTCCAAATGGCCGCCGAAGCCGAAGCGCATGGCCGACAGTACCTTGTCCTGAAAGTCGGCATTGCCACGGGAGCTGAAGCGTTCGAACAAGGACGATGCCAGCACCGGCACGGGCACGCCCTCATCGATGGCGGCCTTGATGGTCCAGCGGCCTTCGCCGGAGTCGGAGACGCGGCCGGCGAACTTGCTCAGGGACGGATCGTCAACCATCGCCGAAGCGGTGAGGTCGAGCAGCCAAGAGGAGATGACACTGCCGCGGCGCCAGACTTCGGTAACGTCGCGCAGGTTGAGTTCGTACTGGTAGTGCTCGGGATCGCGCAGGGGCGTGGTTTCGGCGTCAACCTCGTGCTGCTGCTTGCCGACATCGGCGTTCTTGAGAACATTGAGGCCCTCAGCGTAAGCGGCCATGAGACCGTATTCGATTCCGTTGTGCACCATCTTTACGAAGTGACCGGCACCGTTGGGCCCGCAGTGCAGATAGCCCTGCTCGGCGGTGCCGCCGATCTTTTCGCGTCCCGGGGTGCGGGGGACGTCGCCCCTACCGGGGGCGAGGGTGGCGAAGATGGGGTCAAGGTGCTGCACCACCGCATCTTCACCACCGATCATCATGCAGTAGCCGCGCTCCAGGCCCCAGACGCCGCCGCTGGTGCCGACGTCCACGTAGTGAATGCCTTTGGGCGCGAGTTCCTTGGCGCGGCGAATGTCGTCGATGTAATACGAGTTGCCGCCGTCAATCAGGATGTCGCCGGATTCGAGACTGGGCAGGATGTTGGCAATGGTCTGGTCCACGACGGCGGCGGGAACCATGAGCCACACGGCGCGCGGTTTGGCCAACTTCTTGACGAGGTCTTCGAGGGAGGACGAGGGCGTGGCCTTTTCCGCCGCCAGTCCTTCTACTGACTTGGGGAAGACGTCGAAGACTACGCAGTCGTGTCCGCCGCGAATCAAGCGGCGCACCATGTTGGCACCCATTCTTCCCAGACCAACCATTCCCAGTTGCATTGTTCTCTCCTTAAGATTTCGTTGGCCAGCAACAGCCAAATGTCGAGCCGGCGACGCGAAGTTATCAGCTGTTCTTCAGCTTGCGGTAGTACCGAATGACGTTGTTGGTGGAGCTGTCATGCTGCAACGGCGGCTCCTGTTCACTCTCGAGTTCGGGGATGATACGCTGCGCCAGAACTTTGCCGAGTTCCACGCCCCACTGATCAAACGAGTTGATGCTCCAGATGACGCCCTGGGTGAAGACGCTGTGCTCGTAGAGGGCCACGAGTCGGCCCAGTGTCTGCGGCGTCAATTGCTCGGCAAAGATGATGTTCGAGGGACGGTTACCGTCAAAGACGCGATGGGGCACCAGCCAGTCCGGCGTGCCCTCGGCCTTCACCTGCTCGGGAGTTTTGCCGAAAGCCAGCGCCTCGGCCTGAGCGCACACGTTGGAAATCAGCAGGTCGTGGTGACGACCTAGAGCGTTCAGAGGCTTGCCAAAGGCAATGAAGTCGCACGGGATGAGGCGAGTTCCCTGGTGGATCAACTGGTAGAAGGAATGCTGTCCATTGGTGCCGGGCTCGCCCCAGTAGATAGGGCTGGTGTCGGCTTCCACACGGACGCCGTCGAGTTGGACATGCTTGCCGTTGCTCTCCATGGTCAGCTGCTGAAGGTAGGCGGGAAAGCGCTTCAGGTATTGCTCGTAGGGCAACACGGCAACGGTTTGCGCGCCGAAGAAGTCGGTGTACCAGACGACGAGGAGCCCCATCAGCACAGGCATGTTCTGCTCCAGCGGCGCAGTGCGGAAGTGCTCGTCCATCTGGTGGAAGCCGTCGAGCATGGCGCGGAAGTTGTCCGGGCCGATGGCCAGCATGGTGGAGAGGCCAATGGCGGAGTCCATGGAGTAGCGGCCGCCGACCCAGTCCCAGAAGCCGAACATGTTGGCGGTGTCGATGCCGAACTTGGTGACTTCGACGTCGTTGGTGGAGACGGCCACGAAATGTTTGGCAACGGCTTTCTCGTCGCCCAGTCCCTTCAGTGCCCAGTCGCGCGCGGTGTGCGCGTTCGTCATGGTTTCCAGCGTGGTGAAGGTCTTGGAGGAGATGATGAACAGCGTCTCTTCCGGATGGAGATCGATAACGGCTTCGGCGAAGTCGGTGCCGTCAACGTTGGAAACGAAGCGAAAGGTCAGATCGCGCCGGCTGTAATGCTTGAGCGCTTCGTACGCCATAACCGGGCCGAGGTCAGAGCCGCCAATTCCAATGTTGACGACGTTGCGAATGGGCTTGCCGGTGTGGCCCTTCCATTCGCCGCTGCGCACACGGTTGGCGAAAGCGGTCATCTTGTCGAGGACGTCATGAACGCCGGGCACGACGTCTTCACCGTCCACCTTGATGACCGTGCCCCTGGGGGTACGCAGCGCAACGTGGAGTACGGCCCGCTTTTCGGTGATGTTGATTTTGTCGCCGCGGAACATGGCGTCGCGATGTTCTTCGAGGCCGGACTCCCGCGCCAGTTGCACCAAGAGGCGGAGAGTCTCACCGGTGATGCGGTTCTTCGAGTAATCGAGAAACAGCCCGACGGCGTCGAGGGTGAGGCGCTCGCCGCGTTCGGGGTCGTCGGCGAAGAACTGGCGGAGATGCTGGTTACGAATCGCCTGATAGTTCGACTGGAGAGCCTTCCAGGCCGGACGCCGGGCAAGCGGCGTGATGGCGGTACTCATGCGGTGCTTCCTTTCGGTCGTGACGCCGGCGCGGATTTCGAGTTCGACCAGGCTGCCAATTGGGGCGCCGCGATTACGATATGCCCATTCTATTAACGCCCCGTAAAAGGCCGGCTGAGCGGGAAGAATTCGTCTGCTTCGACGTTCTCTTCTCCGCCGAATCATCCTAGCGTAGCACGCAGAGCACCGATGGCAAGACGGTGCGGACGATACCGGCTTGACGGGGCCAGGCGGACGATCGGTGTGTAACCAGAGGTTATATTCCGAGGGAGGTGCGGATGGCCGCGACGAGTTCCGACACAGGCCGGGTGGCGTCGAGGCAGAGCGCATCGCGCGGGGCCTCGAGAACGTCGAACTGGCTCCGGAGCAAGGCAGGATTCATGTAGTGGCCGTGACGGGCCGCCATGCGCTCGGCGATCAGGTTGAGATCCGCACGCAGGAATACGAGCTTGACCTCAGGACCGACGAGGAGTTGCTCGCGATAAGCCTGCTTGAGCGCGGAACAGGCGAGAACCGCCGACTGGCCAGCAGCAAGCCAAAATGCGATTGTGGCGCGCAAGGATTGCAGCCAGGGGGCGCGGTCAGCGTCGGTGAGCGGAATACCCGCGCGCATCTTGGCGACGTTGGCGGCGGGATGGAAGTCGTCGGCATCGGCAAAAGACCAGCCGAGTTGCTGCGCGAGCGCCTGGCCGACGGTGGTCTTGCCGACTCCGCTGACGCCCATCACGAGGATGATCATGGTTCGTCTCTTGGCACGGGCCGTGGATCGGTCATTCGCCTATGATTTTCACCAGCACGCGCTTATTGCGGCGGCCGTCGAACTCGCCGTAAAAGATCTGCTCCCAGGGGCCGAAGTCGAGCTTGCCGGCGGTGACGGCGACGACGACTTCCCTGCCCATGACCTGGCGCTTCATGTGGGCGTCGGCGTTGTCTTCGCCGGTACGGTTGTGGCGATAGGACGAGACGGGTTCGTGTGGCGCGAGCTTCTCGAGCCATACGTGATAGTCCTGGTGTAATCCGGACTCGTCGTCGTTGATAAACACCGAGGCCGTGATGTGCATGGCATTGACCAGCACCAGGCCTTCGCGGATGCCGCTGTCTTGCAGGCAGGTTTCGACCTGGGGAGTGATATTCACCAAACCAAAGCGGGCTGGAACCTCAAACCAGAGTTCTTTACGGTAGGTTTTCATGGCGTTACTCGCAGATTACACGAGCGGCCATGGTGTGGCTTTCGCCGGGACCAAGATGCACGTCGGATGCGCCAATATTGGCGGTTTCAACGCAGAGGAATTTCTTCCACTGTCCGGGACCGAGGTCGCTCATGGCGGCGGACTTGTCGGCCCACGGGTTCCAGACGACTGTGGTAGCGGAATTTTGCTTGCAAATCGTTATCGGGCGGCTGAGGACAGGATCGATCAGGTCGAGGTCGTGTTGGGTATTGAGGTAAATGCGATCCGTTTCGGAGGAGATGCGAATGTCGCCGGACTGGGTCTTTTCGGTGAAGTGATCGACCTTGTCGATGTAGCGGGTACCGTCGAGGCCGCGGACGGCTGCAGCCTGCACGTCGCCGAGGGCGAAGTAGGCGTGCAGTGCCTCTTCAAACGAGAAAGGCGCCGAGTCAGTGTTGGTGACGATGAGTTCCAACTTCAATTGCTCGCCGAAGGTGGCGCGGCAGACGAGATGGAAATCGAACCGCCACCATTTGCGGGTGTCGTCGGTGCTGTCGGAAAACATGCTCACGACCACATCATTGCCGTAGTGCTCGACGGACTGCAGGCTCCAGGCCTTCGTGCGAACGAACCCGTGGGCAGGGGCGGCGGGGATAGCGGCGTTGTTGCCAAACCACGGAAAGCAGATCGGCACGCCGCCGCGAATGGCGAGGCCATCGTGCCAGACGGCGTTGGGGCTACAGTAGAGCGTGTCGCGGGCGCCTGTGGGCGTCCACGAGGTGACGTGGCCGCCGTGGAGGTACATTTCTCCCGCAGCATGAGGCGAGGAGATCAGCACTCTGGGCAGTCCGCCGTGACCGGCAGACACGGCGGCGAGTCCGGGGATGCCGAATTGGCGGTCGAGAGCGGCGATGGCGTCTGGCTCGGTCAAAGCGATGCTCCTATGCAGTTAGAGACATGGTAATTGGAACGGATCAACGGTTCTATTCGATCAAGTCGTGGGATGGGGGGTGCGGGCACGTATAGCCACTCTCCATCGCAAGGTTTAAGCTCTTGGGTGTTGGCACAAGGCCGATACTCGAGGCATTTATGAACGGACCTCGCAGTTTTGATCCCTACCTGGAACCGTGGCTCATCTCGCGCGTCCCCCGCATGGCAGAATATCGCGCGCAACTGAACGAATTCCGCGACTGGGCGCTTACCGAAGTTGACGCGCAGGCTAACTACACCGACCGCTACGCACCACCCGCAGTCGAGACCTACGACCGCAACGGCGAAGTGGTCAATCGAATTGTGGCCAATCGCTGGTACGAGGAACAGCACCAGGAACTCTATCGCCGCGGCATCATTGGCCTGCCCTACATAGAAAATGCGCCCCACCTGCTGACGTTCACCATGGGGTACCTGCTGGCACAGGGGGACATCAGCCTGCACTGCCCGGTCACGCTGACGGGAGCAGTGGCGTACGTACTGGATTCGCACGCGCCGGAAAGCGTGAGCCAGCGCTACCTCTACGACGTGATTCGTATGGACGGCCATGTCAAGACCGGTGGCACGTGGGCGACCGAGCAGCACGGTGGGAGTGACGTTGGCGCGACAACGACTGTCGCGATACGCGATGGAGACCGTTTTGCTCTGCAGGGTCTGAAATGGTTTGCCAGCAACGCCAATAGCGGTCTGGCTGTGGCCACGGCGCGGCCGGAAGGAGCACCGCAAGGTTCGGCGGGCTTAGGACTCTACCTCGTGCCAAGCCACCTGGATGACGGTCGCCCAAATCACTTCCGGATTCGCAAGCTGAAGGACAAGCTGGGGACGAAGGGGCTGCCCACAGGGGAAATCGAATTGCTGGGTGCCGAGGCGGTTGAAATCGCGCCGCCTCCCGAGGGATTCAAATTGATGATGGAGGCGCTGGAGTACAGCCGCGTGCACAACGCTGTAGGCTCGGTCGGCATTCAGAGGCGTTCGCTGCAAGAGGCGCTGGCGTGGGCAAGAACGCGGCACGCATTCGGCCATCTGCTGACGGATTATCCCATGGTGCAAGACGAACTGCTGCGGATGCGCGTGCAATTTGAAGCTGGAGCGCTGCTGGCGTTCGAGGCCGCCATTGCGTTTGACGAGGTGCAGCAAACGGCCGAGCATCGCACATGGTTGCGACTGGCGACCGCACTGGCGAAGTATCTTACGGCGGAGTATGCCATTGCTGCATCGCGGTCGGCACTGGAGCTGATCGGCGGCAACGGCTACACCAGCGACTATCCGGTAGCGCGGTTGCTGCGTGATGCGCAGGTGCTGACCGTGTGGGAGGGCCCGGCCAACATCCAGGCGCTGGAACTGCTGCGTATGCTTTCTCCCCGTTACCAGGGATGGGAGCGCTATCACGACCGCGTGCAGGGCGTGCTGGATCGGCTTCCC
>Ga0207855_1000126_pt1 | contig 11765 bp, 11 predicted proteins | sample LuqExpMetageno14_FD_187772 | JGI IMG/M metagenome (GOLD analysis project Ga0207855, IMG submission 187772) | Tropical forest soil microbial communities from Luquillo Experimental Forest, Puerto Rico - Sample 14 (SPAdes) | ecosystem: Environmental > Terrestrial > Soil > Tropical forest ...
TTCCCTTCCTGAGATAGTCGATCGTGAGGAAGATAGCGAACATCGCAAGCATCAGAATCACAGTCATGGCTCGCCTCCTAGCGTTTGCCCCATTCCAAATTCCAAACACGAGAAAGCACAACGCGTGCCAACGCGAGGTAAGCCGACGGAGAACTGCTAAGTCGTTTAATCAGAGATTGTAAGCAGGATGAATCCGGCGACCTTAGCAAAACAGGCGCGAGTTGAGCTGCTGAAATTCTCAACAGCGAAAAGTGGCTAGAGTCTAAACAGGTTGGGGAAGCAGCGGCGGAACAAGGAGTTAGTTAGTAGTGGTGCGCTATTGAGAAAATTTGCAGCGATGCTCAGTTCTTCATCCGCAAAAGCAGACACAACCCGCGGCCGGTGTTGTCCGCTAATGCTTTTTTCTGTAGAAGGCAGTGATGCCGTTCACGACCAAGTCCTGTTGAACGTCCGTCAGTTCGGGAAAAACGGGGAGAGAGAGCACTTCCCTGCTAGCCTTCTCCGCCTCGGGCAGTTGCCCTTCGCTATAACCAAGATAGGCGAAAGCAAGCTGCAGGTGGATACAAAGAGGATAGTAAATCTCGGAGGGAATGCCCTGCAGCCGCAAGTGCTCCTTCAGTTCGTCGCGCCGCCGGGCGCGGATGCTGAATTGGTTGTAAACGTGGTGGAACTTCGTGGATGGCGTCGCAGGACAGGTAATGAACTCCGAGAGCCCCGTCTGTTCGAAGAACTGACGATAGCGCACCGCACGCCTTTGCCGGCCGGCCGCCCAAGCGTCCAGGTGATTCAGCTTCACACGAAGAACGGCAGCTTGAAGAACATGCAACCGGCTATTGGTTCCCAAAATATCGTGGAAATGCTTCTTCTTACTACCGTGAACCCGAAGCATCCGGAGACGTTCAGCCATCTCTGGATTGCTGGTGGTAATCATCCCGCCCTCGCCGGCTCCGCCGAGGTTCTTCGAAGGGAAAAAACTGAAGCAGCCGAAATCGCCACCGGTTCCGGTGAAGCGACCGTTGTAGCGCGAGCCGATGGCCTGTGCGGCGTCTTCGATGACTAACAGGTTCCGATTCTTGGCGAGCCCAACGATAGGATCGAGGTCCGCGGGCAAACCAAACAGATGAACGGGGACGATAGCACGGGTTTTGGATGTGATTGCGGCTTCAATCTTGCCGGGATCAATATTGAAGGTTGCCGGATCGATATCGACAAAGACGGGCGTAGCACCCGCGAGTGCGATGGAACCAGCGGTGGCGATAAAGCTGAACGGAGAAGTAATAACCTCATGCCCGGGGCCGATGCCAGCGGCCTTAAGAGAAAGAAGCAAAGCGTCGGTCCCGGATGCGCAACCGACAGCGTGCTCGGCGTTGAATTTTGCGGCAAATTCCCTTTCGAAAAGAGCCACTTCCGGCCCGAGGATAAACTGCTGGTTTTCCATTACCCGCGTGATGGCGGCCATGACCTCGTCACGAATGGCGGCAAACTGCGCTTTCAAGTCCAGAAAATCAAACGCAGGCTGTACCGGAGCAGTGGAATCCGGCTCGGAGGAGTTTGCTAGTGTGGTCTGCGGCATACTCTAATCCAGTGGAAAAATCGGCGCGAATCACCCCTTCCAGTGTAAGGCAAAACGCGGGACGTTAGAACTTCCGACTACGGTTGAGGAGGATGCGCTTTGAAATACTCCGCCAGGCTCGTTTCGATCACCTGCACACTTCGGTGGACGTTCCTGTCCATGGCCGCGGCAACCGCTGAAACCTTTTTCTCGCCCGCTGGCTCATCATAGGTATACGGGTAGCTCCAAAGCAGGGTTCGAGTTTTGCGGTCCCAAAGACGGGCCTCGAAAGTGAGGCGCGCCGAAATCGTGGAGGCGTCGAGTTCCTTGAAATCGTAGAGATGACCTGACAGCACGTATCTTCCATTCAGCTCGCTTCGGAGGATAGAGACGTTCTTAAACTTGCCCGACGAGCGCAACCCGCGGACGAGAGCATCGCGAAGCATCTCAACGGGTGGCTCCGCCCAGCGCTCGTCTTCGTAAGTGCCCATTTCCGGGGAATCATAGCCATAGACAACACGGTCGTTGAGGTAGAGATGGGAAGCCTCGAAAGTACGGACAAGAATCGCGACGTCGACCGGGTCCGGGACAACCGATATCGAAGAGGAATAGGTAATCTCATAATACTTAATCGGGCGCGGCTTGGCACAACCTGAGAGGAGAATGACAAGCGCTGCGATCACGGCACACAGGACATGAAGGCGCGGCGTGCTGCGGACGACCCGGACGTGGCGTTGGACGCGGAGTTCGAGTTGTTGCGGGATTCTCATGGCTTCTCTCCAGGCCTGCGGTCGCGGGGAGTGGCGGGGTTCAGCAGAGTCGAGGGGCGGCGTTTGATGTCGTCGGTGAATTCCTTCAGGTTCTCCGTCACGATGCGCAGATTGTTCAGAATCTGATCGATATTGTCCGAGTTGTTGTCCACGATCAGGTCGAGGCGCTGCACCAGGTCAGAGACTGTTGCCAGGGACTGGCGAAGATGTTGCACGGACGCACGGATGTCTTGCCGGTTTTCACCGAGGATATCATCCACTTTCTGCAAGGCGCCTTTGGCCTGATCAATGGCCTGGCGAAGCTGGTCGAGAAGAGGGTTGATCTTGTCGCTTGCGGCGCTGACATTGTTCAAAGTGTGCTTGATCTGGGGACGGTTCTCCTCAAGGATGCCGTGGAGGTTGGCTAGGCTCGCGGCAACATTCTGGCGGTTCTGGTCATTCAAAAGATCATTGACCCGATCGAGAGTAAGCCTCAGCTGGGTGACCCGGTCGTTCAGATTAGCGATAAGCTCCTTCGCTTGAGGAGCCAACTGGTTGATTTGCGCGGTAAGGTCGTTGAAGCCGACATAGGGATCAGACGGCAAGACGGCACCGTCGGGAGCCCGTGGTGCGCCCGGCGAACCGGCTTTGATCTCGAGATGATTGTCGCCGAGCGGGCTAAAACTCAATATCGCGACGTGGCTGTCCGTCTTGACCGGCAGATCGCTTTTCACGCTGAATTCCATATCCATCAGCGAAGGATCGGCGGAATCGATTTTGAGCTTTTCGACACGGCCAACTTTCGGTCCCCCTTCGTAGCGTACGGTCGCACCGGGTTCGAGGCCGGCGGCATTGCGAAACCTGGCGTGGTAGGTCCGGGTAGAGCTGGCGAGTGCACCCGAAAGCGAAAACACGGTGATGAGGAGAAGGAGAATCGCAACGACGACAAACAATCCGACGAAAATCTGTTCGTGCCTCGCTTCCATCGCTACCTGCCCTTCCCCTGACGCCCGTCCGTCGACTTCGAAGCGGGCTCGGTCAGCATCTGCAAATAATCGAGTTCCTGAGCAACCGCCGGCTCGGGGACTCGGTCCAGAAATTGTCTGACCTTTGGATGCTTGCTGTTTTTCATTTCCGCGACCGTGCCGATCGCGACCACATCGCCTTTGTTGATCAGCACCATGCGGTCGGCAATAAGAAAAGCACTGGCCAGTTCATGCGTGACGACGATGATGGTCATGTGGAAGGCCTTTTTCAACTCCAGAATGAGCTGGTCGATACCGGCTGCGATGATCGGGTCAAGGCCGGCCGACGGTTCGTCGAAGAACAGGATTTCCGGATCCATGGCCAGTGCTCGAGCGACAGCGGCGCGTTTTTTCATACCACCGCTCAATTGGGAAGGCAGGAAATCCTCGAAACCCGAGAGACCGACTTGATCGAGCTTCAAGCGCACCATGATTTCCACGGTGGAGCCTTCGAGTTTCGTGTGCTCCCGCAGAGGCAGGGCAACGTTTTCGCCCACCGTCATCGAGCCAAAAAGAGCTCCCCCTTGGAAGGACATGCCGAGACGCTTGCGAATTTCGTCCCGGTCGGCTTCCGAGATCGCGGCAAAGTTCTTTCCACGGATCCACACTTGCCCCGAAGATGGCTTTTCCAGACCCACAAGCGTGCGCAGAAGGGTGCTCTTTCCCGACCCGGAGCCTCCAAGAATCACCAGAGTCTCTCCACGTTGTACGTCAAAAGAAATTCCGTGAAGGATCTCGCGGCCACCGCCGTAGCTGACCCGCAAATCGCGCAGCGAAATCATCGGGCCATCGAACGAGTCCTGGAAGTCTCTATCGAGTTCCGGAAGTTCAGCCATCGCGCTAGTGCTCTCCCAAAAAGAAAAACAGAATCGTAAAGACCAAATCGACAAGAATCACCATAAAGATGGACATGACCACGGCGCGGGTGGTCGAACGCCCTACTTGCTCGGCTCCGCCGGACGTGTTGAGCCCTTCCAGACAACCCACGGCCGTAATGCTTCCACCAAACATGACACTCTTGATCAGGCCAGTAATAATGTCCCGAAAATAAAGGGCATCGAGCGAAGCGGTAATATAACGCCAAAAGGTAAAATCCGCCTGTGCCACACCAAAGAGCGAGCCGCCAAGAATGCCCATGAAATTGGCCCAGATGGTCAGGCACGGCAGCATGAGAACCATGGCCACAAACTTAGGCGCGACGAGAAAGCCGACCGGGTCGATGGCCATTGTTTGGAGCGCATCGATTTCTTCGGTCACCTTCATGGTGCCGAGTTCAGCAGCGAACGCCGACCCTGAGCGGCCAATGACGATGACAGCGGTGATGAGAGGGCCAAGCTCGCGGGTCATTGAAATGGCAACCGCGCTGGCAACGTAACCGATTGCCCCAAAACGACGCAATTCGTAAGCCGCCTGAAGCGCCAAGATCAATCCGATAAAGAAGGTGATCAAGGAGAGGATCGGTAGAGCGCGCACACCCGCTTCCATGGCCTGCGAAACGCCGCGCTGGAATCGGGCAGGCTTCCCGTGGAACGGGCCGATAAAAGTGAAATAGGCGGCACGGCCTGCGAGGGAGGAAAGCGCCCCGACGTAAGCAAAAACCTCGAGGACGGCCGCGCCGATTTTTCTCAGAATCTCCACGTAAGCAGTTGACCCCAGGGCCGCAGGAAGCGAAGCTTGGCTAGGAAGCCAACGCCTGTTCTTCGTTGTCGTAAATCTCGAAGATCTTCTGCAGACGCGAAAGTTGCAAGACTTCCCTGACCGCGGGACTCAGGCCAAAGAGGATCAGGCGCGAACCCTGCTCTCGCGAGGCCTTCAGGCCTTCGACCAGGGAGGCAATGCCGGAGCTATCGATGTAGCGAACATTCTTGAGATTCAGGAATACCTTTGCCGTATGTTTCTCTTTGATTTCGCCGAGCAGCACTTTGCGCATCGCCGGGGAGTGAGCGAGATCGATATCGCCGGAAAGATCCAAAATGACCCAACCTTCGGCTGGGCGGGCAACTATCTGCACGGTCTGTTCTCCTTGTCACCTGTATCGCGGTTGTGTGGCTCCAGGTACTTCACCATTCGCAAAAGATTCTTCCCATTCTTGCGGCTGAATTCGACCCTGTCCATGCTCTGCCGCATGAAGTGCAAACCCAAGCCCCCCGGACGCACCTCGTCCAACGGGCGCCCCTGGAGCTTTTTAGGGTCCGCTGCTTCTCCAGAATCCTGAAGCAGAATTTCCAGACCGGCCGGCGGCTTAACCTTTTGGCCGGACCAGAGCCGGTTGCAGGTGAGGGTGATAGGCATACCCGCACGACCCTTGTAGGCGTGGCGAATCACGTTTGCAACCGCTTCATCGACCGAACGCACAATCGCGCGCGAATCGGGTTCCGGAAAATGCATGAATTCCGTCGCGCGCTCCAACGTTGCCCGCACAAGGCAAAGCGCTTCCGGATTACTCTCCAGCTCCAACCGTAGCCACATATCCGAACGGCCGTGAGCTCTGCTCTTGCTCGCCTTTCGGTGGTGCTTCTTAGTTTTTCTTGGAACGCGCACTCTGACTTCTGGCTCCGTGGTCCCCGGCATGGTTTCCCGGCGAGGAGACGATGCCATTTTCCGAGGCCGCTGACAACCCCAAATTTCAGGGTCGAACCCGGGAGACCTACATGGACTTACCTGCGGCTGAGCCCAGCGGGCTAAGCCGAGCGCGAGCGTGGATCCTTCGAGTGATGAGGCGGCTGTCTACAAATGAAGCGGAGACACCTGCTCAGTGGCCAATCATTGAGGCGGTGTGATGCTCAGATACAGGATGGAGTTGGCGCCAGCGCGTTAGGGCCACAACGACGAGGCAAATCACCGCCGCAACGGCCAAACAGAAACAAATGTCGATGAACGCCAGCAACCGCGCCTGAATGGCAACCAGGCCGCGAAACAGCTCGTAGTTGCCTGGCACGGGCACGCTCGTTCCGTCGCCTCGCGCGGCGATGAGACTGGCAAAGTCGGCCAGAAAGCGCCCCGCGGTAGGATCGAGGCGATTGGCCGTATCGAGCAGGCGTGAAGAGTGCACGGTCATACGCTGATCGATCAAGACCGCCGCCAGGCTTACTCCGATGCTCGCTCCGAATTGCCGCAAGTAGAAGTAGGAAGTCGCCGCTTCATTCTGGAATCGTCGCTCGAGCGAGCCCGTCGAAAGTAGCGACATGCCGGGAAGCAGCAAGCCGAGACCAACGCCGTCGACCAGAAGGAGAAGCGCGACGTCCGCTCCCGGGGTCGAATCTGTCCAGAGATAAGCAAACGCCAGATTCGTACAGCCGAACAGAACGACGCCGACCGCTGTGGTCAGCGCTGCTCCAAAGCGGGGAACACCCACCCACACCGCCATGTTCACACCGATGTACAACCCGATGGTGTCGACCACGTAAAACATCGCTGCCTGTTGAGCGTTGTAAGGTTCGATGATGCGGAGGTACTGCGGAATGACGTATAGCCCAGTCCCGAGGAACGCCCCTCCCAACAACACCAGTCCGAATGCAGCCGTGTAGGCGTGCTGCGAGAGAATGCTGCGAAAGTGCAAGATCGGATTCTGATTGTCCTTCCGGAACTCCCACCAGAGAAACGCTACAAAACAAACGACCGACGTCAGTAACAGCAGCCAGATCCAGTCTGACTGCAGCCACATGTCGCGCTCACCCCGGCTGAGCACGACTTGCAGGGCGATCAAGCTTGTCAGCAGGAACGCTACGCCCCAATAATCCGCCGGCGGGCGTAGCGCGGCAGGTTCGAAACGCCGTGGCATGTACTTCCAAACGATAAAGAAGCTCACCACAATAAAAGGAAGCTGGCTTAGGAACGCCAGATTCCAGTCAGCGTTGTCTGAAATAGCGCCCATCAAAACCGGCCAAACGCCCCTGATGCTGAACACGATGGTGTTGAACATGGTGATGGCCGACACCGTTTCGCTTCTAGGAAACAGTTCCCGGAGGAAAAGAATGGTGCGCACGAGGAAGACCCCACCACCGAGACCCGCGACCCCGCGGGCGATGAGCAATGGAACGAGGCTGTGGCTGAAAAAAGTGAGAGTGGTGCCGAGCCCGAAGAGAAAGAGGGAAACGAGCCAGAGCCACCGGATGCCGAAGCTGCGCACGATGCCCGCACTCACACCCAGTGAACAGATGTAGCCGGTGTTGTAAGCGATCAAGACCCAGGCAAGTTCGTCGATCGTCGCTCCGGCGTTTCCCTGCAAATCAGGTAGCAGGATCCCCGTCGCGGTTCTGCCGGCAACTTCGATTCCGGTGGCGAGAGAGATACCGGCAAGAAGCAGCCAGCGCTCGGAACGCGGCACATTCTGCACGAACTGGTCCAGACGGGCGATGCGCAGCCGCTCCCAGTCTTCGAACTGGAGATTTCGCGGCGTGGTTTGAGGATCGCGTTCGTACATCTTCAGCTTTCTGTCTTTACGAGCGGTCACTTAGCGAGTAAAAATGGTCGCCTCGACGTTCATACCGGGCCGAAGAATCATCTGTGGGTCCTGGCCCGGCTTGATTAGAATCTTTACCGGCAAGCGCTGAACAACCTTCACAAAATTGCCCGTTGCGTTCTGAGGCGGAAGCAGAGCTTGCCGCGAGCCAGTTGCTCCCGCGATCGAATCGACCACGCCTTCGAAGTTCCTGCCATAGGTGTCGACATGAATACGCGCGCGTTGCCCCGGGCGGACGTGCGCCATCTGAGTCTCCTTATAATTGGCGGTTACGTAGACCTCTTGCAAGGGAACAACGGTGCACAACAATTGTCCCGGAGAAACGTAGTTCCCAAGGTTGACGGACTTCTGCGTGATTTGACCGGAGATCGGAGCGCGAATCGTGGTGTAAGCCAGATTTAATTCGGCGAGGGCGAGCTGCGCATTGGCACGTTCGACGTTCGCGGCGGCAGATTTGAAAGCCGCCTCGGAGATAGGCACCTCCATCTCACGCGCGCGGGTGACCATAAACTGTGACTGCGATCGCGCCAACCGCGCTTCAGAAGACTTTGAGTTTGATCTCGCAATGATTATGGCCTGCTCGGCAGCCGCCAACTGCTGCTCGGCCGCGTCCAGTTCGCTTTTCGCCACGCGCGCGGCCGCCTCCACAGCATCAAACTGGAATTTCGAAACATCGCCTGTAGCTAAGAGGGGTTGGTAGCGTTCCAGATCGCTCTGGGCTTTCTCGTTCGTAGCGCGCTTTGCGGCAACATTTGCCTGTGCTTGTTTGAGGTTCGCTGTCGCTGTTTGCTCGAGCTGCGCCTGGGAGCTGGCAAAATCCGCAGCGTCGGAATCCTTCTGAGCGGAGGCACCTCCCGTGTTGTGAAGCGTGGTCTGCCGCGTCAGCGGGACCTGCAACTTTGCGGAATCGGCCGCGGCTTCGGCGAAAAGGAGCGCAGACTTGGCTTCATCCACGCGCGCCTGATATTCACGGGGATCAATCTGGATGAGCACATCGTCTTGCTTGACCAAAACGTTGTCGTCGATGTTCAACTGAAAAACGTAGCCCGGAACTTGCGGCGCGATGGTCGTAATATGACAGTCCACCTGAGCGTCGGCGGTTGACACGCGCCCAGAAAAGTAAATCCAAAGACCAACAATGATGAGGAGCACGCCGAGCGAAAGGCTTTTCACCAACGGACTGGCACGGCGCAACCGTTCCAGCAAGGGAATCTTTGCGTCCGCCGACTCGGAAGCAGCCGCTGACGTTGGATCTGGATTCGGCGGTTTGATAACGGGAGGATTCATCGCGGCGAGGCCCCTATTTCGTATACGCGTTCTCAATCTCTCCCATTGCTCGCGCGAGGTTAGCCCGAGACTGATTGAAAACATAAAGCGCTTCGACCTGATTATCGCTGGCCACGGCGAGAGTAGTCTGAGCCTCGATGACTTCGACGTTCGTGGTTACACCTGCTTGAAAACGGCGCTGCGCCTGGGCCACCTCTTCGTTGGCCAGTTGCAGAGCGGCATTCGCCACATCAACCGCGGTTCGCGCGGACTCGAGTTCGTCGAGTGCCGTCTTGACTTCCCGGACGATGCGCGCTTCGAGCGCTTTCCGATTTTCATCCACCTGCTGCTCAACCAGTTTCTGCCGCTCGATTTCGGTATGAATTCTGCCGCCGACGAAAAGGGGTATGCTGAGTGAGGCCGCATAGGAATAGGATGGGATGCTGTCACTGAAGTGCACGCCCTGATAAGACCAGAAGCCTGTGAAGTCAAGCTGCGGAAGGCGTTCATCGGAAGCAGATTTTCGACTCAATTCCGCGATGCGTGTCTCAGCAGCGATCGCCTTCATTTCCGGACGATTGGACAAGGCTTTGGCAATGCTGGCCTCGCGATCAAATGTGGGGAGGTCGAAGAATTCGAAGTGGTCCGCCACCTGAGGTTCCTGTTCGCGAGGAAGATCGAGTAGCTCCGCGAGCCGGTATCGTGTGGTGCGAGTCTCCGTGTCGGCTCTGATCAGCACCTGCCGCTCGATCTGCAATTGGACATTGGCGCGGACAACGTCGATGTTCAAGGCAACGCCGGTTTTCTGCAGCTCGGTGGCTTGCTCGAAGAGCCGCTCCGCGAGCGCTACCTGAGCCGCGGTTGCTTCGTAATCTGCAAACGCTTTCAACACAAGTAGATACTGCGCCACCACTGCGGCGGCGACATCTTCCCGGTTCGTTTTTTGGTTGGCATTCGCCTCCACGGTTCCCTCCCGCCCGATCTGGTACTGCCGAATTAAAGGCAGATTCAGCAGGGTCTGGGAGAAAAATGTTCCACCCTCAACGTGCTGGAAAGGTCCAGCCGCCTTCGGTTCGGGTAGGCGTTCGACGGTCTGAAGATTGTATTGTTCGAGCGCGGCGCTGGCTCCGAGCCTGATCTGCGGCAGCAAAGGTGCGCGCTCAATCTGGGAGTCGCGAGCGCTTTGCTGGACGAGAAGCTGGGCGACGACCTGCCGTGGATTCTGTTTCAAGGCGATCTGGACAGCCTGCTTGAGGGTAAGCCTGAGCGTTGCGGTACCCTGAGGGCCCTGAGGGGCCGACTGTCCACAAGCCGAAGAAAATCCGGAAAGAGAGCAAAGAATGAACAACGATACGCCGGGTCGTAAGATTCGCACGGACATACCCTGACCTACCTCTCCAACATCCATCCAGATTCGCGGTCAATCCAGACCTGGGCGGCCAGCTATTCGAGCTTCAAGATGTGACTTTCGGCAACGAAGCTCGTTCTTGAGGCCATAAGTGTCTCGCAGTCCGTGAAATTACTCAATCTCTTCACTTAATGCGAGCAGGAAACGCCACGTCTGGTTGAGATTCAGGGTCGGTCCGCAAGACACACAGATACCGACCGCTGCTTTCAAGGGAGAGAGGCTCCAAGAGGCGCGGCGACGTGTCTTCTATGGATTGCTCGCCGTGGTGGAAGAGGCGTCAGAATCAAACGGCCAGTTGTCGTCTGTGGGCTGCCAGGTCTTGTCCGGATTATAAAGTTCCATGCTCTGGAAGATCTTCAGGGTATCCGGGCCGAGATCCTTCTGGTAGACGACCCCATCGTAACCGACGATAAACGTTTGTACTCCCGTGACGCGGTATTGTGCGGGGGCCGCCGCGAGAGCAAACCCTCCGATCATGGCGCCTTTGACAACAAAATCCATCCGGCCAAGCGGGGCGGCAGGACCTTGACCTTTCAGAATTTTGAAGAAGTACCCATGATAGGGCTTCGATTTGTCCGTATAGCCCTGCTGCAGCGCGTCCGCGATGTTCTCCGCGATAGGCCCACCAAGGGTTCCGTCAGGGTTGCGCCAAACAAGTCCATCGTGCTTTCCAGGCGTGCTGATAACCCGCTGCGCGTACTGGTTTACTTCCGCACCATCATGTTTTTCCAAGGCGTATTCGTGTTGTGCTTCCACGTAGCCCCGGCAAATCTGGATCGCGTCCAGCTCGTTCGCGCCGATGCGCCGGTAGAGTATCTGTTGCTTGCCGGCCTTGGTGTCAAAAAGCCACACTCCATTCCTCTTGACAATGGGGATCGGCATGGGCCAGCCATCGTTTCCCACGAGCAAGGTTGCGAGGTTCGGGTTTTTCGGATCAACCGAAACGGAAGTTTTCTCCTTCGCTTTCGCCGAAAATTCGTCCGCGATGTTCTTATCTCGGACAGGGTCTTCCGACGAAACCAAATCTTCGCCCTGTGGGCCTAAGATCTGATTTAGGGAAGCCGCATCCCAACTGTCTGCTGCTTGAACAAAAGCATCAGCCGCCGCTTGCGCAGAAGGGAATGTTTTCTGCGCCGGCTCCGACGTGTCCGCCGTCTTTTGTTGTTGGGCTGATGCTGGGGGCCCGTAGAAGATTCCGCAGGCACAGACCATGAGCACCAAGCTCAAAAGAGCTCTCCGTGTAAATGGATTTCTGTTTCGTGAGGTCATCGGCGTTTCCGTGTTCATGGTTTCTCTACCTCCT
>Ga0207855_1000128_pt1 | contig 11699 bp, 15 predicted proteins | sample LuqExpMetageno14_FD_187772 | JGI IMG/M metagenome (GOLD analysis project Ga0207855, IMG submission 187772) | Tropical forest soil microbial communities from Luquillo Experimental Forest, Puerto Rico - Sample 14 (SPAdes) | ecosystem: Environmental > Terrestrial > Soil > Tropical forest ...
CCCGGCGGCGACGGCAAGACGCACTCTCTCTCCGACTACGCTGCGTATCCCGTACTGGCCGTCATTTTCGCCTGCAACCACTGCCCCATCTCGCAAATGTACGAGCAACGCATCCAGCAGCTCTACGACGATTACACCGTCAAGGGTGCGGCCGTCGTGGTCATCCAACCCAACGACCCTAACGCCCTGCGTATCGACGAACTCGACTCCTCCGACATTTCCGACTCGCTCGACGAAATGAAAGTGCGCGCAACCTGGAAGCATCTCACTTACCCCTACCTTTACGATGGCGATACCCAATCCGTCGCCCGCGCCTACGGCCCGCAAGCTACGCCTCACGTCTTCATTTTCGATTCCACGCGCCATCTCCGCTACGAAGGCCGCTTTGACAATTCATATCGCGTCGAACAGGTCAGAACGCAGGACGCGCGCAATGCTATCGATGCCCTCCTTGCCCACAGGGATCCTGCCGTCACGCACACTGGCACGTTCGGTTGCTCCACCAAATGGGCCGAAAAATCCGCTGACCGCATCGCAGCCATACGCAAACTGGATGCTCAACCGGTCGTGGTCACCTCTGTCTCCGCCGAGGGCCTCAAAATTCTGCGCGCGAATCCCTCGAAGAAGTACACGCTTATCAATTTTTGGGCCACCTGGTGCGGAGCTTGTGTCGATGAGCTCCCTGAACTCGAAGAGACTTTTCGCATGTATAGCGTCCGTGACATCGATTACATCGCCGTCTCCGCCAATCAGCCCGACGAGCGCGACGGCGTCCTGCGCATGCTGAAGCACTTCCATTCGACCGGTCGCAATCTGCTCTTCGACTCTGCCGATACCGAAGCGCTCCAGAGAGCCTTCAATCCCAAGTGGGATTCTGCCGTTCCTTATACCGTCTTGCTCGCCCCTGATGGAAACATCCTCTACGAACAACTCGGCTCTGCCGACGTACTTAAACTTCGGCGTACCATCCTCGCCAATCTTCCCTCCGACTACTCCGGGTTCAACCTATACTGGTCTGTTGGCCTGGCTGCAAACTGACATCTGTTATGCTGGGCGTTGTCCCTGACAGAGAGTCCTTGCGTGCTTGTCAATCGGCAAGGACAGCTGCTAACGACGCCCTTTTTCAGACGGCTGAGGCAATCTCTTTGAGATGAGGCGAAAGGAATTCCTCTGCCGACACCCTGCCCCGCAGTACCGCACCTGTTCCGCCCGCTTGGACGAAACGGACATCGGTGACGCCCATGAAGCCAAAAATGAACCGTAGGTAGGGCACCTCGTGATCCAGAGCGCTCAAGCCCGAACCCGCGACGTAGCTGGCGCCGCTGGCGATAATCGCGAGCACCTTTTTATTCTTTCCGGAGAGCAGCCCTTCCGGTGTACCAGCAGCGGTATAGCGGAAGGTTTTCCGGCTCGCACCACGTGGTCCACCCAGGCCTTGAGGGCCGCTGGAACGGCAAAGTTGTACATCGGCGTCGCAAGGATGATTTCATCCGCTTCGACAATTTCGGAAATCAGTTCGTCTGAGAGCGCAAGTGCTCGCTTGTGGTTCTCGTTGTGCTGCTCTGGTGGAGAGAATGCACCGGCAATCCAGTCGAGGTCGACAAAAGTGAGCGCGGTATTCTCCTTATCTTGATCGGCGGTGGCCTCTTCCTGCTCGCGAAGGCGACGACCGAAATTCACGAGCGTTTGGATGGAGAAGAAGGCCACAGCTCGGCGAGAGTGCGGCCGTCGCTTGCCGCTGTTATTACTCAGATTGTTTTGCTCGATATCGTATTTTCGCTGGATTCGGTTATCACCGCCGTCGGCATAGCCGATGAGATCATCATCATGGTTACAGCCGTGATCCTGGCCGTCGGCGTGATGATGTTTTCAGCGGGGCCGATCAGCTCGTTCGTTAATCGCCATCCAACGGTGAAAGGGCTCGCCCTGTCGTTCTTACTGCTGATAGGCATGTCGTTGCTCGGCGAAGGCCTCGGCATGCACATACCCAAGGGCTACATCTACTTTGCGATGGGCTTCTCAGTGTCTGTAGAATTGATTAACCTGCGTGTCCGGAAAATCACTGCCCCTGTTCATCTGCATGAGCCGTACGTCTGAGCGCTGATTCGCACTTTACTCGTTAACAGGTGGCCATGAGAAGGCTGACTATCGGGAGTTGAGCCTAGTTCTTCTGAGCCAGCGAGTTCGGGGGGGAATGCGAACGCGCGGGCAATATTAGCGATATCCCAAAATGGGGCTATGGGCCAAGGCGGTACTATGAGCTTTTCCTAAGTCTCGGCCCTCGCAGGCGCGCGCACTTCTCAACGAGGTACAAAATCGCCTGTGGAGATTTTATCCCCGCCGGGCTCCCTTATCGACCGTTGAATTTTGGGGATAGGGATCTGGTGGGCTCAAAACTTCGCCCTCCTATCCCCGCTTCTGCATAGTTTCGAGTGGAAATGGAATCTGTTATTCCAAGAGCGAGCACGCGTCTTGCGCGGTGCCCCTAAGGCTAGCCGAAGTGATGTTGCCTTGGTCATCGAATGTGAGTGCAAGGTTGCCGTTGGTCAATGCCGCCCTTGGCAACCCGGCCGCTTGTGCCACACTTTCCGGGAGGGCCGTGAACGACGGACCACGAAGTACGAAGGTGTTGTCGGAAAAAGTGAACGTGCCAGGTCCACTGATATTGGCGTCGAACGTTTTGTTGGTGGTGAGGTTCTGGAATGTCACAAATAATGGCCCTGCAATTATCTGAGTGTTACTGAACGTGATCGTCCGCTCGCGGTTCGGTCTTCCCGCCTGGGGACTTAAAAGCATGTCAAATCCGCAGCCGCTAGCCGCCGCCAAAATGACAGTCGGCGTGAACGGTGTAATTTGAATGGCACCGTGACCGCCGAAGTTGCTCGGCGACAAGGAGATGGCACGTGGCTCTGGGTGATCGATCGGTTTTCGATTTCGTGGCAGCCCGTCGTAGGCCGTGGAAAGTCCTGATGAACGAGGTTATCGGACGCGTGGCGCCTAATACCCAAGGTTCAAAAAACCTCTGCTACCCGGCCCCTGTAACTTACTGATCCTTGGCGAATCTTAATCCGTGGATGGAAAAAGGAACGGAGACCTGCCATGAAAATTGAACTTGCGCCGTCAATCCTGGCGTCCAACTTTGCGCAGCTTGGGAGCGAAGCGCAGCAGGCCATCGATGGAGGCGGCACGCTGTTGCACGTGGACGTGATGGACGGCCATTTCGTACCGAACATCACGCTGGGGCCGCCGTTCGTGAAAAGCCTGCGGAAAGCCGTGAAGGTGCCGCTCGATTGCCATCTGATGATCGAGAATGCAGACTTTTTTATTCCGGAGTTTGTGGACGCGGGCGCGGACTGGATTTCCGTGCACCAGGAGGCGTGCATCCACCTGGACCGTACGCTGCACCTGATTGCCTCGCATGGCTGCAAGCCGGGCGTGGTGATCAATCCGGCGACACCGGTGGAAACGCTGACGGAAGTACTGGACCTGGTGCATCACGTTCTGGTGATGAGCATAAATCCGGGATTCGGCGGACAGAAGTTCATTCCCAACGCGCTGAACAAGATTGCGGCGCTGGCGCGATTGCGCGCGGAGCGCAAGCTGGATTTCCGGATTGAAGTGGACGGCGGCGTGGACGTGGAAACCGTGGCGGACATAGTGAAGGCCGGAGCGGAATTACTGGTGGCGGGCAGCGCGGTGTTTTCGCACGGAGACATTCGCGGGAATGCCGCAAAATTGCTGGAAACGGCGCGAGCGGCGGTGCTGACGAGGGCGTAACCGACAGCGCCAATCACAAACCGGCGGCAAGTAAGGGTTGTGATCCTTTCCGGTAGGAATCGGGATCTTCGATCGCGGCGCAAAGGGCACGCCGCTCAGAATTTCCCTAACACCGGGATGATTTTCCCTGCGCCGAGTACCGCCGGGCTGATACTGTTCACGTGTGATGGAAGCTGACGATGCCAGGTCCTGGTTATTCTGGCCCGCCCCAGCGGGGCTGAGAAGCAAAAGGAATAGCAATAGGTCACGACAGCGGCAAGCTCGTTGCGAATAAGAACGCGCAAGTAGAGGGCGACGGGGAAAGGGGTACAAAAATGAGGGGCGCAGTAATCTTGCGATTCCTGCGCCCTTTTTGGATTGCGCCGCAAAGTCCATTAGACTTCACGGACCAATCGGTTTGAGAGAACGTGAACCTTGCGGCTCCCGCACTCTCTTCCGACCTCGCCGCAAGGTTTTTAGGCCCTGCGGCTCAATCGAAATTCGAGAGCACCCACGCCTTGCGGCTTGCGCACCCTCTTCGACCGTGCCATGGAGTCTTTTCTCCACAGCCCGACCGGAACGCCCTGACCTTACGGTCCGTGCGTCCTCGTTCGACCACGCCAAGGAGTTCTTAGGCTCCATGACCCAACCGAACCGAAAGCGCCTGAATCTTGCGACCCCTGCACCCTCTTTTCGACTTCGCCGCAAAGTTTTTGGGCCCTGCGGTTCAATCGAACATTGAGCGCACATGAACCTTGCGGTTCACGCACCTCTTCGCCCGTCCTGCGGAGTTCGGTCTCCACAGCTCGACCGAATTGGAGAGTACCTGGGTCTTGCGACCCCTGCGCCCTCCTTCGACCGCTTCGCAAAATTTTTAGGCTCTGCGACCCGGCCGATTCGAGACTGCCGAGGCCTTGCGGCTGCTGCAGTCTCTCTCATTGCGCCGGAAGTTTCTTGGGCTTTCGGCTCAATTTAGCGACACAGTAAAGGTTTTATGAAGGTTTGAAAAGAGGTCTCGCAGGGATTTGCTGTGGAAAGGTGTGCACGATATGTGCAAAAGAACTACGCCGGTCGCCTTCCTTGGTCCGCCGCTATCTCATCGGAACAAACTTGCTCTCGTGTAGAGTCATCGCGCATCCGGGTATCGACAAAATCGTGGCATCTGCAAGTGCGACCAATCCGCGCATTCACTTCATCTTCACTGATGGCCTACATCTTGTTGTAGCGCCCGATTCGGACATCGAGAAGATTGTCAGCCAGCGTTCACGGCGCTAAAGAGAGCTTTCGGCATCAATACGTATATGCTGGGTTGGGCACAACGCTGTCGTTGAATGCCCCTCCGGTCCAAGCGGCCGAGATGCGATAAGCAGCGCTCTTTCGTGGGTCTTTTCCCACCACACTGCGGCGGTGTAGGCGGCTGTTCAGAAATCAATTGGTCAAGTCCGCAACACCTGACTCGCGAGCTGGCGGCTTATAAGGATGGTCTCGTATCCGACGGCGAGGAAAGCGTCGAAGCCAACTGCTTTCGTGCCCGAAACAATCTTGAACGAATCGCGCCCGGTGGCAGTTGCAGCATCGCGCCGGCTTCTTCTGCGGTGTATTCATAAATCTCGCAGAGAAGAAGGACAGCTCGCTGCCCCGAACTCAATTGCGAGAGTGTGCGCATCAAGGCACTGGCACTTTGTTTCTGCGAAAGGATTTGCTCCGGATTTGGTCCTGGGTCTGGGAGCGAGTCCGCCGGCTCCACTGGTTCTGGAAGGACCGAGCGTTCCGACGAATAGGCTCGCTTTCGCTTGCGAAGAATTGTGATCGCTTCGTTGACGAGTATCCTGACCAACCAACTGCGAAACGCACCTTCGTATTTAAAACTTTTCAGCTTGCGGAAGGCCGCGAGCGAACAATTCTGGACGGCATCCTCAGACTCTTCGTGGATGCACAGGATGCGTTGTGCCAAGCGGTAAAGGATTGGCCGATACCGGGAAAACAAGATCTCAAACGCGTCCCTGTCTCCTTGCAAGCCATCCGAAATCAATTTGCTGTCATCCAAATGCACTTCCACTTTGCTACTTTCGTTCGCGTTGTTATCCTTCAACGTTCCCCGCACTTTTGGTTCCCTCATTTCCATATTTCCGTCATTTTCCAAAAAGGCGCACCCGGGGAAGGGTGTAGCCGCGACTGCGTGCTTGCTGCGATGTTTGATTCTCGAACAGTGCTGGCGTTTACATGCCAATTTGTCTCAGTTTAAGCTCAACCTGTGCACACTCGATTCGTTCGCCATCCGCGTTTCTGGCATCCCCGCACAGGTTTCACCGTTTTGCTTCTGCCCACGATGACAGAACTCCTCATAATCGATTTCATCCCGCAATATGATCCACAGTCGGATCCCGTTGCGCGCCACCGCTACGCGCGGTTTCCTCAGGCCTTTCTTAACCAGGTTGCGGCGATAGAAACGTTTCAGCTGTGTAGGGTCCGTCGGTGACGAGCACCTTACCGCCAGGCTGCGCTCTTAACGACCTCGCGCTCCTGGCCGGGGAGAGGCCGCCAACGAAAATCCTGACACGAGCAGCCGTCATCTCGTCGTTGAGCGCGGCGATATCGCGGGACATCGCTTCGTCCTCTATGGATGGGTCGTAGTCGTCGGGAAGGTAAATCGCAACGACATATTGGTTCATGACGTCTCCGGTAACGGTCTTCCAGTGGGCCGGTTGGCCTGCCTTCACTATATAGTCGAACGGCCGGACCGGAATTCGACAAACTTCGCGAAAGCGTTAAGTCACTCTCCAACACCAGACCTAAATGAGTTCGCACGTTAGGCGGCGAGGACAGCCTCGTACGTCCTAACGAGGAAACTGGCCATGTTAGGTACTGGTCCCCACATCTGCGCCGAACCAGCGGACGAAGCGGGATTTGAGGGACTTCCATGTTCTGGGCTGATCTGGAAATTCCGCGCAGTTGTAGAGCGAATTGGAGTGGTACCGGTCGGATAATTGCCAGGGGGTAAAGCTGGCGCTGACTTCATGCCGCCTAACCTAGCGATTTCTCGAATGTAATTGTCGTTTCATGAAAAGGGGACCCGATCACATTCCTCGCCGACCGCCAGAACTAACAGCGTCGCATCGTCCTGCCAGTGACCGCCGTTGAACTCATTGACGCAGACGAGAATGTGCTCCTGCAACTGTGACGCTGACCTAGTACGTTGTTCCTGGAGCAACTGGAGCAGCCGCGCTTCACCAAACTCCTCGCCCGCGGCATCGCAGGACTCGATCACGCCGTCCGTAAAGAACACCACGCGGTCCCCAGGCGTAAGCCGCGCGACACCAACGGCAAATTTCTGATCCTGAAGAACCCCAAGCACACCGCCCCCGACCTCCAACCGCTCATACCGACCATCGCGGTGCAAGAGAAATGGGGCATTGTGTCCTGCGTTCGTATAAGTCAGCTGTCTCCCTGGACCGTCGAGTAGCGCGTAAAAAAATGTAATGAAGCGTTCGCCGCCGGTGTTGCGGCAAACCAGCGAATTCAAGCGGGTGCACAAACCATCAGGAGGCAGCGAAGTGGACGCTAATCCACGCACGCCAGCCTGTAAGTTCGACATTAGCAAAGCTGCCGGCAGTCCTTTTCCCGCAACATCAGCAATGCACAATCCCAGTGTCGTGGCGTCGAACGCCAGCACGTCGTAGTAGTCTCCCCCAACCGTTTGCGCCGGTTGCCACGTCCCTGCGATCTCGTATCCGGGCTGCTGCGGAATGCTGGTCGGCAGAAGCCCATGCTGGATGGACCGCGCCTCAACAATTTGGTGTTCCTGGTGGTGAAGATGCAACACCATCTCTTTCTGACTCTGACTCTCTTCAGCCAAGCGTCGGCGAGAAGCGCGACGCTCGCGTCCCAGCGCGATTTGCTTTTCCAGAATTTCCAGCAGCCGCGCGTTTGTCCAAGGCTTCTCTACGAAATCCGCCACGCCGCATCGCATGGCTTCGACAGCCAATCCCACGGTCGCCCAACCGGTCATGACTACGATCACAGGTGCGTCCTCAAACTGATTCAATCGGTTGAGCAGCTCCAGCCCCTCCCGCCCGGATGTGGTGTCCCGCGCATAGTTCAGATCCATCAACACGAGGTCGAATTCACGTTCTTCCATGATTCGCAGCAATTCGGCCGGCGTCGTCACCGCTTCGGTTTCATAGCCCTCCGCCTTCAGGAGCAATCGCAACGCGTTCACCACGTCGGGTTGGTCATCGGCGATCAGAATTCGCGTTGGAGTCGTAACCATTTGGCAGAGGCCTCGAGGAGCAGGAGGTAGCATTCCAACTTCCGTTGTCGGTCTGACTTAAACCGTTTGTCCCAAGTGAATTGACTGGTACCTGCAGAACCAACATAATCCGCTCCAACCGCTTGCGGGAATCCGCGTCCCAATTTCGGACATCTATCACCCATCATTTCGAGTATCGAACTGAGTGATTCTATGTCGCGGTAGGGACGATCATTCGCTGACCGCCCCCCGCAGTCGGGTGGGACAGTGGCGCGTAGCGGGCTTCGAATGATGCCGACGTTTCCACCGTCCCCCCTATCATTCCGTACGGCGGGTTTTCCCCAGTACGGCTGGAAGGCTGGCATGTCAGACAGGGCCTTCCCGTTGCATCCATCGCTTAAGCCTGCTCCCGGCATTCGTCGACAGACACTTGGTTTGCCTCTGCCCTTCGTGCGCCGCGTAGTCTGACTCGGTAGTCCCGCTCTGTGTCGGGCCGACGACCCCTTAGCGCACCGCCTTGGAGTGGGGTTCTACTCCGCCCCAGGGGCTCTCGCTCCAGACCGGGTTATTCTGTCCCAGTCCATCACCGCTTATCAGCCCCATCCGACCCACTCGTGGGCACATCGCGATTTCGCCGACAATGCGACTTATACGCGATGCCTTCGCTGTGCGGGAGCGCCTAGGCGACCCCCGAGTGGTTCCAAGCTTTCGCCGCTTATTCCTTCCTGGCATGCCGCCCTCTATGTCCCCGGGAAGATCGGAATCTTCTTTCTCCAGAAAATTTTGATTCCGACATGGGCCTTCGCTAGGATCTGAGTGGCTCGGCTCTTCCGGTTATCCTGCCATCCGTTTCAGGCAGGGCTCGTATTTCAGGGCTTATTGGTTCACCATTGCTGCGGCCTGTCAGGTTGCTCGCCCCCCTTGACGGATCTGACCGGGCGTTACCCCAGCCACGAGGGCTTTTACATCCAGGCTTTCAGCGTGTCAGTCTCCTTTCTCGCTGCTGGATATTACTACGACAGTCTCTGGACCTTCTGTCGGTGGGACTCTCACCCACTGGAATAGCAGCTAGCTTTGCTGCACCAGATCCGTACGGGCGCGTTAACGCATACGGCTCCCACCTTGGATGAGTGGCGAGAAAGCGTACGACCGGATAGGGGTGCAGAACGCGTGGTGCTGGGATCCAGTGAGTGGAAATTCGGGTGACCCGATCCCACGTCACAGGTTGTTGACTTCGGCGACGCAGAGTTATCCACCACAAACGCCGCAGTCGTTGCCCAAAGACACTCAACCGATCGATGTTACCGGGGACCGCGTGGTATTGGTAATAGCCCGTCACAACCTTTCGTAGCCATGCACCGACTTCGGCAGCAGGCTCGTGCATGCGGAGGCGCAGCTCAGCCTTAATGGCGTGCAGCTTGGCCACCATGCGCTTCTTCGCCGTTTTCCGCCAGACGGTGAACGCTCCATTGCTCCGGCGCTTCCCGCAAAAGTGCGTGAAGCCCAGAAACGTAAAGGTCTCCGGCTTCCCTTCTCCACGCCTCTCTCGATCTTGTGCGGCGAACCGCCCAAACTCGATCAGTCGTGTTTTCTCTGGATGCAGTTCCAGCCCGAATTTCGCCAGGCGTTCCCGAAAAGCCTCCAGGAATTGCTCGGCTTCCATTCGGTTTTCGAAGCCTACAACCAGATCATCGGCATAGCGGACGACGATTACGTCCCCCGAAGCCACTTTCTGGCGCCAAGCCTCGATCCACAGATCGAAAGGGTTGGTAGGGACGAGGCTTGGTGGCGGTAGCCCGTGCGGAGCCTTGTGGTCGGAGGCGCTTTCGCGCCCACGCCTCACCGAGTGGGCATGGCCTCTTGCTCTCGTCTCCCCAAGCAGAACCCGGCGTGCAGATTCCCCGCACCGGGCTCCCCAAATGACCTTGGCTAAAGTAAGCAGCGTTCAGACCATCGGGTGTAGGTTCTGAGCAAACGGCAGTTTGAACCACGGGCGATCCTTCAAGCGCGTCCAGTTCGTCCGACGTCTCTGTCCGCGACGATTCAAGGCGCTGATCCACTGGCGCTGCACTTGCTGCCGCACCCAGTTGAGCTTGCGCTCACAGTGATGCAACCCGAAGTACTGATAGAAGCCCCGCAACATCTTGGTCAGATGCTCCTGTTGCTCCCATCGTCTCCAGTGTCTGTTATGAAGGATCCACTCCCGGGTCCGAGCCAGGAATTTCCGACAACTCTTAGCGCTGGGGATTCGAATCAGAGCAAATCGCCCCTTCCGATCCACCCCACAGACATGTTCGAAGCCCAGAAAGTCGAACGTCTCCGGCCTTCCCAGTCCGTGTCGCAGATATGTCACCGCTGCGAATCGCCCAAAGAGTATGCGCCGAGTCTTCTCCTCGGCCAGCTCCAGACCGAATTCCGAGAACCGTTCCCGCACTTGCTGTTGGAAATGGTCCACATCCTGTCGGAACTGGAAACTCACCACGAAATCATCAGCGAAACGCACTAAATACGCCTCGCCTCGACACTTCGGTTTGATCTTCTTCTCAAACCACAGATCGAGAACAAAGTGGAGGTAGAGGTTGCTCAACACGGGTGAGATTGAACCCCCCTGTGGAGTCCCTTCCTCTGCGTAGGTGATAACCCCGTCTTGCATCGCTCCGGCGTTGAGCCACTTTCCGATCAGGCCCAGGATCACCGGGTCGGCAATGCGATGAGCCACCATCTTGCGTAGCCACTGATGACTGATACGCGTGAAATAGCTGCGGATGTCGGCTTCGAACACCTGCCCTACCTTCTTCGTCACGATCTGCATGCGTAGAGCTTGCAGCGCGTGATGCGGATTTCGGCCAGGCCTAAAGCCATAACTGCAATCCAGGAAATCTGCTTCGAACACCGCTTCCAGAATGCGCGCTACCGCTCGCTGTAGCAGTCGGTCCGCGGCTGTTGGAATTCCAAGCGGTCTTGTTCCGACTTTGCCCGGCCCTTTGGGTATATCAACTCTGCGGACCGGCGGTGCGTGGTAGGTGCCTTCCTTCAGATGTTTGCAGATCGCCTCGACCTGCGTTTCCAGCTCCTTTCCAAACTGCTCGGCACTCTGTCCATCGACGCCGCCAGCTGCTTTCCGGTTCATCTTTCCCCAAGTCTCCTTGAGAAATTCCGGCGTCAGCAGGTGCGCCAATGAGGTAAACCGCGCCTTACGATCCAACTTTGCTTTCTTTGCTATCTGACTCAGTTGTGTTGACATCAGTTTCCTGCCTCCGTGGGTGCAGGTGATGTTTCCCTGGAGTCAGTCTTCATCTGTTTCGCCGCTTCCCCGTGTACGCAGCTTTCCCGCGCTCTGAGTACTACCAGCGAATCCGACTTCGCACTATGGCGTCTGCCTTTCTCAGGATTAATCCTTATCGTCCGGCATACTCGGTCCGCCTCATGCGCGGACCAAGACCACAGTGGATCTCCCAGGTCCCTTGGTGCTTCCTTGTCCGAACGTGCCGTGCTCACTGACCCCGCCGCAGTCTCCGGCCACCTCGCCTTTTGCGGTGTGCCTACTGGTGCCTCCCAGCCACTACGATGCTGTCGGCCTGCGGTTAAGTATTTAACGAGGCTCAATCGCTTGTAGGGTCGAGGAATGGCGCCATGTCAGTAGGGCCGGTCTAGTCACTAACCGAACCGTTGGCTGGTTTCCATTCCCCGCCAC
>Ga0207855_1000135_pt1 | contig 11402 bp, 10 predicted proteins | sample LuqExpMetageno14_FD_187772 | JGI IMG/M metagenome (GOLD analysis project Ga0207855, IMG submission 187772) | Tropical forest soil microbial communities from Luquillo Experimental Forest, Puerto Rico - Sample 14 (SPAdes) | ecosystem: Environmental > Terrestrial > Soil > Tropical forest ...
CAGGTGAAGGGTCTGTTCTTCGCGCCGCCTGCAGCCTCCGACTCTTCCGCTCCAGAGGCCGAGTGGAAAGCTCCGTCCTACGCCAGCCCTGACAAGTTCCACGAGCGCGACACCACCATCACCAGCGGGCGCTGGCAACTGCCCGGAGTACTGACGCTGCCCAGCACCAAGTCAGCCCTTCCCGCAGTCGTGCTCGTGCAGGGTTCCGGCCCGCACGATCAGGATGAGACCCTCGGTCCCGCGAAGCCGTTCAAAGATTTGGCCTGGGGCCTCGCCACCCAGAACATCGCCGTGCTCCGCTACGTGAAGCGCACCAAGCAATACGGCGCCGACTCCAAGGGCGATGACCCGTTCACCGTGAAAGATGAAGTCACCGACGACGCCATCGCCGCCGTTGCGCTTCTGGCCAAAATGCCCGAGATCAACAAGAAGCAGATTTACGTCCTCGGCCACAGCCTCGGCGGTATGCTGGCCCCGCGCATTGCCGCGCAAGATTCGCAGGTCGCCGGCATCATTATTTTGGCCGGCAACACCCGTCCGCTGGAGAAACTGGTCATCGACCAGATCAAGTACATCGCCAGCCTGACCGCTGCATCTACACCGGAAAACCAGAAGCAGATCGATCGCGCGGAAGCCATCGCCGCCCAGGTTGAAAGCCCGGCGCTTAAGCCAGCCGATACCGTCGACTTCTTCGGTTCCCCGATTCCTGGCTCGTATTTTCTGGATTTGCGCACTTACGATCCGGCCAAGACTGCGGCTGGCCTCAAAGTCCCGATTCTCATTCTCCAGGGCGGACGCGACTATCAGGTCACCGCCGCCGATTTCGACATCTGGAAGAAGGAGCTAGTCAACGATCCCCGGGTGACCTTCAAGTTCTATCCCACCTACACCCACCTGTTCAATCCCGGAGCCGGCTCCGGGCCTCCCAGCCCGCAAGACTACGACGTCCCCAGTAATGTTTCCGAGGATGTGATCACCGACATTGCCAAGTGGATCAAGGCGAACGCCGCGGCACACTAGATGAATTTCTTAAGAGAGGGAAGCGCCTACCCCGGACGCTTATAGACCATCTTTAGTTTTTCGGCATCCAGGATGCGCTCAATCCGATTGCGCGCATGCACCGACCACGGTCCGACCCGGTCGAGTTGCGCGTAGGTCTTCCAGTGCTGCAGCGCTAGCCGAGGTTGCCCCTGCCGTTCATACGCCAGCGCCAGATTGTAATGCGCGTCAGCGTAGGTCGGAGCCAGTTGGATAGCCGTCCGATAAGCTGCAATCGCCTCCGGCAACCGCCCGACTTCGTCCAGCACGTTGCCCAGGTCGAAGTGCGCGAGCGCATAGCGAGCATCGGCCTCGACCGCCAGCCGATAGTGCTTCTCCGCCGCAGCGTAATCCTGCCTGTGGTAATACAGCGTGCCCAGGTTGATGTGCGCCGCCGCATGCTCCGGCTCCAGTTCCACCACCCGCAGGTAAACTTCCATGGCCTCGGCGTGCGTATCGGGGTGCTCTTCCAGTGCAACGCCGCGCAGGAACAAGTCGGCTGCCGTGTCAGACGACGCAATCGGCCTCACCTTGGCCGACACCACCGCGCCCACCGGCTCGAATTCCATCACGAACTGTCCGCGCACCGGCTCCACCGAACGCCCGTCATGGCGAAACGCCACCCGCTTCCCCACGCTAAACGCGCCGGCTTCCAGCAGCGGATTCTCCATGCCGGCCACCTGCTTCTGCATGGCCACCAGCGACTCGCGGATGACCGCCGGCCGCACCCGCTTGGCTCGCAGGTCACGGACTTTCATCAGTTGCAGCAGGTCGATGAACGAGAATTCTTCCGATACCGGCGCCAAACCCGCTCGTTGCCAACCAGATAGCTGCTTGGGAGTGATATGCAGAATCCGCAATATGTCGGCGCGACCGTATCGTTTCATGGAAGCCCGTCGTGGCCCAAGGGGCTTAAAGCTGATTATCGGTGCCGATTCACACTTTCGCAAGTGTCGTTTTGGTGTACCGCGGTGGAAAACTTGGACTTAACCGCGCTTTACCGCCTTTTCAACTGCATTTACAATCAAGCTTAGGCCGACGTAGCTCAGTTGGTAGAGCAGTCGATTCGTAATCGACAGGTCATCGGTTCAAGTCCGATCGTCGGCTCCAGTAAGTTTCTGCGCTTCATACACTTGGCCGCCACGCTGGCGGCCAACACTGTTGTGTGTGTCGTAAATTGTGTCGTACTGTGTTTGTGCGCACTCACATCACCCCTGATTTCGATGATTGATCGCATCCCGCAGTGGTTCGAGATCGGGATGCTGATAGAATACTCGAAGACGCCGAAGTCAGCTTGTCGGGGTTTTACGGCAACTTCTGGCGCAGTCTGAAGCTGGAGCTGGATGATCTGAACCAGTGGGTCAGCCAAGTAGATGCGGCCCTTAAGCAAATCGCTAGCGAAAACGAAGCCTGCCGTCGTCTGTTAGCCATTCCAGGAGTTGGATCGATCACGGCAACCGCGGTCATTGCGGCGATTGGCAATGGAGCGGCTTTCACTAAGGGGCGACAGTTCGCCGCTTGGTTGGGGATGGTTCCAAGCGAACGCTCCACCGGCGGCAAACAGAAGCTCCTAGGCATCAGCAAACGGGGCAACTGCTACTTGCGAAGGCTCTTCATGCACGGGGCGCGTGCCGTGTTGCAGCAGAGCGCGAAGCAATCCTCTGCTCTCCAGGCATGGTTGGAGCAACTCACGTCCCGTACTCATCCCAACATTGTGGCAGTGGCTTTAGCGAATCAGCTGGCGCGCATGACGTGGGCGGTCCTCGCGAAACAGCAGGAATATCGCCCCCACTGTTGAGCAGTACGGCCAGCAACCAACTGGCCTGCAGATGACGCCTGGCTGATGCCAGGCTTGGAAATCGCTTGCACGGTTCCCACATCTGCAGACCAGTGGCTACGACCCATTGAATGATTTCTTGCCAGGTCTGCTGGCGATGCTGGAATGGCACAACGGTCGGACCCGGCGCTCTCGAAACCTGTAATCCGGAACACTGCATTCTGGAAATCAGGAAGCATCAGCAGGAGGCGCGGAAGAAGTCGACGGTCGGCCGGCCGCGCTGGCCGATGATCGTGTTGCGTTCGCCTAAGGGCTGGACAGCCCCGGTCGAGGTTGAAGGACACCGGCTAGAAGGTTTCTGGCGCGCGCACCAGGTGCCGCTGCCCAATGTCAAGAAGGATGCCGAACAACTGCGGATCCTGGAGAGTTGGATGCGGTCGCAGCGTCCGGAAGAGCTATTTGACGGGCACGGTTAAGTTCGCTGCGGAGTTGCGAGCGCTTGCACCGGTTGGTACTCGGCGCATGAGTGCCAACCCTCACGCCAACGGTGGGCGCCTAAAGAAGGCACTGCGACTGCCCGACTTTCGTGCGTACGGGATAACGTTTGACAAGCCAGGTCAGGTCCACGCGGAGAACACCCGTCCTCTGGGTGTTTTTCTCCGCGACGTGATGAAGTCGAACATGAACAACTTCCGGGTCTTCGTAACCGATTGGGGCCGTGAGCACTCACGGCTTCATGATCATGATTGAACCGTAACGATCTGCAGTTAGATGCTAAGTCTTACCGTCATTGTCGTCCCTTCATTCGTGGGTTTGGGGCTCGTTACCTTTCAGCCGGTATACCATCGCGGTTTTAGTAATGCCCTGATCCATCCAATCCGCCACCTCGTGCTGCAGGGCGACATAAAATTGCGCCACCAGCCTCTTGGATTTTTCGGCAACGGATTTTCTACTCGGAAACTTCACCTGGAAGGCAAATTCTCCCACCAGGGGTCGATGATCGCCGCGTGTCCGCCACAACGCAACATCGCATTTGGCGACCTGTCCTTTGCCGAAGTCCAGTAGACCAAGCGGTAACAGCACCTCCTCCACGATCACCTCGTTTACTAGCTGCAGCTTTTCTTCATCCGACTCCTTTAGGGCGGCAAGCGCCGGGAAGACTCTGGTCACCGTGGCCATTGAAAGGCGATCACCCTCGTGTACTTGACTCACGCCGAACTGACAGTTGTGCGAGTAGAGGAGGCGATATCCACCAACCTGGCCCTTCAATGGCAGTGCCTCTGTCTTGAACTTGATGCGGTACTTACCGGCAATCCTGGGTCGTACATCCACCGCTGCCGCGGTCTGCTCGTCGGGATGGCGAAACTTGAACACAATCTCGGGGTCACCAACTGGAAAGCCGTCGTCGTAGCGAATGCGCCGCCGAAGGATGAAAGCATTGTTGTAGAGCCGAAAGTCCGGTGTGTCGATGAAGTTAACCTCGCGCACCTCGGGCCGGTGCCCAGCTTTGGGGTCGGCGATGAAACCAACGCCGGTTTTCTTGGCTGTTTTCTCTACATGTTGTCCGAATTCTCGGAAGCTCTGAACCGAGGTAAATCGGTTGGGCTGCAGAATAAGCTTGGCTTGCAGATACTGGATACGGTCGAAGGGAGTGCTGTCGGAGTAGGTTTTCGCAGACAACTTGGTTAAAGTCGCGCGCGCTGGAGATTTCTTCTTAGTTCTCGAGCTCGCTCGACTCTTTTTAAACGCGGCTTTCGTATCCTCTTTAGCCACATTTCACCTCGACAACTGGTGCTTGGCCGAGCAGCAATTCATTGAGATAGCCAGTTTGGACCTGCGGGCCCCGACTTGTCAGTGATTGGGGGACACTGGACGAATCTTCAAACAGGGACGCCGTCCTAGGCCTGAACCGTGCGATTCAGTTCTCGGCAAAGATCACTGGTGGCCGAGGACGTAAAAGTCGAAGCGACGGTTGATAACAGTTCCACCCACTGAACGTTCAAGTGTAGCATCCCACCTGAGGCTACCGGCCGGTCCACACTGGCGACAACCCCAGTGAACTGAGCCTAGGAGACTTCTAGTTGCCTTTCGCCTTGCTGATAAGAATGTTGGATTCGTCGGCTTGGCGCCAAGGTGATAACCTTGATATCAGGCGGATCATTCAAATCTCCCAGAGACTTGGCGCAGGGAGGAATCATGCCGCAACTTCAATCCGTATCTCGAAAATGCACTCCTTGATTTTAAGCATGCTCCTGGTCTTACTCGTTGCTGTTAGTCCCACGACATGCCTTACAGGTCGTCCCATGACATCCCTGTAAAGGATGTCATGGCACTGAACACAAAGAACGCGAAAGGATGGGCACACACAGCCATGGTGATCCAGCGCGATTCCGCGCTCAAGCTCGCGCTAGCTCGCTTGAACGGGGCACCGGAAAAGTTTTTAGCTGCTCTCGGTGGCCGTGGTTGGCGGCTCAAGCCAAGCGAGGAACAGTTTGTAGCCGACCGACAAGACGATTGCGCCGATGAAGAGGCCAATGATGCCGATGGCAGCGAATCCACCAATTGCGCCGAGAAATACCACTGCGATCGGAACGGCAACGCCGCGACCGAGTAGTATGGGTTTCAGGAAGTTGTCCATCAGGCCGACGAAGAGGCACCAAATCAAGAAGATGACGGCCTTGGTGGTACTGGCAATCGCAAATGCATAAAGCACTGCGGGAACCAGTACGATCACACCCACTTGAAGCACGGCCGCAATGAGGAAAACTACAGCCCACACGCCGGCACCAGGCAATCCAAAGACAAAAAATCCGACACTCGCGAAGAAGGTCTGGATAATGGCAACGCCGAGAATTCCAGTGGTCACGCTGCGGATGGTGGAGCTGATGAGTTCGTGGAATTCAGGCCCCTTTTCGCCAAAGAGGCGATTAGCCAGGGCGCGAGCGGCTTCGGAAGCGGCGCGTGCGTTCGCCAACAACGCGCCGGCCACGACGATGGACAAGACGAACTGCAGAACGGTGAGGGCGAGTCCAGCCGACGCTGAGAGCAATGCGGGGATGGCGGACGTGATCTGGGGAGCGAACCGCTGGAACACTGCGGTCAAGTTGGTGGATGCCGTGTACCACAGTTTGTTGAGCCGTGGGCCAATGATGGGCCATGTAGCGACGCTCTCGGGCGGCGGAGGGATGGTTAGGGTGCCATCTTTAATGTGTGCAACCAAGGTCTGAGCGCCTCCAACCAGGCTCTCCGCCAACAGAAAGACTGGAATGATCAAGATAGCGAGAAGAACGACGCTGAATATGGTGGCGGCAAGACCTCCGCGCCCACCGACCGCGCTTTGCAGCTTTTGGAACGCCGGGTAGGCGGCCACGGCGATGATGATTCCCCAAGCCATCAGCGGTATGAAAGGACGCAGAATCCCGAGGCAAGCGGCGACCAACAGAACGGCGAGGCCGATGAGGATGCAGGCTTCGAGAGCACGATTGATGTAGGCTGTGTCGGAGGCGGGTGTTTCAAGAGTCATGGTGAAGTCCTCCTGCAGGGTTGATGCTTATAATACGCGCGCCGAGGTGCCTAGTGCGTTTGGGATTCCGCGCGATGCTGCCACCAATCGAGACCGCCGATGCAGCTTAGCTGGCATAACTCGGATGCGAATGGAGTCGTGGCAAGCTAACCGCGGATGGCGCGAAGGTCACGGCAGCTGTGAAGGCAGGCCGCGTTTTGGCTTGCCGTGTGAACTGTAAAGCGATCGGTGTTCCGGGAATAGCGGCTAACAGCCAATCCTTGCTTCTGGCTGCAGCGAAAGTACATAAACCAGCAGGAAACTCAGCGGAGGGATTAGGATGCAGTTTGCCTACAGCATGCGAGTAAATCACCGGGGTTGTGCCAGACATCGAGCAACTCTCCGCCGCTGATGCGCAGCCCGATGGAGAACATCACGATCGCAACGAAGAAGTCGAGCAATGACAACGGACGAATCGTCATGCCTCCCTCGGGCACACTCGTACTCTGATCTGCCCCATCTGAGGTGGACCGATGCGCGTTATCGAGAGGCTTACTGCGGTCCAGATCCAACTCCGCTCTACCCTTTCCACACAAGTATGCGGCTTGAAACCACAACTCCAACCTCGCCCCATCCCCGTGCTTCGACGCGAGCCAGCTAAGTCGCTGTATCGAAAGCGCCTCGTACACCCTGCCGCATCACACCTAACCTTCCGATACAGCTCTTGGACTTCGCGGGAGTCAGGGTTCTTGCTGCCTTGAAACGTTCGTGCAAACGGCTCTCGCAGAAGCGTAGCCGCGGGAGACAGTTTGCTCCCTTTTCCGCGAGGCGGAGTTAAATCGTAAGTGGCGACACTTCCACATCTCGATCCGGACTTGGCTCAGGGGGCGAGATCGGGCATCAACTTTGTGAGAAGTTCGAAACCGGCAAGCTGTATGGCGTAAAGCTCGAGAGTACGCCGGCCGATGAAGTGCAAAATGCCGGTGATGTTTTGTGGCGGTTGGATGCGGCTCGGGCCACGCCGAAATAGACACAAAGTAAGGGACAAAAAGCTAATGCCAACGATGAAGGCGGCGAGTTGTATTTGTGAAAACGAGAATTCCTTTTGTTCTTGCCAGACGTAGACGACCGTGGCGACAAAGCAGGCCAGCAGGCGCATTAAGCCCGTGTTCTCATCTCTAACGTGCACAGGCGGCGCCGAGCCTTGGGATGCGCCGTCCACCTGCGTAGCCGATCTGCCGTCGCAACAGATGCGCTGGCATAGTCCGAACAGCGCCCAGAGCCATCCTTCTGCGCCGTAATCGACAATCTTCCCCGCTATGGGTAGTAGCGCCAAAAGTGCGGCAACGAGGAGGACGAAGGCTATCCAGCAGTGGCGTTGCAAAAAGGCCCGCACATAAGGAAGTGCCAGGCGGATGAGTGCGAAGCTCAAAAGAATGTTCGGAGCCACCCAGGCCCACTCGTTGTTCCAACTGTCGAGTGCAGTCAAGCCGACACCAAGCCAAATCCAGCGGAACGGGACAGCCCGAGTTCGCGCGTATCCCATCAGGAAAAAGAACGGCGGCGCTCCCATGCGTCCGAATACGCCCCACCACTGGTCGTATTCTGCGAAGAAATAACCGAAGTGGTCAACCAGGACCAGGATGATTGCGGCGGTCTTCAGCCAGTCGGTGTTGTCAACTGGCTGAGCTACGCTCATTGGACGCGCAGCGCCGTGCATTTCTGCGCTCACCATAGTTAATCGCTTTTCAAGCAACGCGGGAGCACGCCAGTTGAGACCGGCTACAACAGCGCTTCATGGGGAAGAGTGTTTCACCGAGTGAGTGACGAGCGCAAGGATGCAGGTAAACGCACGCAGCCCCACTAACCTAACTCGCGGGTGCCGATGGACCATCGCGATTGCAGAGATGGATGGCTGGCTCCATCACCCTTACGAACCGCAGCGATAAGGCTCCTTTTTGCCTGTAATTACTTCACCGGTTCGAAGAGTTTTTCCCTGGATGGGACCTTTGCTTCAATTTGCTTGGCGATCTGTTGGGCCCGCTCGGACGCTTGGGTGGCCGTTTGTTTGGGATCGGGTTGGAAATCAACTCCGACTACGGCCAGGATCTTGCCGCTTGCGTCGTGAATAGGAACGTTGACGTCGAAGAATTCCTTGCCATGTTCCGTTGTCTTATCGGCGAAGGGCATGTTGTTCTTCATGACGGAGTACTCGTCTTGATCGCACTTCTCACCGATACCCAATTCCTCGTCGGAGGCAATGGTGGTGCATTTGTCCTTCTGGGCATAAGCGGCAGAGATCTCGAGACCCATGATGTCAGGGTTCGCGGCCAGTGTGTCATTCACGAGTTGTTGCGCGTAGATCTTTGGAGTCGGGAGTTTGAGGGTTTGAGCGCTGCTTGCGGCCGCACAGAAAAAGACCAGGAGCGTGGTCAAAATCAAGAACGGCATTTTCGAGAAACGGATTGAAGTTGCGTGCATGATTCCTCCTAGCGCCAAGTTTTGGGAGAGCGACGGTCTCCGGGCATTAAGATTAGCACAGCCGGACCGGTCCAAACCGAACTAATTGGGAGCGTACGCGCCCGGCAAGCTTAATTAGGCCACAGCCAACCATCCACCACGAATCGGTATCAGCACTCAGCCACCTTTGTGGCAAGCCGACGAACCCAACGTTCTTATGTGCAACGGCGAAAGGCAATTAGGAGTTTCCTAGTTGCAGCGAACAATTGCGAAGGTTGCTGGATCTTCCAGTCGAGAAGCCGACAGGACATCATCAGACTCGTAGCTATTGGTTCGAAGCATCCGGCCGCTTGCGACGAAGAAGAAGATGGAGCGCAGCTTCTGTCCTCCAGGCGCCAAATCCCGCGTCGACCGAGCACGGCCAGTAGCGCTCAATCGAAGTACCGCTGCAGGGTGCCACGACGGCGAATGTCCAAGGTGACGCAATGGGGTCCGCCGCCTAACAGCTTGGAATGGCGCAATTTCAATGGGATGACGTCGAGGCCGTGCTTCTCGAGAAGTTTGATGAGCGAGGGCTGGTTCCGGTCGACGACAACCAGATTCGGATTAAGGCTAAACGCGTTCATATCGATCCAATCGCTACCGATGCTTTTGGAAATGTACTCGGGTTTATGCCTGTCCGTATTTTCCATTGGAGGAGCGTAGATGACCTCCCACTGTTTCAATACCGCCGGCAGCGTATGGTCGTTGAGACGACCCGGATTGCACAGGATCAACCCAGGACGTAAGGCCACGAGGGTCGAGTCGATGTGGCTGCCGAAATATACGTCCTTGAGGAAATGGATTCGATATTGATTGCCTAGTATGCCCTGCAACCATTCGCCGCCCATTTCATTACCCGTGGCGCTGACTAGATAGATCAAGTCCTGGCCCAAACGCAGGACGTTTGCCGCGTCGAAGACAGGCTCGTTGTTGCGCGGCGTAGGCTTCTTCAGATCGACGCCTTCGAAAAGCGAGTCTAAAAGCATCGGCTTCGGCGCGCTGTACCACCGTGCGCCCGACTTCATGTAGTCGATCAGCAGCGTGCGATAGCTGAACGTTTCCTGAGCGCGGCTGCGGATCACAGTGGGTGTTTCAATGATCTGGTCACCAATCACCAGCATGATGTCCCGCGGGCAATAGTTATAGTACCCCTGGGCTTCCCAGTTGATGGTCGAGAAAGTTGCTTCGTGGCGCCAGGTGTCCGGACGCTTTACCGTTACGCCCGCCTTCTCCAGAATCTGTGCAAACTCGTCTAGATCCTCGTCCGTCTCTTCAATGATCCGTTGCGGAAAAGGGCCACGCGGAATTTCAGCGAGTGAACGATCGGAGAATTCTGCCAGCTGGGTGCTTAGGTCCGGCGTTGGATATCGCGCCTTCAGCGGATTGCCGACTATGACTTCCTCGAGCGGATCCCACTCGTTGCAGCTCCAGACACGTGACATAGATACGACGCCTCCCCGGGTCCTGCCGCCTGTGAGTCCACCGAAGGAGAATACAGACGAATAAGTTGATAACGACTATCCGTCCAAAACGCATTGAGAGTACACTATGTTGACACGAACGCATTCAGACTGATAGAGAAGCATGGTTTGGATGTGATCCCTTTGCAAACTTCGCCACTCGAAAATGATGGCCAGCCGCCCGCATTGCGTTATCTTGGACATCTGTCGCACTGTAACACTTCAGCGACACCTCGACTAAAACGCACTGCCTGAAGCCAAGGGAGTTCATCTTAGGCAGGGCACTTAGCGGTCTGGACTTCCCGAGCATGGGAGGGAAAAACCGTGGCAGCTATCTTCATAACCGCCACGTTCGCCATTTTGTTCGCGCTAACATTTGTGGCGTGGAGGCGGTACCTTTGGGCGGCGGAGAAGGTGCCGTCCGAGGCGGACACTTGCCCATACAGCTTGACGGATGTTTTTGACGACGGCCACCTGGTCAACGTACCGCATCAGAATGGCGTCAAGTGGCTCACCGAAGTGTTCAGCCGTTCTGCCAAGAGGTTCCCGCATCTCACGGCTTTGCAGATTCCCCACACCGGAGAATCCCTGACATTCGCTGAACTCGATGCCCTGGCAGAAATTGTTGCGTCGGCCGTTTCTCCTTTCCTCACAGGCCCGGATCAAGTCGTAGCGGTATCGATGTCGCAGGACAACCCACAGATTGTGGCTTCCCACCTCGGCATTCTTAGGGCTGGCGGCACCGTAATGGTCCTCGACGCTACTTTGCCGGACGCCCTGATCACCCACATGCTCAACGACGCACAGCCAGTGCTCGTTCTAACCCGAGGGCAAGACAAGTTCAGAGAGCTGCCGACGCTAGACGTCTTAGGGTTGCCGGAGATATTGCCCCGACGAGAGCCGCCGCCCTGGCTGGATGACCCCACGCAGCGCCTCGCGACCATCTTTTATACGAGCGGAACTACAGGAATGCCGAAAGGAGTGGAGTGTCCGCACGCCGGTTACGTGAACCTGGCGCTGAGCTACGCCGATTACTTCGATCTGCTTCCAGGCATGGACGCGACGTCGCTTACGTCATCGATGGGATACGACGGCAGCATTTCCGAGATGTACAGCGCTTGGG
>Ga0207855_1000140_pt1 | contig 11287 bp, 5 predicted proteins | sample LuqExpMetageno14_FD_187772 | JGI IMG/M metagenome (GOLD analysis project Ga0207855, IMG submission 187772) | Tropical forest soil microbial communities from Luquillo Experimental Forest, Puerto Rico - Sample 14 (SPAdes) | ecosystem: Environmental > Terrestrial > Soil > Tropical forest ...
CGCGGAATGCAATGCATCCAGCCTGGAACTCCTATTTGCAAAGGCACTCCATTTCTCGCACAGTTCCACTGATTTGCCCGACCTGATCTCGTCGAGGCCATTTCTCGCACGCTGCAAGAACTTGAAGCGTAGGTTCAGGCGCCTGCTTGTGCGATTGGAGTCGCCTCCAACAGCGTCATCGGTCTCTGAGGACGAACGTTGGTTATATGAAAACATTCGACTGCTGCATACCGAGCTTCACGCCACGACCGAAACGCTCAGGTCACAACGAAAGTTGCCGCATGTTCGTACGCAAAAGGGCGAGACCGTTCCGCGGGCCCTCGCCCTTGCAGAAGAGTTTCTGGAGGCTGTCTCCTATCAGTTCAGCGACGAGAAGTTCACATTTTTTGTCAATGCGTTGCAGCAATCCACGGATGTAGTTCTGGAACTTCAAGAGCTTTGGGTATTTCCCGCAGCACTCAAACTAGCCCTTTTGGAGCAGATCGCTGCTGGCGGAAACCAGCTCAGCTGTGGTATCCGGAGCGAAAAGGCCAGCACAGCTTGGTGCGTGCGAAGCCTGCGCGACGTCGCGCAAGTCTCTTGGAAGGAAGTGATCGAACCGCTCATACTTTTCGATTATGTTCTGCGTACGGATCCTGCCAATTGCTATTCGCAAATGGACTTCGAGAGCCGCGACCTCTACCGTAATAAACTGGCAAATATCGCAGCGCACTCGGACCTAACTGAACTGGAAGTGGCGCACGCGGCGCTCGATCTGGCGCAGACAGCTGCCCGGAAGACATTCTCAGATTCCCGGTTAGCCTTACGAGAGGCCCACATTGGGTACTATCTCGTGGACCAGGGAGTTTCACTCTTGCATGAAAGGGTGAGGTTCCAGTGCCCTCTGATCCAACGGATTCAAATCAAGCTGCGCAGATACCCGGATCAATGGTTTTTGCTGGGCATAGGGGCCTTGACCTACGCCATCATCATGGCGGCCGTGGTTCTGGTTGGCGACGTCAGGACTTCATTCGGCCTTCTACTGCTCTCCATGCTTGCCTTGTTGCTGCCGAGCTCGCAGAGCGCAGTGCAGTTGATTAATTACTTGACCACTTCCTTGCTGCGACCAGAGATTTTGCCAAAGCTCGATCTAACCGAGGGCATTCCAGATAACTGCGTGACTGTAGTTGCAGTACCCTGTCTGCTTTTCAATCCAGAACAAGTACGCGGTCTTGTAGAAGACCTTCAAGTACGTTTTCTCGGAAATCACGACCCCAACATTCACTTTGCGCTTCTGACTGATCTGCCTGACTCTGAGGAGCCTTGCCGGGAAGACAGCCCGTTGGTCGGTCTATGCTCCGAACTAATCCGCGAGTTGAATAGGAAATATGCTGGCCAGGGGATGGGCTCATTCTTTCTCTTCCATCGCCACCGGGAATACAACCCAAATGAAAAGGCGTGGATGGGATGGGAGCGCAAGCGCGGCAAGTTGATGGACTTTAACAGTCTGCTGTGCGGCAAACTTGATCGCTTTCCAGTAAAGGTTGGCGATCTCGGGATACTGCCGCGTGTTCGCTTCGTTATCACGCTCGATGCCGATACCGAACTCCCGCGTGGATCGGCACATCGAATGGTCGGAACCTTGGCACATCCCTTGAATGCGGCGATTATGGACAGGACGAAGAACATCGTCACCGCTGGCTATGGCATTCTGCAGCCACGCGTGGCCATAAGCGTGCAAAGTACGGCACGGTCTCGATTGGCGGCTATCTACGCGGGTGAGACCGGCTTCGACATCTACACCAAGGCGGTGTCGGACACTTACCAGGACCTCTACAGAGAGGGCATCTTTACCGGCAAGGGAATTTACGAAGTCGCCATCGTACACCAGGTCCTTGAGCAACGGTTCCCGCGAAACGCGCTCCTCAGCCACGATTTGATCGAAGGCGCCTACACGCGGGCTGGCTTGGTGAGCGATATTGAGGTAATTGAAGATTATCCGTCACATTACAGTGCCTACAATCGGCGCAAACACCGTTGGCTGCGTGGCGACTGGCAGATTGCAGGTTGGTTGTATTCGCGGGTACCGAATGAGTCTGGAACTCACGTTCCAAACCCCATCTCGCTCATATCGTCCTGGAAGATTCTCGACAATTTGCGCCGCAGCCTGGTCGAGCCTGCGACCTTCCTGCTGCTTGTGTTCGGGTGGCTTTTGCTGGGCGGAAGTCCGGCTCGGTGGACGATTGCAACCATATGCATCTTGTTTCTGCCACCGTTTTCTCAGTTTCTGCTCAGCTTGGTGAATGCGTTGTGGCGCCGTAATATGATTGCGGCGCGTCAAGCTCTCACTGCGTTCTATGACAGCAACGTCAGCCTATTCATTACGCTGACTTTCCTTGCCCACCAGACACTACTTTCACTGGACGCCGTGATCCGCGCCCTTGTTCGCCGCTTGATCACGCATCGTCGGCTTTTGGAGTGGGAAACAGCAGCGGAAGCAGAACTGGGTCGGCGGGGCCGTGCTCCCGTCGACCGCTATCTGGACTGGATGCCTTTCCTGGCATCGGGCCTGGGCGCTCTGGTTTGGCTGGTGCGTCCCATGGCAGTCGCGGCCGCGCTACCCGTGCTGCTACTTTGGGGCTCCAGTAAGCTGGTGTCCATATGGTTGAACCGGCCCTCGGCCGCCCCGCCGAAAAGACTTTCTGGGAAAGATCTGTTACTTCTGCGCCGCCTGGCCTTACGTACGTGGCGGTATTTCGCCCAGTTCAGCACAGAAGAACACAACTGGTTGATTCCCGACAATGTGCAGGAGCAACCTCCGGCGATTGCGGCCCGCATCTCTCCCACAAACCTCGGCCTTCTGCTGAACGCCCGCCAAGTCGCCTGTGAGTTTGGATATCTCACGCTGCCAGAATTTGCCGAACAAACGCTCCGTTCATTGGCAAGCGTAGCGGCACTGGAGAAGTTTCGTGGCCATCTTTTCAACTGGTACGACACGCGCACCCTCCGGCCGCTCCCTCCGGTATTCATTTCCTCCGTCGATAACGGCAACTTGCTCGCTTCGCTTTGGACTCTGCATCAAGGATGTCTGGCGTTCCTAAAGAAGCCACTCTTGCAGTCCGGCCTGTTCGAAGGTCTCATAGACCACTTCGTCGTTCTCGAAGAGCTAGGCGTGTGTTCGCCAGGGTCGGTAGGCTTCGATGGCGCGAAAACCGCTACAGACCGGTGGCTAGAGTCCGTGATGAGCCTGTCTGAGGCGGCGTTCGACGGCCCTCGAAATGCCGCAAACGCTTCTGACAACGCAGCCGATGCACAATGGTTCGTGGATGAGGCTGGCCGTCGGGTTCGGGCCATTCAGCAAACCGTTCGTTTATATGCACCGTGGCTCTTACCCGAATTCGCAGGGCTGCGCAATGATCCGACGCTGAATCTGCCTCTGGCAGACACGATCTCGCTGGACCTATTGCCGGCCTCTGTGGAACAGATTCGACTGCGAATCACTCAAGCCGCGGATTTGTTGGCCTCACCCGAGCTTCGGGTGCAATGTGAACGACTGAGTGAACTCCTTCCTGAAGCTCGCTCCAATGCGGCCCGATTGGTAAACGACATTCGTATCATTGCCGCCGAAACCGCAAAGCTGGCCGACGAGATGGACTTCGGGCTTCTCTTAAATCGTCGGCGTAAGCTGATGTCGGTGGGCTTCGATGTGGAATCGCAGCAACTTCATCCCGCTTGCTACGACCTCCTCGCTACCGAGTCCCGCACGGCAGTGTTTGTTGCTATCGCGAAGGAAGACATTGACCAAAAGAGTTGGTTTCTTCTTGGCCGCGGGCATACGCTCGACTGCGGTCGTCCGGTATTGCTCTCGTGGACTGGAACGTTGTTCGAGTACTTGATGCCCACGCTTTGGATGAAGTCCTATCCGAATACCCTGCTGGAACGCTCTCGTGTTGCGGCAGTGCGTTCGCAGCAAGCTTATGCCGCCAGCAAGGGCATCCCGTGGGGCATTTCCGAATCGGCTTGCCATAGGTTGGATGATGCAGGCAACTACAAATATCACCCATTCGGTCTTTCCCAACTTGCGCTCAACAAGACCGAGGTCAATAGCGTGGTAGTTTCGCCATACTCGACATTTCTTGCCCTGGCCACAGACCCCCCTGCTGCGCTCCGCAATTTGCGAAAGATGGCCGATTTAGGATGGATTGGCAGTTACGGTTTCTACGAAGCGGCGGACTATGGCTCCGCGCGAAGCAGACTCTGGCATCCTCATCAATTGGTTCGATGCTGGATGGCCCACCATCAGGGAATGAGCCTGTTAGCGCTTGCTAATTTTCTGAAAGAGAACGTCATGCAGCGTTGGTTTCATAGCGATCCGCGTGTGCAGGCAACCGAGTTATTGCTCCAGGAGAAGCCCGTCGCCATGGTTCGTCAGAGCAGGTTGCCGGGGAAGAACGGGGCAGCGGCATAAACAGGCCTATGTCGAACTCGCGCCCACCGTCTTCGATGAGTCAATGGCTCACGGCCGGTCGAATCCATTCGGTCGTCGATGTACGGGAAACCGAATCGCAACATTACTATTCGGATGAGCGCAGCTTCCATCGACGCCTTTCTCGGGAAGTTCCCCCACCTGGTGCCTAAGCCCTCGTCGTCATCCCCTGCGGCGAGTCAGTCTACTTCGCCGGCTCTTTAAGCTTGCCGGGTCTCACGCCTCGTCGGATTCCATGTATGGTCACCGCCCAATTCCCAGCGGTAGTTTCACAGAGAACACCGACCCCTTCCCGACCTGGCTGACCACCGTGATGCTTCCCCCGTGGGCTTCAACGATGACCTTGGCGATCGCCAGTCCCATGCCGGTGCCGTGCGCCGCATACTGCTGGCCGCGACCTCGGTAGAACTTCTCGAAAATCAGTGATTGCTCGAAGCCATCGATGCCCGGCCCCTGGTCTGCGACACTGACCACCACCGCCTGGCCTCGGCGTTCCGCGCTCACCCGGATCGGTGTCCCCGCACCTGAATACTTGGCGGCGTTCTCCAGCAGATGTTGGAGCACCTCGCGAATGCGCCCGGCGTCCATGTTCACGCGCGGCAGATCATCGGCAATGCTCGTAGTGACTTCATGTCCATGCAGCAAAAGGTGCGTCGCTTCCAAGGCAGGCTCAATTGCATCGCGAATGTCGTGTGTTTGCAGGTCGAGCTTAAACACGCCGGAGTCGAGTTGCACCATCTCCGCCGCCTCACCCACCAACCGGTTGAGGCGGTCGGCTTCTTCGTCAATTATGGTGAGGAGTTCTTTGCGGTGTTCGTCTTCCAGATGGGGCGCAGATAGCAAGCCCGTAACGCTTGCCTTGATGCCGGTAAGAGGCGTGCGGAACTCGTGGGTCACGGAGTCGAGCAGTGCGGAACGCAGCTTTTCGCTTTCCTGCGCCGCGCGATGCAGCGAGACCTGCTCGAGCGCCCGCGCGCGCTCGATGGAAAGCCCCGCCAGGCTTCCAATGGCCTCCAGCGACTCACGCGACAGGTTGCTGCCGCTGATGGCCAGCGCTCCCACCGTCTTCATCCCCACGCGCAACGGCACGTAACTGTCGTCGTCGTCCTGCCGGATTAGGTCGGCACGCGTGGCCACGGCTCGCAAGGCGTCTTCTTCAAATTTCACGTCGGGTCCGGATCGATACACTCCTGCCCGGTCGTTCACCAGCAACGCACACCCGGAAACAGAAAACGTCTCCGTGACGATCCTGGGCAACATGTTGAGCAGTGAGGCCAGGTTTTCCGAGGTCAGTAACTGCTGGCTCAGGGCGTAGAGCCGCTCCACCTCGCGCCGCCGCTGTTTGGCTGCCTCGGCCTCGCGACGGGCACGCTCCGACAGGTTGCCGGCCACCAGCGCCGTCACCAGAAATGCCATGAGGGCGAACCAGTTCTGCGGGTCTGCGATCGTAAAGGTATAGATGGGCGGAAGAAAGAAGAAGTTGAACGCGGCGGTGGCGACGATCGAAAGAGCCAGGGCGAAGCGAAGCCCCCAGTAGGCGGAAGCGAACAACACCGCCAGCAACATCATTAGTGCCATTGCCGTGGGATTCAGGTCGAAATACCGTCCTACTGCGACAAGAACCGCCAATCCGGCGAACATCCCGATGTATCGTAAGAGCGCAATTCGCACAGTTGGCTTCACGACTGAATTCTACCCTGCGCGTGACAATTGACGGCTTGGCACGCAGAATACTGACAATGCAGAAAACTCCCGAACAGTGGCTGCAAGAGGTTGAGCCCACCAAGTCGCAGGGTATTCTGAAACTGTTTTTGGGATACGCTCCTGGCGTCGGCAAGACGTATTCCATGTTGAGTGAGGCCATTCGCCGCGCCAGCCGCGGCGAGGAAGTTGTCGCAGCGGTCGTGGAAACCCACGGCCGCAAGGCCACCGCCGAACTCGCCGCCAAACTCGAAGCTATACCCCGCAGAATGCTGGAATACAAAGGCACCGTCTTCGAGGAGATGGATGTAGATGCGGTCCTGGCCCGCAAACCTGCAGTCGCAGTCGTGGACGAGTTGGCCCATACCAACATCGAGGGCAGCAAGCACCTCAAGCGTTACGAAGACGTGATGGAGTTGCTGGCCAACAATATCGACGTGCTCTCCACCATGAACGTGCAGCACGTCGAAAGCCTCGGTCCAACCATTCTGCAAATCACCGGCGTACAGGTGCGCGAGACCGTGCCTGACTGGGTAATGCAGCGGGTCGACGAAATCGTCCTCGCCGATGTAACGCCGCAGGCCTTACAGAAGCGCATGCTGCGCGGCGACGTCTACCCCGTCGAGCGCGCCGGGCGGGCGCTCGCCCACTTTTTTCGCCCCGGCAACCTCATCGCGTTGCGCGAATTGGCGCTGCGACAAGTGACGCAGGTGGTGGATCGCAGCCTCGATGCCTTCCTCGAAAAAGAAGAAATCACCGAGCCGTCGACCGTCCGCGAACGCATACTAGTCTGTATCAGTTCCAACCCCGCGGCACAGTATCTGATCGCTCGGGGCTCGCGCATGGCACAGGGCATGCAAGGCGAACTGTTCGTTTGCTACATCGATACCGGCCGCCAGTATGCAGCCGACGACAGCAAGACCCTGGCGGAAAACATCCGCTTTGCCGAAAACCTGGGCGCACGCGTGGCTAAGATTAAGGGAAAAACCGTGGCCGAAGCCGCCGCGCAGTTCGTGCGCGAGCACCACATTACGCAGGTGATCTTCGGCCGCTCCGCCCGCACCGGGCTCCAGCGATACCTTTACATGCAGGCGATACTGCGCTTCCTGCAGAGTGCCCCCACCGTGGACGTTCACATCGTTACCCAGGAGCAGCGCTAATGACACCGCATGCACACATCCTCGTGGTAGACGACGAGCCGCAGATCACGCGTGTCTTGCGCACCTCACTGGTCGCCCAGGGCTACGAGATCCGCGTGGCCAACGATGGCGAAATGGCGTTGGAAATCATGAAAGATTGGACGCCCGACCTGATCATCACCGACCTCGCTATGCCAAACCTGAGCGGCGTAGAGTTGTGCCGCCGCGTGCGCACCGTGTCGCAGGTGCCGATCATCGTCCTCTCGGTGCGTGACCAGGAACGCCAGAAGATCGCGGCGCTCGACGCTGGAGCCGACGACTACATCACCAAGCCGTTCAGCATGAACGAACTTCTCGCTCGCGCGCGGGCCAATCTCCGGCGCGCGCCCAAGCCGGAAGTAGCTGCGGAGGTGATTGAAGCGGGCGATTTTCGCATTGACCTCGCCACCCGGACCGTTACCGTAACGGGCCGCGAACTCAAGCTTACCCCCAAGGAGTTTGATCTGTTGCTGTACCTCTCACAGCACCCCCGCCGGGTGGTTCCCCACCGTACCCTGCTGGCCGCCGTTTGGGGCGCCAACAGCACCGAGCAACCCGAGTACCTACGCGTCTTCATTGGACAATTGCGCAAGAAACTCGAGTCCGACCCCGCCGAGCCCCGTTATCTTCTGACCGAACGCTGGGTTGGCTACCGCTTCGAACCCGGCGACTGACCTTTACCAACTCTTTATGTGACCCTTAGACCCCCATTAGCCTCTGCCTACTCAAATTGATGTAGCGGGAACCGGCAGGAGGCGTTATGAGAGTATTCTTGGTACTCAGCAGCTCGGGCGTCTTGTTTTACCTGGTGTTGCTGTTTCATCTCTATCGCGACGGCCGTCGTAACCGCAATCGAGTCGAGCTCTTACACGACTTCGAATTCGACCGAAAGGCCACGCCTCGCTCCGGCCATGCGGGTTTAGGCGTCACCGCCGATGCGCACCGCCCGGCGCTCTCGCAGAAAGCGATTTGGCTGCCGGTCAGCACGTTCGAGTGGAAACCCGCCAATGGAGTGGCGCAGAGCAAGCTCCAGCGGACAGGAACGCTGGCGACACCCGTTGGCCGAGTCAATCGCAGTTAAACAGGAAGGCATACCCATGCGCGACATCGTTCTCTTCACATCAGCCTTGGTTTTCTTCGTTCTTTCCATTGCTTACGTTCGGTTCTGCGACCGTATCAAGTGAGGCTATCCCGGTGACAACTCAATCCATCGTCATGCTCGTAATCACGGTACTAACCATGGTGTATCTCTTCTACGCCCTGCTGCGTCCGGAAAAGTTCTGATATGACCCTAAACGGCTGGCTGCAAATCGCGTTGTTTCTACTGGTCATCTTCCTGGTGACCAAGCCACTTGGCGTCTACATGGCGCGGGTGTTCAACCGCGAGCGAACCTTTCTCGATCCGGTGCTGCGCCCCATCGAGCGGCTTCTCTACCGGCTCACCTTCGTCGACGAAACCCATGAAATGCGCTGGACCGAGTACGCCGTAGCCATGCTGCTCTTCAGCGGCGTGTCCATGCTGCTGCTCTATCTGATCCAGCGCGGCCAGGGCTTTCTGCCCTTCAATCCGCAGAAGCTCGCGGCTGTTCCGCCTGACGTGGCTTTGAACACTGCGGCATCGTTCACGACCAACACCAATTGGCAGAACTACGTCGGCGAAGTGGTGATGAGCTACTTCACCCAGATGGCCGGCCTGGCGTATCACAATTTCATCTCGGCGGCGACCGGAATCGCGCTGGCCATCGCCTTTGTTCGTGGCATTGCGCGACGCCAGACGGACACCATCGGCAACTTCTGGGTCGACATGACCCGCTCCACCCTCTGGGTGCTGCTGCCTATTTCCCTGGTCGGAGCCCTTCTGCTGGTTTCACAGGGCGTGGTGCAAAACCTGCGTCCCTACGACAAGGCCACACTAGTCGAACCGCAGCAGGTTCCCCACATGGGTGCTGATGGGAAACCCGCTGTCGATGCCAGCGGCAAGCCGGTGATGGACACCGTCACCGAGCAGACGATCGCGCAAGGGCCGGTTGCCTCGCAGGAAGTCATCAAGCAGTTCGGCACCAACGGCGGTGGCTTTTTCAACGCCAACAGCGCTCACCCCTTCGAGAATCCCACGCCGTTCTCCAACTTCATCCAAATGTTCGGGATCTTCGCCATCTCCGCCGGACTCACCTACACCCTTGGCCGCATGACCGGCTCACCGCGTCATGGCTGGGCGGTATGGGCCGCAATGGCGATTCTCTTCCTCTGCGGAGTCACGGTTGCCTACTGGGCCGAGGCTCGCGGCAATCCACTTCTCGCCGGTGTGGATCAGCACGCCACTGCGCTACAACCCGGCGGCAACATGGAGGGCAAAGAAGCCCGCTTCGGCATCGCCAACACCGCGCTGTTCGCCACGGCTACCACCGATGCCAGTTGCGGCGCCATCATCGGTTGGCACGACTCATTCACCCCGCTGGGCGGAATGGTCCCGTTGGTGAATATGATGTTGAGCGAGGTTATCTTCGGCGGTGTAGGGGCAGGCCTTTATGGCGTGCTGATTTACATCGTCATCACCGTCTTCATCGCCGGTCTTATGGTAGGCCGCACACCCGAATATCTCGGCAAGAAGATCGAGGCCTACGACGTCAAGATGGCGATGCTGGTGGCGCTGGTCTTCCCCATTGTCATTCTGATCTTCGCCGCAATATCGTCAGTCGCCGGCTTCGGGACGTCCAGCATCTCGAATCCCGGTCCCCACGGACTGACGCAAATCATCTACGCCTTCACCTCGCAGGCGGCCAATAACGGCTCGGCCTTCGGCGGGATCAATGGCAACACGCCCTGGTACAACCTTACCGGCGCACTCACCATGCTCATCGGGCGATTCTTCATGATCATCCCGATGCTGGCGATCGCCGGGAACCTGGCGCAAAAGAAATACGTTCCACCGTCGCTGGGAACGTTTCCCGTCACCTCGCCGCTGTTCACCGTCCTTCTGATGGGCGTCATCATCATCGTCGGCGCACTTACCTTCTTCCCGGCCTTGAGCCTGGGACCAATCCTGGAGCACCTGCTGATGGGTGCGGGAAAGACTTTTTGAGGTTCAGGCATGGCCAGTAAGAAAGCTATTTGGGAATGGAAGATCGTGCGGCGCGCGGTGCTCGATGCGCTGCTCAAGCTCGATCCTCGCAAGATGATGGGCAACCCCGTCATGTTCGTGGTCGAAATCGGCAGCGTCATCACCTCGGTGCTGCTCTTCCGCGGCGGCACGGAATTCAAGTTCAACCTCCAGATCACGCTGTGGCTGTGGTTCACCGTGCTCTTTGCCAACTTCGCTGAGGCGATGGCGGAAGGTCGCGGCAAGGCCCAGGCCGACACCCTGCGCAAAGCGCGTTCGGAGACGATGGCTAACCGCTTGCTCGACAGCGGCGGCTTCGAGCAGGTCAGCAGCTCCAAGCTTCGTGCCGGCGACATGGTGCTGGTCTCCGCGGGAGAGTTCATTCCTTCCGATGGCACCATCATCGAGGGCGTCGCCTCCGTTGACGAATCCGCCATCACCGGTGAGTCTGCGCCCGTCATCCGCGAATCCGGCGGTGACCGTTCGGCCGTGACCGGCGGCACGCGTGTCCTGTCGGACCACATCAAAGTGGAAATTACCTCGAACCCCGGCGAAACCTTCCTCGATCGCATGATCGCGCTCGTCGAAGGCGCTGAGCGCCAAAAGACGCCCAACGAGATCGCGCTCAACATCCTGCTGGCCGGGCTGACCATTATCTTTTTGCTGGCAGTCGTAACGTTGCAGCCGTTCGCCATGTACTCGGGATCGCCGCAAACTGTGTTCGTGCTCGTGTCCCTCTTGGTCTGCCTCATTCCCACCACGATTGGTGGTCTGCTGTCAGCCATCGGCATCGCCGGCATGGACCGCCTCATCCAGCACAACGTGCTCGCCATGTCCGGACGC
>Ga0207855_1000143_pt1 | contig 11150 bp, 9 predicted proteins | sample LuqExpMetageno14_FD_187772 | JGI IMG/M metagenome (GOLD analysis project Ga0207855, IMG submission 187772) | Tropical forest soil microbial communities from Luquillo Experimental Forest, Puerto Rico - Sample 14 (SPAdes) | ecosystem: Environmental > Terrestrial > Soil > Tropical forest ...
CCCGCCACAGAAATTGAGGAATGAATGGGTAAGTCGTATCAGAGAGGTTACGTAACCGCACGTGGAAAAAAATGGTACGGGTATTTTCGCAGGACTGTTTTTGACCCGAGCACAAAAGAACAGAAAAGTATCAGGGTCACAGTGGTTCTCGGGCCGAAATCTCAGCTGAACAAGTCAGAAGCTCGAGAGGCACTGGAACGTGAAATGACCAAGCGGACCGGCCAGACCAGCAATGGCGCCAGAGTGATGAACGATAGCTCTGTGACGTTCGGGTGGTTTGTTCGGAATCGCTTTTACCCTCTCAAAGAGGCAAACTGGAAGGAAGAAACTGCAAAGGTGAAAAAGCTGATTATCCAAAAAGACCTGATTGATCCGTTCGATCAGGTGCCGTTGGGGAATTTCGACAAGTTCACCTTGCAAGTCCACCTGAACAATCTGGCAAAGGCCAGATCCAAGGACAGAGTGCTTCAGATTCGGGCCTATCTGCGAGACGTCTTCGCTGAGGCGGTCGATCAAGATTTCCTCGTCAAGGACCCTGCACGGAAGGTCACGGTTCCGTCACAGATGCGCGACAGCGATAAGACAACCTTGACTTGGCCGCAGCTGCGAGATGTGCTCTCGAGGCTGCCTCCTAGAGATCGCATCCTCTTGGAATTCGACATGACGAATGCGCTGCGTCCGGAAGAGCTATTCGCACTTCGATGGAAGTGTTTCGATCATGAGGAACGCACCATGCGTCTAACGGAGACGGTGTACAGAGGCAAGATTCGCCTCTGGGGCAAGACCAAGAAGAGCCTCCGAGTTGTCCACGTTCCGAAAAGCCTGGCTGACGATGTATGGCTCTGGAAGCAGAAATGTCGCGACTCATCGCCGGAAGCGTTCATTTTCCCAAACAAGACAGGCGGGTTCATGGACGGAAACAATTACCGAAAGCGCGTTCTGCACAAGCTGGCGCTCGAACTGGAATTGCCCAAATTGACCTTCCAGGTGATCCGGCGCACGATCGCCACGCTGGCGCAGAAGAAGGGCACGGTAAAGGATGTTCAAGGTATGCTCAGGCACTCCCGTGCGGCAACAACAACTGACGTTTACATGCAGGAGATTCCGGAAAGCGTGCAGGCGACAGTTGATTCCATCAACGCAGAACTGAGGAAGAAATCGAGGACATCAGCAAGAAAGAAACGCGTTTTGACACCAAATGACACCAAACTATAAAGGAGGGTATCTGTAAGTTGTTGATTTAATGGTGGACCTGGTCGGGATCGAACCGACGACCTCTTCCATGCCATGGAAGCGCGCTCCCAGCTGCGCCACAGGCCCACTTTGGGGAGGGGCGGCGCTCAATAGCAAAGCGCCTCAGTTGATTCTCTCGCAGCGGGACACCTTAGTCAAACCCGCGACGAACCACTCCGGCGAAACTCCCGGCGAGTCGACTGGGCTTGGGCCGGTCCGCCGAGCGGATTTGCGACGGGTGGCGCCAGCTAGCGTAGCTTCGACCGCGAGGATCGGGAACAAATCGCGACGCTGCGGGTTCTATACGAATGAGTAAGACGGAGTGTCGTTGCTCGTAATTGACCTTCGGCAACGCCGCAAGGCATACGGTCGCGTTCGGGAAGGCGGGCGGGATGAGATTGTGAAAAGGTCCCGAGGTTCATTACCATGGAAGGATGCGCCATGAGCAGCATGGCGGGAGCACCGGACTTGAGTGAACTCGCAAGCGCGATGGGGGTTCGCAGCGAAGAAGCCGCGATCGTGGCCGAGTTGCAGGCCGGATCCGAAGACGCATTCGCGTGGTTAATCGCGCAATACAGCCAGCCGGTCTACAGCTTGGTGTATCGAACACTCGACGACCCGTCAGACGCGGCTGATACCACTCAGGAAGTGTTCATCAAAGTCTTTCGAGGGATTCGCGGCTTCAATGCGGACTCGAGCCTGAAGACCTGGATCTACCGGATAGCCTTGCACGAGGCAGCGAACCAGCGCCGCTGGTGGTTTCGCCATCGTGGGCGAGAGACCTCGATCGAACCGGCGAACGAAGCTTTGTCGAGCCATGGCGCACTACCACTGCGCGATTTGCTGGCCGATGACGCAAAATCTCCGTTCGACTGCATGCAGGATGTTGAAGTGCGAGAGCGGGTTGAAACCGAATTGAGAGCGGTGGCGGAGCCGTACCGGACGACCCTGATTCTTCGTGACATCGAGGAGTTATCGTACGAACAGATTGCCGAAGTCACCGCTGTCTCGCTGGGGACGGTGAAGTCGCGGCTGACACGCGGGCGAGAAGCACTGCGAAAGCGGCTGGAACGCCACATGCCCTCGCTCGGTGTACCAATTGCGAGTGTCGCGCGGAAGTACCACCGAAAAAGAGATGCCGTTGAAGGGCTGGAAGCTGAGGCGATGCCATGAAATGCGCGGAAGCAAAGCAGCTCATGTCTCCTTACCTCGACTGCGAGGTTGCACGCAGCCAGAGGTCGGCGTTGCAAGCCCATCTGGATTCGTGTGTTGCCTGCTCACAATGCTATCGGGCCATGCAGCGAACCCATGTGATCGTCAGTGCGCTGGGACGCAAACCCGCGCCGCCGGAGTTGGCGCTCAAGCTGCGGGTCGCCATGTCACGAGAAGCCGCCAACGTTCGACGTTCGCGATGGGATATGCTTCGTGTGCGTTGGCAGAATGTCTTCAACGCGTTGATGGTTCCAGCAACCGGGGGCCTGGTGACGACAGTCCTGACTTTCGGGCTACTGATCAATCTGCTGATGCCGGGTCAGGTTCCGAGCGCAAACGACGTACCGACGACCTTTTACACTCCACCTCAGTTGCAGACGACTCCATTTGAAGTCGCCATGGATCCCAGCCGCACGCAGCCCCTCATTGTCGAGGCCGTGGTTGGGCCTGACGGGCGAGTGCAGGATTACCAAGTCCTTTCCGGTGGGGAAGACGACGGTGCTGTGTTGTCAGAGTTGAAGAACATGCTGATTTTCGCCACCTTCCGGCCTGCAACCAGTTTTGGCCGGCCCACGGTCGGGCGCGCCGTGCTCGCATTCTCAAAGATCCAGGTCAAGGGATGACCTGGTCTAAACAACGGTTGGCGAACTACTGCCGCTCGACTTGACCAGGTTGCTTATACGATTCCCGCACCCGTAAACTATTAGTTTGCGACCCCGCTCCAACTTGCTGCAGGAGGCTGTTCTGAGCAGTTTTGTCCGTCTTTTTATCGCGGCTGCGTTGGCTGCCTGTCTGGGACGTGCCGCAGCCGCCGAGACAAAGGCAACTCTCGAAGTCAGTGAAACCATCTTCAGTGTCGTAGCCGCAACCAACGTCTGCGGCTACGACCAGGGTTGGTCGTCATCTTCGCCAGTGAGGGCGGAGGTACGGGCTGATTTGGTAGCCGCAAGCAAATTACCGGGCGCCGCCGCTGCTGCGCAGACCATGTGCGCGTTCTACGATCAGCACCGGCGCGGTCGAGCCTCCCAGATTCTGGCCCCGTATATCTCACTCGCGCTGAATCTGGGAAACCCGCCGAATTTCGCGCCCAAGTTTCCTGAGGCCGACATGCCTCCGGACGCAAGCTACGTGCTGGGCTTTGCGCCGCTGCTCAGGCAATATGCCGCGGCGGCAAATCTGCACGCAATCTGGCTAAAATACCAACCGCAATATGCAGCGCTGGTCACTCAGTATCACGAACCGATCGCCCGCATGATTACCAACACGGACACCTACCTCCGTATTCCGTTAGGCGATTACGCAGGAAGAACCTACACGGTGTACCTGGAGCCGATGGCAGCTCCTGGAGAAGTGGATTCGCGTAACTACCAGGGCGACTATTTCTTTATGGTGGCGTCGCCATCTGGCGACAAGATCCGTCTGCAGGACCTCCGTCACACGTATCTGCATTTTGTGCTAGAGCCGCTGCTGGCCAAACGCGCCACATCACTGGCCCGGTTGAAACCAATCCTGCAAAGCGTGCAGAAGGCACCGATGGCGGTGGAATACAAATCTGACATCGGCTTATTGGTGATCGAGAGTCTCATCCGTGCCATCGAAGCGCGCACACCGAGCGATCCCAAACTGGCAGAGAAAGACCGGCTGGGAATGGTAAGTCGCGATGAATCAGAGGGATTTGTACTGACCGGTTACTTCTACGATCAACTCAAGGTATTCGAGCGAGGTACGACCGGGCTGAAAGACGCCTTTCCCGACTGGCTGCATGACATTGACGTGGATAAGACCAGCAAGCAGGCCGCGCAAATCCAATTCGCTGCGAGCGCCGAGCCGGACGTAATGCACGCCGGAAATGCAAAGAATGATGCCAAGATCGACCTGGCGGAAAAAGACCTGACAAGTGGTAATCCGGCGGGTGCTGCGCAGTTAGCGCAAGAGGCATTGGCTGCCGGGGAAGACCCTGGCCGCTGTTATTTCGTCCTCGCCCGGGCTGCGTCGATCAGCGGGGACATGCAGGACGCCAAGGACGACTTCGGAAAGGCAGCTGAGTCTTCCAGGGACCCTCGAGTCGTGGCGTGGTCCCACATTTATCTCGGTCGAATTCTCGATTTGCAAGAGGAGCGCGAGGCGGCGGTTGAACAGTACAAGGCGGCCTTGAACGCCGGTGATTCCGCGGCAGATACTCGGGCGGCTGCGGAACGCGGATTGCAATCTCCGTACGAGCCACCCGAAGCGTCGCAACATCCGAATTCGCAATAAGATAGTAAGGATTGCGCGGAGCAGGCTCGAGCTTGTTCCCGGTGAAAGGACAAGTCATGAAATCGAGTGTCGCAATTATCGCGCTCGCCCTTGCCGCCAACGTTGCCCTGGGCCAGACCAGCGGAAGTGGCTCTCCCGCGCCGCAAGCTCAAACCGGTGCGGCAACAGCGTCCACCCCAGCACAACACCAGCCACAGGCCAAATCGAAGGAAGAATTCGAGGCATACAATGCCGCGACGTCGAAAACGGACCCGGCACAACTCGAGGTGGCCGCGGCCGAATTCGTCCAGAAGTTCCCCAATAGCGAACTGAAAGAACTGCTTTACGTCCGCGCCATGAACATGTACCAGCAGCAGAACAATTCGGGCAAAGTCATCGCCACCGGACGCAAGGCGATCGAGTTGAATCCGGCCGATCCTGTGCCCCTGGTGGCTGTCGCGTCTGCCTTAGTCATGGACACGCGGGAGAACGATTTGGACCGCGATGCTCGCTACGCTGAAGCCGGGAAGGATGCTCAGTCCGCACTCGACAATGTCGATACGGGTTTGCAAGTGCCGCCGGGCGTTCCACCCGATCGGATTGCTGCCGCGAAGGCCAACTTGCGATCGATTGCCTATGACTCGCTGGGTGTGATTGCGATGAACAAGAAGGATTATGCAGCCGCCGAACAGAATTTCCAGAAGGCCGCCGATCTGATGAAGGATCAACCTGACGCCGTCGTTTATTTGCGGCTTTCGGTTGCGCAAGACAATCAGAGCAAGTATCCCGAAGCCCTTGACTCAGCAAATAAAGCCGTGCAGTACGCTCCGGATGGAAGTGCTGAAAAGAACCTGGCCAAACAGCAGCAAGCGCGGTTACAGAAGCTGATTGCGGAAAAGGCGCCTGCTGCCACGCCGGCCGCGCAGCCCCACTGAGTGCCGAGGGGCACGTGTTCAAAAGATGAAATCTCAAGAAATCGAATTTCCGGCGCTGGAAGAAGCAATAGGACATCGCTTCTGTCGGCCCTTGATTCTAGAGCAGGCTCTCACCCATTCCTCCTTTGCACGCGAGGCCGAGACCACCGCGTCGACGGAGGGAAATATCGAAGTCCAAGGAGATAATGAACAACTCGAGTTCCTGGGAGACGCCGTGCTTTCGTTTGTGGTGAGTCAAGAGCTGTTCCGCAGGTTTCCGGAGTACACCGAAGGGGACCTTTCCAAATTACGGGCGCACATTGTCAGTGCGCGGGCTCTGATTCGTCCGGCACGGCAACTGGAGATTGGCAGCTATCTGCGCTTCGGCAAAGGCGAGGAAAAGAGTGGTGGGCGAACGAAGAGTGCGCTTCTGGTCAATGCGCTGGAGGCGTTGATTGCTGCGTTGTTTCTCGACGCAGGACTGGAAGAAGCCCACCGGTTCATCGTAAGCGTGGTTCTGCAGCCCGCATTGGATGAGTTACAAAAACGCGGCTCGGGCACTTTCCCCATAACGGATTACAAATCGGCATTGCAAGAGACGGTGCATGCATCGGGCCGGTCCCAGCCGCACTATGCTGTGGTTAAGGAGCAGGGACCGGACCACCGCAAGATCTTCACCGTTGAAGTGCACGTACCCGCGCCCGCGACAGGCGGAGAGGCTTTTGTAAGCCGGGCCGAAGGCAGCACGAAGAAACGGGCGGAACAAGGGGCTGCGCGGCAGGCATGGGAGTATCTACAATCGTCTCAGGCGAGCCCGGCCGTAGAGGTCGCCAGCCCGGATAGCCGCCGGCAAGAGCAGTCATGAGCGAAGTTCATTTGGAGTCCGTGGCGGTTGCACACCCGATGCCCGTGGTATCCGCGCCGGCTCAGCGCAAACACGCCGGGTCCGATGCCATGGGCACGCTGCTTTCACTGACGACCACGATTGTGATCGCCATATTTGTCATCACCTTCGTGGTTCAGGCCTTCCAGATACCCTCTGAGTCGATGGAGAAGACGCTGCTTATAGGAGACTATCTGCTCGTGGACAAGGCGCATTATGCAAGCGACCGCTGGTTTGGATGGCTGCTTCCTTATCGCCGTATCGAGCACCAAGACATTGTGGTCTTTCGTTATCCGGTGAATCCCCAGCAGCATTTCGTAAAACGTGTCGTCGGGGTCCCGGGGGACCACGTTCGCCTGATCGACAAACATGTGTACGTCAACGGCGTCAGGCAGGCCGACGAGTATGCCACCTTCAACTGGGGCCAGCGCGACAGGTTTCGGGACAACTTCCCCAATGGTGGGTTCTATGTCGATCGTATCGCTTCCAAATGGTTCATCCAGGCACAGAAGCTCATGGATGACGGCCAGTTAATCATCCCAGAGGGATACTACTTCGTTCTGGGCGACAATCGGGACGACAGCTATGACTCACGGTATTGGGGACTTGTACCGGCAGACAACATCGTGGGCCGACCGCTGATCATTTATTGGTCGATGGACCAGGCGCAGCCTTCGGTTATGGAAGATTCTGCCTCTGGTAAACTTTCCACTCTGGCATACGGCGCCGTGCAGTCATTCAAAGGCCTTCGCTGGAAGCGTATGTTTCGTATCCCGAATTGATCGCCTGACTCAGGGGCATAAGAACTAAGGAGATCGCCAATTTGGCTGGCAAGAAAAAAGACGACAAGACTGCTGCGATCTCGTCCGATCCTGGCAGCAAAACCCAGAAGCCCAAGGAAACGACTCCGGAGTTCATTGCGTCCATCGCCGCAGTGCTGGTGACAGGACTCTTCATCATTACGTTCACCCTGCAGGCATTCGTGATTCCGTCCAGTTCCATGGAGAACACACTACTCATTGGCGATCACGTATTCGTTGATCGAATGACGCTTGCCCCAGAGTCGAATTGGGCGGGGCCACTGATTCCCTACCGCCACCCCAAACACGACGACATTTTCGTGTTTGTCTCCCCAGCGGAGCCTGGACTGTACGTGGTTAAGCGGGTAATTGGCGTTCCGGGAGACCGCATCAAGCTGCAGGATGGCGTGGTTTACCGCAACGGCGAGAAGCTCGACCCTCCCTTCGTCGTGCGCAATGGCACGTACAACGCTTACCGTGACAATTTCCCTACGGTTCCCCCGACTGATTACGACGGTGTGAATCCGGTTTGGCGGGAGGAGTTGGCAGCTTATGTCCAGAACGGAGAGCTGGTGGTCCCGCCCCGTAGCATTTTTGCCATGGGCGACAATCGCGACGTGAGCCTTGATAGCCGCTATTGGGGATTCGTGCCCTACGAAAACGTAATCGGCAGGCCCATGTTTCTGTATTGGTCGTTCCAGCAACCACGGGACGAATACACCCGGACCAGCATCGCCGAGAGACTCCAGTTCCTCGGAACCATTGTGCTGCACTTCTTCGACCAGACTCGCTGGTCACGGATGTTCCACGTGGTGCGTTGATGTCACGCCGGGCATCGTGGATCCTGATTGCCCTGGGTGTTCTCGTTCTGGGCATCCTCCTGCCGCCGTTTCTGAATGTAAATCGCTACCGTAGTCAGGTTGCCGCGTCCATCGGCAAGGCGCTGGGACGTGGTGTTTCTGTTTCCAACATCGAACTGAAGATGATTCCGCGACCCGGGATGGTCTTGTCCGGCTTTGTCGTGTCCGACGCCGCAAGTTACGGCGCGGAGCCTATGTTGCGGGCTGACACCGTTACGGCCTATTTGCGCTTGAGCTCTCTGTGGCGGGGAAGACTGGAGATTGGAACCCTGTCGCTGGAAGGCCCCAGCCTCAATTTGGTGCGCCGCGAAGACGGTCGTTGGAACCTGGAAGACCTGGTGGACCGCACTTCGCAAATGCCATCGGCGCCGACAGCGAAAGCAAGTCCGGAAACGCGGCCGCGTTTCCCATACGTCGAAGCGAGTGCAGGACGAATCAATTTCAAACTCGGGAAGGTCAAGAAGGCTTTCGCGTTGACCGAAGCGGACTTCGCACTGTGGCTGGAGACCGAGGACCAATGGGGCTTGCGCCTGGAGGCTCGTCCCACCCGATCGGATGTTCCTGTGAGCGAAACCGGGATTCTGCGGGTCGAAGGACAGTTTCAGAGGGCGTCCCGGCTGCGGGATACGCCAATCACGCTAAAGGCTACTTATTCGAAGGGTCAACTGGGCCAAGTCACCGCTCTAATCTATGGGAAGGACCGTGGGTGGCGAGGTTCTGTTGCATCTGGCGTCACACTGTCTGGCACTCCGGCATCGCTGGCCGCTACGCTGGACCTGCGAGTGGACGATTTCCGCCGTTACGACATTGCCCTCGGCGAAACATTGCCCCTGTCCGCCCACTGCAGCGGAACGTACTCATCCGTAGATGATTCCCTTCGTGGAATTCAATGCCAGGCGCCGGTCCGTCCGGGATTGCTGATGGTTCGCGGTGACATTATTGGATGGAGAGCTCAGGCCTTCAGTCTCGGCGTGACCGCTGAACAGGTCCCGCTCGAACGCATTGTCGCGCTGGCCCGGCACTCTAAGAAGGACCTGCCGGAGGATTTGAAGGCGACTGGCACCGCTGACGCGCTATTCACGGTGCGCAGAGACCTGGGAGCGACGCCAATCTGGGCTGGCGGCGGAAGTACCTCTCGTTTCACTCTGCAGTCAACGGTGCTGAAGGAAGACCTCGATTTGGGCCCGATTGAATTCAGCATTCCGGAGATCGCCGTCAAGCACGGTTCACAGCGAACTTTGCGTGCTGCGACTACATCGCAGCCCAACTCTTCTTTGCGAGTCAGGGTTAAGCCCTTCGCCATGCCACTTGGCGCCGCGTCACCGGCCTCGGCGGAGGGTTACTTTGAATTGGCCCAATACAACATTCATCTTCAGGGCAACGCAGAGTTGACGCGATTACTGGCGATTGCCCGCGCGACGGGAGTGGGGACACCGGCGATCGGACTTGCCGGACAAGCTCAAATCGACTTCTCACTGGCAGGATCTTGGGCCGGCTTTGCTCCTCCCATTCCAAAGGGGAAACTGCAAGTTCACGATGCCACGGTCGAATTGCAGGGCGTTTTGCAGCCGATGGAAGTTAGCGCGGCATCGGTGGTCCTGGACGAGCCGGCTGTCCATATCAGCTCGTTCTCCGGGACGTTTAAAGATGGCCCAGTTGTGACTGGTTCCGCCAGTTTTCCCCTGCGATGTCCCGGCGGCGAGAATTGTCTTCTGCTTTTCGATCTGCACACGCCCGACGTGAGCTTTGCCGAACTGAATCAACTTCTGAATCCGGCCGTCCAGAGCCGTCCGTGGTATCACCTTTTAGCGATTGGACAGCGGGACGACAGCGCACTCCTCAAGGTGCGCGGCCGGGGGCACGTATCAGCCGGCCGGCTCTCACTCGGTGGCTTGACTGTGGCGAACGTCACCGCCAGCCTGGCAATGAATGCAGGCACTCTCAACGTAAGGGAACTCAGGGCCGATGTGCTGGGCGGACATCATGTCGGCAACTGGGATGCCGACTTCACCGCCGCGCCGGCGAAGTTCTTTGGATCGGGCTCCTTGAGTAAGATCGAGATGGCGCAAGTGTCTGCCTTAATGCGCGACCCTTGGGCAACCGGCACTCTCACCGGGCAGTACACAATCGGCATCTCCGGGCTGGATCCGGCCCAACTTCGCAGCTCAGCCACCGGATCGGCGAACTTCGAGTGGGCGGGTGGCAGCTTCCGCCATATCTCTCTTGAGGGAAAAACTACGCCGTTATTGTTCAGTAGCTTTAAAGGTGAGGTCTCTCTGCGGGATGGAACACTGAGCTGCTTGAGGTGCACCCTAACGTCGCCGGGAGCCGACTACACAGTGAGCGGCAGCGCCCACCTCGATCGGTCGGTGGAGTTGGAGCTCGCGAGCGGCGGGGGGCGTTTTTACAAAGTGACAGGACCGCTCGACAAGCCGCGGGTTGAGGCTACCACCGCGCCGCCGGTCGAAGCGAAGCAACGCTAGGCAAATCGGCGACTCGGTTTGCATCCAAACCAATTCTGACGTCGGCTGACCGGGCTGCGACTCACAAGTGACTGAAACCAGGTGGAATACGGGTTCCACTTGAGCGAATTCAGCGGCGCTCCGCGTGTTACTATCGAAGACAAAGCGCAATGCAACGAGATGTTGTCACCATCTTCTTCCAGATTGTGGTCTTGCTGTTCGCCATTAGCGTGCACGAGTCGGCGCACGCGTGGATGGCCAATCGATTGGGCGATCCCACAGCCAAGATGCTTGGGCGGATATCGCTGAATCCCCTGGTTCATATTGACTTATTCGGAACGATTCTTTTGCCGGCGATGCTGATATTCGCTGGCTTTCCGCCGTTCGGCTACGCGAAACCTACTCCCGTCGACACCCGCAATTTCAAGAATCTCATGCGGGACGATATTCTTACCGCCGTCGCAGGCCCGATTAGCAACTTCATCACTGCGTTCGTCGCCGTCATCTGCCTGGCGATCCTCCTGCACGGCACCAGTAGCCCGATCGCACCG
>Ga0207855_1000149_pt1 | contig 10926 bp, 7 predicted proteins | sample LuqExpMetageno14_FD_187772 | JGI IMG/M metagenome (GOLD analysis project Ga0207855, IMG submission 187772) | Tropical forest soil microbial communities from Luquillo Experimental Forest, Puerto Rico - Sample 14 (SPAdes) | ecosystem: Environmental > Terrestrial > Soil > Tropical forest ...
TGAGGAGATGGAAGTGATGTGTCGTTGCGTCATGGGAAAAGCCCATCACATGGTTGCCGCGCTGAACAACACCCTCTTGGCGCTTGCCCTGGTCGGGCTGTGTTGTTTGCTGCCCCACGGAACAAACAGAAACAGTAGCAAATAAAAACGAGAAAACGAGTCTTCGCATGTTACGCTCCGTGCGCCGGATTTTAAGAAACTCACGCACTCTTCATCACTTAAGCCTTGATTCTAACAGTAGGTCCTGAGAAACGAAGTTCGCGGAAACTTGCAGTACTAGCCGCAGCATGGACGGTTTCCCGACTAATCGAGACCTAATCATCCGCCCCGTTGTGTCTTGTTACGGCACCTGTCGAATGCGACAGTTGCTATTTCTCCCATAGTCCCTAGATTCGTGCCCCACAGGCCATCTCGCCCAAAATGCGTCAGATTAGTTTGCTGGACTGCTATCGAGAGGGGCTTGGCATGAAGTCGCGTCGAGAATTCAACTTAGTAAGAGGAGCGTACCACATGAAGCTGAAAGAGTTCTTTGGAAAAGCGGGCCGGTGCGCCTTAGCGCTCTCTTTAGCGCTAAGCAGTATTCCGGCCAAGGCAGGAGCAGGTGCGGGAAGACCCTCAGTTCAAAAGCCCAATATCATTCTGATTTTGTCCGATGATTTTGGTTACGGTGACGCCGGAGTTTATGGTGGCGGGCCCAATCGCGGCATGCCCACGCCGAATCTGGATCGCATGGCGAATGAAGGGATGACGTTCTTCACCTTCTATGCCCAGCCGAGTTGCACGCCCGGACGCGCGGCCGTGCAGACCGGCCGCATTCCCAATCGCAGCGGCATGACCACTGTGACGTTTCAGGGCCAACCGGGCGGTCTTCCCGCAGCGGAGTGGACCTTGGCATCCGTTCTCAAACAGGGAGGCTACCAGACCTTCTTCACCGGCAAGTGGCATCTAGGCGAGTCCGACTATGCGCTTCCTATTGCACACGGCTACGACGAAATGAAAGCCGTCGGACTCTATCATTTGAACGCTTATACCTACGGCGACCCGGAATGGTTTCCCGACATGAGCCCAGAACTGCGCGCGTTCTTTAACAAAGTGACCAAGGGAATGTTGTCCGGCAAGGCCGGCTCGCCTGCGAAGGAAGATTTCAAGATCAACGGGGAGTATGTAAACACACCGGAAAAGGGCGTCGTCGGTATTCCCTTCCTCGACGAATACATCGAGAAGGCCGCAACCGAGCAGCTCGACAAGGTCGGTAACTCTGGCAAGCCCTTCTTCATGAGCATCAATTTCATGAAGGTGCACCAGCCCAACCTGCCGCACCCCGACTTCATCCACAAGTCGCTCTTAAAAAGCAAATACGCGGACTCCCTGGTGGAAAATGACGCCAGAATCGGCCACATCCTCGACAAAGTTCGTGCAATGGGCCTGGACAAGAACACCTACGTGTTTTGGACTACCGACAACGGCGCCTGGCAGGATGTTTACCCCGACGCCGGCTACACGCCCTTCCGTGGCACTAAAGGCACCGAGCGCGAGGGTGGAAATCGTGTCCCGGCCCTAGCCTGGGGTCCTGGGATCAAGGCCGGCTCGAGAAACTACGATATCGTAGGCGGCTTGGATTTCATGGCTACCTTTGCTGCGCTTGCCGGCGTAACCCTGCCCGATAAGGACCTTGAGGGCAAGCCCATGATTTTCGACAGCTATGACATGTCCCCGATCCTGTTTGGAACAGGGGAGTGTGCCCGAAAGAATTGGTTCTACTTTACAGAGAACGAATTGTCGCCGGGCGCCGTGCGCGTCGGCAACTATAAGTTCATCTTCAACCTGCGCGGAGACGATGGGCAGGCTACCGGCGGCCTTGCAGTCGACACGAATCTCGGCTGGAAGGGTCCGGACAAGTATGTAGCCACCGTTCCGCAGGTCTTCGACCTGTGGGCCGACCCCCAGGAACGCTACGATATCTTCATGAATAACTTCACGGAGCGCACCTGGATGGGCGTGGTCATGGAAGAGGAACTGAAAAAAATCATGGCCACCTACATCAAATACCCTCCGCGCAAAGTGCAGAGCTACGGCTACACCGGACCGATTACGCTTTCGGGTTACGAGCGCTTCCAATGGGTTCGGGACCAGCTTGAAAAGGAAGGAGTCCATATTGCGCTGCCCACCGGGAACTAGGCGGTGACCGTCTGTCAACAGCGACAGTTGCACCCACGCTCAGCCCGAATATGATGGTCATCGAACTTTCCATCTTCTCAAGGGGCCGCTTAGCAACCTCTCCTCCTCTTCGGTTGCGGCGGCCCCTTCGCTCTGGAAATACCCAGACCTATCTTGGGGCTCGAACCCCCTGGTAAACGTTAGTCAGAATGGAATGACCGGCTACGATTCGCGGTCGTGGGTTATGCTGCGAATCGCTAGACAAGCAGTACAGAGCCACAAGCGAAGGAGCCGGTCGATGAAGAGAATAAAATTTGTTGGTTTGGATGTCCATGCCGAAACGATTGCAGTGGCGGTTGCCGAGCAGGACGGCGAAGTGAGATCGCTCGGCGTTATTCCGAATCGGGAGGAGTCGATTCGGAAGCTGGTTAAGAAGCTGGGACCTGTAGAGCAGTTGCGGTTCTGTTATGAAGCAGGCCCCACCGGGTATGTGGTGTACTGGCAACTGACGGCACTGGGAGCGAAGTGCGAAGTGGTGGCGCCAACGCTGGTGCCGGTGAAATCGGGCGAGCGAGTGAAGACCGATCGGCGCGATGCGCTGAAGCTGGCGCGGAATTATCGGGCCGGGGAGTTGACGCCGGTGTGGGTACCGGATGCCGCGCATGAGGCCTTGCGAGATCTGGTGCGAGCTCGGGAGGCGGCAAAGAAGGACCAATTGCGGGCGAAACATCGGCTCGGCAAATTCCTCTTGCGGCATGGCCGGCGGCCGCCGACGGGCGTGAAGCCCTGGACCTTGAAATATATGACGTGGGTGAAACAGGGAGTGCACTTCGAGCAGCCGGCGCAAGAAGCGACTTTGCTGGATTACCTGCATGAGGTGGAGCACGCGGAAGCTCGTATCGCCCGACTGGACCTGGCGATCGAAGAGGCGGTGAAGTCGACGCCGCCCAAGATGAAGGCGGTGATCGAGGGCTTGCAGGCCCTGCGAGGAATTGCTCAGGTAGCAGCGGTGACGATCGTGGCCGAACTCGGAGAGATATCGCGATTCTCGCGGGCGCGGCAGTTGATGGGCTACGGTGGAATCGTAGCGAGCGAACATTCCAGTGGAGAAAGTAACTGGCGAGGGGGCATCACCAAGACGGGAAATGCACACTTACGACGGGTGGTCGTGGAGGCTGCCTGGGCGTACCGCCACCGACCCAACTTAGGTGCAGCGTTACGCCAACGGCAAGAGCTGGTCAGCGAAGAAGTCCGAGAAATCGCCTGGAAGGCGCAGCATCGGTTGTATACGCGCTATCGGAAGTTGATGGCACGGGGCAAGGACAAGGGGAAAGTGATAACGGCGATCGGACGCGAGCTATTGGGTTTTATCTGGGCCATTGGCGTAAAGGTAGAGGCTGCGCAGAAGGTGACGGAACGGCGAGCAGCATGAGGTGAGGTTTTGTGCGATAAGAATTTCTTAGGAGGCAGCGTGGGTAGCGGTCGAGAGGCGCATGGAAAGGAGAATCCTCGAAAGCTCTATGCGGTAGGTCTGCGGACCGAACCCGCGTCGCTAGTCCGAGGCAGCTCCCGACGGATCACGATTATGCGGTTTCGACCCGCGAATATCAGGGTGATCAACCGTCGCAATAGCCGCCTCGACCGCGACTCGCGCTGCTTTCTAAGGAGGAAAAAGAGGGAAAAACAAAAAAGTACTTGACTGGTCATTCCATATCAGAGCTTTACCGGATGCGCGTTCTCGCTGAGGAGTGGACGTGGGCAGGTAGTTCCGCGCGCGTCCGGTAAAGCCGTTAGCACGTGGCCGCTGGCGACTGCGGTGGACGCGGGCCCTATGGAAATTCAATTGTGGGAAGGAGCGGCGTTGAGGTGTGGCGAGGTTGCACGACAGAGAGCAAGTCACGACACCACGTGCGAATAAGCTGGCTAGCATGAAAAAGTATCGCGATAACCAGGGCTGAAGAATGTGGAATAAGAGGTCTAGGCAACGGCAAGACAGAAAGGTAGGGAGCGTGGCGAAGCGCGCGAAGGATTCGGGTTAGAGAGAGTCGTTTCATGCCGCAGCCGTCACGACTGGTGGAGAACGAAGCTGGATCTCGGCAGCGGTGAGCCGGTCGATAACCTTCATCGGTCCTCCACACTGGGGACAGCGATAAAGATCAGGAGTGTCTTCGGTGGAGGAAGCGTGCTCTTCGGCGAGCGGTTCTGGGGTTGCGCTCAGCAACTGCAAGCAAAGCGGCAGAAGCTTGGTGCGGCGACGGTTGGCCAAGAAACCGAAGTTACGGATGCGCACGAAGCCTTGTGGAAGGATGTGTAGTAAGAAGCGACGCAGGAACTTGTCGACCGACAGGGTCCTGAGCTTTTGTTCATTGTGGTGAGCCGAATCGCGCCAGCGGAAAGTGACTTGGCCATCGGTGAAGGAGACCAGGCGATGGTTGGAAATGGCTACGCGGTGGGTGTAGCGGCCGAGATATTGCAGCACGTATTCAGGGCCGCCGAAGGGAGGTTTTATGTACACGATCCAATCTTGTCGATAAAGTGGCCGCAGCCAAGCCGCGAAGATCTTGGGCTTAGCGAGAAGCTTCAGGTTTCCCTCGAAGCGGAGCAGTCCGTCCTGGAAGGCCTGCTTGAGCGCGTCGACGAACTTGCCGCGAAAGATTCTCCGCAGCACGTTTTTGGGGAGAAAGTAATTTTCCCTTGAGCAAACCCAACGAGCGCGATCCGGCGAGAGGCCGCCGGCGGGCGCGACACAATGAACATGCGGATGAATTTTGAGTTGCTGGCTCCAGGTATGCAGCACACTGAAGAAGCCGATCTCTGCCCCAAGGTGTCTCGGATCGCACGCCACTTCGAGGAGGGTTTCCGCACTGATACGAAATAAAAGATCGTAGAGGATCTTCTTGTTCTGCAGGACCAGTGGCGCCAAGCGACGTGGCAGAGTGAACACGATATGGGCGTAGGGGGTTGGCAGAAGTTCTCGCCGACGCGCCGCGATCCACCGTTCCCGAGCGGCGGTCTGACACTTCGGGCAGTGCCTATTTCTGCAGCTATTGAAGGAGATGGCGCGATGTCCGCAGCGGGTGCACTCATCGAGATGACCGCCGAGGGCGGCGGTACGACACCGCACAATCGCTAGCAGCACTTTGACATGCTTCCAACCGAGCCAGTGGCGGTTTCGTTCGATGAAAGCATCTCCCGCAGCGCGGATGATATCGGCCACCTCCAGGGGCGGCCGGCTCATCTACTTCTCGCCGGGTGGCTTGTCGTTCAGTAAGAGCGAGTCCAAGGACTCGCCGTGGCCTTGAGGTGCAGGGTGGAGAGATGCACGTAAATCGAGGTGTCTCTTAGGTCTTCATGACCGAGTAAGAGCTGAATGGTGCGGAGATCCGTGCCAGCCTCGTAAGATGAGTGGCAAAGCAGTGTCTCAGCGTGTGGGGATGAACGCGCTTCTGGATGCCCACGCGCTGGGCGACTTTCTGACACGCGTACCAAACGGTTTTTGTATCGATCGGACGATCCTTGCGATAGTTGCTGGGAAACAGCCAGATGCTGGATTTCCGGTGGTAGAAACGCCATAAGGTGCGGAGTGCCGTGAGTAGCTTGGGACTGAGCATGACCTCGCGGATCTTTGCGGCCCTTGCCACCACGGATGTGCACCACCATGCGCTGACTGTCGATGTCGCTGACTTTCAGGTGGGTCAACTCGGAGCGCCGAGCGCCGGTGGCGTAGAGGGTCATGAGCAGGATGCGTTCGCAAGGAGTGCGCGCTGCATGGAGGAGTTGCGCGACTTCCTCCCGGCTAAGAATCGTGGGCAGGCGATGAGCCTTTTTTGGATAGGGGGTGTCGGTGGTGCTCCAAGCCCGCCTGAGTGTCTTGCAGTAAAAGAACCTCAATGCGGCCAGATAGACCGCGACGCTTCCTGGTGACAACTTCCGTTTTTGAAATAGCATCGCTTGGTATTCGCGAATATGTCGCGGGCCCATGCGATCCGGTGGGCAGTTGAAGTGGCGAGCGAAATCCTCGACTGTGCGGATGTAGTAGCGTATGGTATGTTCAGAGAAGTTACGACGCTGGAGATCTTCCAGCATCATTTTTCGAAGATGGGTCACAGGGACACCTCCTGTGACCCACACTTATATCCAAACCATCGAGCAACCAACGCTCCACTACCTCACGCGAAGCGTCCGCCGCGCAGCGGCTACGTGCTAACGACGTAACCGCCCAAGTTGATTCGACCAAGGAACTTTCTGATTTCCGACGAACCAGGCAGGTTCGATCAAGCCGACAGGGCGGTTGCTCAACAACTGTGAGGAATATTTGCATCGTCGAATCATTCAGGATGCGAAAGGGTCAGGATGCCAGCGTAGTCGTCGTCCGGGTCGGGGACGGGTCGAAAGCCAAGGTTGACGAGTTGAGCAGAGATTTCAGCAGCGCGTTCCGGGGATTTGGCTTCGACCATGAGAACGTGCGGACCCCAGGCCATAATTGTGATGTTGCGAGCACTGCAGAATTCGCGAGCGGAATCGAGCCAAGGCGGATTCTTGGAGCGGGAGAACAGGGGCATAGAGGAAGTATATGAAGTCTGAGATTGGAGAGCTGAGGACTCCATGACAGCTGTATCTAAACTCGCACCATCTTCTGCCGGTACGCAACCGAGCAGCACCTTAATACTTGACGCGATTGCGACGACCTCCGACATTCACCGAACGGAGACGCTCGTCTACTTGCGAGTCTACTCAGAGGGCTCTGCGGAAGCGCATCCTACGCATGAAGTGGACTTCAGAACTGTGACACTCAAACAGGCTCAGATACCTGCGCCCGAAATGGCAAGGCTTAGAGAACTTCTCTCTTCACCAAAGATTCTCGCTCTGAACGACGAATATGACCTCAATTGGGGAGCAATTGATTTCTCAACGAAATTGGTAATAACACTTAGTCGGGAACAGAATCGTAAGACAATCACTCTGGTTAACTTCCAGCCATTTCTTGCACGACGCAAGAAACAGCCATACCCGGCCGAGATAGAAAAACTTGGTTGCATCATCTGGGAACTCCGCACAAACGTATTTAAGGAACCGATAAGGATTACGTACGCGGCTGCCAAGAGTGGGGATATTGACCAAAAGCGTCGAAGGTCCTGGTAAACGACGCAATCGTCGAAGTGGATTTCGGCGTAGGACTTTACCGGTTTCCCGACCTGGCGGGCACTTGGCCGTCGTTTTAGGGAGTTGCTCCAATACTGAGCCTCGTGTGCCACAAGGCTCACGACTACTCAATTTTAGGGAGCGTCGAAATCCAGCGCGTAAACTTCCTGTGTCCCGATGTCCCGCATAAACAAAGGAGAACCATCAGGTGTCAGGCCCATCCACGACACCCAGGCCTCTACGGTGCGCCGCAAGTCTTGTAGATTCCCAATCAACTCGATATTTCGATCCGAAACCCGGACACGATACACCGCCTGTTCTGCCCCGGATCCGGCATCGAAATATACATACTTAGTGTCGGTTGACCACTGCATGGTCCCGACACTGTGTGAGGCCAGATCGGACCATTGCTGTGTCTTGAAGTCGAAAAGTTGTAATTTGTCACCTTTCACTGACCTCGCCACAACATACTTTCCATCCGTCGAGCAGCTCGACATAAACGACGCTTGCGAATCCGGCAGGTAGGTTGCCTTCGACGTATCCAGATCGAACAGAAGCGTTCTGTGGTCTTTTATGGACTCCGCTTGCGAAACGATGAGGGTTCTCCCCGAACCACACCAGCGCAGTGATATGCCGGGAATCACACCCTCGATACGCACCGCTTGAGGCGCGCCGCCCTCCATCGGGACCACCCAAATGTTTTGCGTGCTCCCAGTCACGACGCCGACGAATGCCACGCTCTTACCGTCCGGTGAAATCACCGGCGACCACGCCTCTGCTGGGCTCATCAGGTGCAGCTTTTCGGTGCCATCGGACCGGCTGCGCCAAATCTCGCCTTCGGGATAACTCGCGTAAGTCACCCAATTTCCGTCACGCGAAAAACTAACGCCCGTTGCCGAGATGCCTCCCAGAAACGGGAGAAACCGGTGCGATTTCAGATCATATCGAACGAGCTCCGACCGGCGTTGCACGCCAATCGCGAATATCTTCTTGCCGTCGGCGCTAGGTTGCGGACTGAGAAAACTCAACGGTCCTGCTGTAAGCTGCACGGGCTCGTGGTTGACGCGATGGAATGGATCAGATTTTTCGCGAATAGCCCAAAGGTCGGACCGCCCGTTTCGCGAAGCGTGAAAGATGAAGTACTTTCCATCCGGCGTCCAATTACCCTGTATAGGATCACTCGCGCCGTTCCAATCGAGCAGTACATTGCGAGTTTGCTTACCATCAGCCGAAACTTCCCAGATTGTGGTGTGAGCAGGGCTCGCCGCCGTTAACCGCAGTTTGCTTGCATCGGGTGACCATCTTAGCCACCACGTCGAATAATTCGGCTCAGGTACTTCCGTAAACTTGTTCGCGCCACCCGTGGAGTCCACCTGAATCAACTGGTTCTCATGGGCGACCAGCAGACGGCCGTTCGGCATCCACGTTCCGTCTTCTCCCGTCACATCCGCAAATCGTCGGGGTGAACCTCCGGCAACCGGCACCACCCAAAGAGGCTGTTCCAGCTCTGCGCCGCCAAAACTGCCCACCACCAGCTGCGTCCTGTCTCGGGAAATGTTGTTCAGGGCCACGTTTGGAAAAGGTACGTTCAGCAACGTCGTTTCCCCGCCGTTGACACCGACTTGGGCGACTACGTACCGGCCGTCGACCACCTCTTGAATGTACAGCCTGGTCCCGTCGGTCAGCACGATCGGCGCGGCCGCCCCAAACACATTCTTGACCTTTCCGTCGTTCGTGATTGCGTCGTAGGTCGTCACGCGCGGCGGACGTAATTCCGGACGAAACGCATACGCAACCGCGAAAACCGCACACACCGCCGGCACCAGAAGCCCCACAACAAGTTTCGGTCCCCTCCGCGTTTTGTTTTCTGTTGCGGACTGACCGGCAGAGACCGCTCCACTGCTCGACGAAACCGCTGCGCGCCGAAGCCGCTTCAAGTCAACGCCGATGTCCCCGGCTCGCTGGTAGCGCAAGTTCCGGTCCTTCTCCATCGCCTTGCCAATGACTCGCAGCAGCTCGCTCGAAATGTGGCTGTTCTGCTTTCCTGCCTCGAACGGATTTTTATGCAGAATCTGATCGAAGACCGCGCCTGCGCTGTCTCCCTTGAATGGTAGGACTCCCGTCGCCATCTCAAACAGAACAACGCCAAACGAAAACAGGTCGGTTCGCGCGTCCAGTCCTCTGCCTAGCACCTGTTCGGGAGACATGTAAGCGATGGTGCCGATGGTCGTGCCGGGGCTCGTCAATTGCTCCGAGTCCGCCCCAATCGTAGCCATGGTCGCATTCAGGTCGGATTGGCCCGCTCTTGCTCCAGCGACCTTTGCCAGGCCAAAATCCAGTATCTTCGCGTGGCCGCGTTTCGTCACAAAAATGTTAGCCGGCTTGATGTCGCGGTGAACTATGCCTTCGGCGTGCGCCGCGTCCAGTGCGTCGCAAGCACCAATTCCTATGTCCAACAGTTCCTCGGGGTCAACGGGGCGGCCGCCGATCAAGTATTTCAGCGTTACTCCATCAAGAAACTCCATCGCGATGAACGGCTTGCCGTTCCCTTCGCCAATTTCATAGATCGTACAGATGTTCGGATGGTTCAGTGCGGAAGCTGCCTGCGCCTCACGTTGGAAGCGAGCCAACGCCTGCGGGTCCTTAGCTACATCGTCGGGAAGGAACTTCAACGCCACGAATCTTCGCAGCGTCAGATCTTCTGCCTTGTACACCACTCCCATGCCGCCGCCACCCAATTTTTCAAGAACTCGGTAGTGCGAAATGGTCTGCCCAATCAGTAACGGGGATTCCGCCATTGTGGGTCATCTTAGGTTGCTAACCGAGGCAAGTCAATGAACCTGACATGAACTGTGTCAAAGCTCCTTAGAAATGTCCCCTTCCTTACCTCAATAGAAATGTCCCCTTTTTTCGTTTTGTACTTCTTTTTGCTTTTTTCGGCTGTTGCTCTTGAAAAAGTTCTCGCTAGCAAGCCCCAGGAACGACGATCCTCTTCTCGGTCGACCTACGGGATGTTGGCTTGGCCCGGAGCGTAGCCCTGCGTAGCCCGCAGGGCGAAGCGCTTAGGGCGAAGTGCAGGGCCAGGCCAACGACGAGCGCGGCGCGGTGGCGGCCCACTTCGAAGCTCGCTTCTGCACCTTCGGGCGGGACGGTTCATGCCACGGATGGTTGGGCGGCGGCGTCCACTTCCGTTTCTTGACCGAAATCGGTACCCGTGGGGTCGCCTGGCGGGCTGCTGTCTCAAGACCCTGCGGCTGTACTGGCGCGGCAATCTCTCGCCAACGCAACGCACGCCCCCCAGACTCGATGCTCATTCTGCCGTACCGTCCCTCGCAGACCCACACTTTGCTCCGCGCCGGCACGATGTGTCCGCTCTGCGGTTCCAGTTGGAAAAAGCGATTATCGTACCGCACCACCCAATCGTCACTGACGGTCCGTTCACTCTCCAGTCGAAAGATCCGATCCAGTTCCGCCGCGCACGGTGCCTTACGGTGATAATCCTCCGGCCGCGCCGCGCACCGCCCGAACCGCTGGTTGTGTTCCGGCAAATACTCCCGCTCCAGAAAAACGTTGCTCCCTTCGTAACTGTAAATCCCCCTCCGTCGTAGCTTCTTCACCAAGCGATCC
>Ga0207855_1000156_pt1 | contig 10758 bp, 8 predicted proteins | sample LuqExpMetageno14_FD_187772 | JGI IMG/M metagenome (GOLD analysis project Ga0207855, IMG submission 187772) | Tropical forest soil microbial communities from Luquillo Experimental Forest, Puerto Rico - Sample 14 (SPAdes) | ecosystem: Environmental > Terrestrial > Soil > Tropical forest ...
TTCCATCACGCATGGAGGATCTAATGTGCTGGGAAATGGACTACAGGTTCTTCGCCGAACAGAAGAAGGCGCAGGAAAAGCAAGAGCAACGCAACGAAGTCATCAGCAAGCTCCTAAACGAGGCAAATAAACCAGGCGAAAAGACCAACGTCGAAGAAACGCCGGTCAAAGAGAGTGTGCCCGCGAAATAGTTCGCCGACTGGGGTTACCGAACGCGGGCGTCGAAATTTCGGTGGCGCAACCAAGGTACAGGTTCATCTCCGACGGCTGTGCTGAGTAAATCGTTCGTCTACTACAGTTGCCACACTTGCCCAGGTTGCAGCGCGCGGAAACGCTCGGCTGAAATTCCGGCTGCGTTAAGGGCGTCGGCAAGCGCAACGAGCGGCGCATCGAACGGTTCGTCGGTCAGCTGGAACGTTCCATAGTGATGGGCGAGCGCAATTTCTGCGCCGCAATCGATCAAAGCCTGGACCGACTCGGCTGGATTCATGTGTTGGTCGCGCATGAACCAACGCGGCTCGTAAGCACCGATCGGCAGAATGGCGAGCTTGAAGGGCCCGTGGCGTTCGCGCGCACTGCGGAAATATCGGCCGTCGCCGTAACCGGAGTCAGCAACGAAATAGATGCGTCCGCCGGGCGTCTCGATCACGAACGACGCCCATAGCGACATATTGCGGTCAGACAGATTGCGGGCCGACCAATGCTGCGCAGCAACCAGTGTCGCCGTAAGTCCTACGCCGATCTCGACCCGATTACCCCAGTCGTATGCTTCGGCCGCAATTGCCGGATCGTAATTTCGCATGATGGTGTCGTTGCCCAGCGGCGTAATTACGCGTGCGCGATGTGCGGCCGCTATTCGCGACAGGGTTCCGAGGTCGAGATGGTCGTAATGACCATGCGACACCAGCACGACATCGATCGGCGGCAGTTCGGCAAATGCAATGCCTGGATCGTTGACTCGTTTCGGCCCGATGAAGCGTAAAGGCGACGCGCGTTTCGACCAAACCGGGTCGAGCAACATATTTAGCCCTGCAGTCTGAATTAGCAGGCTGGCATGGCCGACATAGGAAATACGCCAAGTGGCGCCTTCGACGCGTGTTGGCGGACGGTCGGCATAAGGGGATGGCGCCCAGACCGGCCACTTCGACTTGGTAGCACGCCAATGACGATCGACGTACCAACGGAAAAGATCACGTCTGCTTCTCGGCGGTGCCGCACGCGGAGTAAAAAACCGTGCGCCGTCGAAGTGATCGGAGACCGGACCATTATAATAGCGCGACATGCGGATCAAGCGCTGCGCGAGTGACAACTTTGATCGCCCGCACAGGGAGATGATTACTCGCTTCGTTCTTGTTGTTAGCTGCGCCTCTTGAAGTTTCTCGATATCACCGGCGACGGTTTGGGTCGATTGATGTTCAAGGTAACTTTGTTGGATCAAATCATGCGGCCGCTCTGCGATCTTGGTTGGCGAGATCGAAGGTAAAGACCCCATCCACTTCGTCTGGGCGCTGCAACACCTCCGGATGGCGAAGCGTGCGAACCGCATCGTTGTAGCCGGCCGTCCAGTGTTCCTCCATTGTGCGGCGGGAAAACTCGTAATCTTTGGAGCAACCTTCATAATTCTTGGCGCGGTAGATGAGCTGTATAAGATTGTAGACTTTCTCATCCGCGTACTCCGCCAGCATCTCGGCCTCCGGCGTCTGCAGCAGGTCCTTGGGAAGCTTCTTGAGTAGCTTCGCGGCTGTCCGGCGAGCCATCTGCAGTTTCTTGAAGTGATCAATCGCGGCCCGCGTGCGGCTGGAGAAGCGGATCTCCTTCTGACGCAGTTCAACCTCGATCAAGTTGCGCGGTAGTTCGCCGCGCGCGCTCCACAGATCGAGCTGAAAAACCAGGGTGTCTTGCCGCGGGCTGCTCTCGAGCACCCATTGCAACGGCGTGTTGGAGACGAGGCCGCCGTCCCAGTAAAATTCTCCCTCGATCTCCGTAGCCGGAAAACCGGGCGGCAAAGAGCCGCTGGCTATTACATGATGCGGGCCAATCTGGTGGGTGGCGTTATCGAAGTAGACGAAGTTGCCACTGCGGATGTTCACGGTGCCGACGCTGAAGCGAGTTGCGCCGGCGTTTATCAGGTCGAAATCCACCATTCGTTCGAGTGTGGGCTTAAGGGGAGTAACATCGTAGTAGCTCATAGCTACGGGGCTCATCGACGGATAAAGGTAAGGCGGCGGCTGACGGAGTTTGAAGAAACCGGGCGCGCCGAAGAGGAGGATGGCGAATGAGCGCAGCTGGTTGAGGATAGTGTGGGCGAACTCGTCTTCGAACTTTAGTCCCCGAAAATAGGGTATTCCCGTCGGAGAGGTGCAGACGGTTTCCCAGAATTCCCGCAATCTCTCGACACGCTTTTCCGGTGGATTGCCGGCAATAAGCGCCGAATTAATCGCTCCGATCGAAATGCCGGAGACCCAGTCGGGATGCAGATTGGCCTCCGCCAAGGCCTGGTAAACGCCGCCCTGATAGGCCCCCAGAGCACCGCCGCCTTGCAGCACCAATGCGATCCGCTCGAACGGCGGGCGCTCAGTGGTGATATGAGACTTGCGCAGCAAAGGCTGACGACTAGGCATCGCAGTCCTCCTTACGGAGCGCGTTACGGAAGCCGAAACGTATCGCCCCTGAAATGGTTCCGAACTTATACCTTGATATAGGCTTGTAAGTTTGCGGGAACCAGCACGTGACATCCGCGATTCTCAAGATCCAGAAGGCTTTACGCGGCTGCACTTGGTATAAGGCTGAATGATTCAGACGATCGAACTCGGTCTCGACACCTTCGGCGATGTCACCGACGGTTCGGACGGAAAGCCGCTGCAGGCGGCACAAGTCATCCGCAACCTCGTCGAGGAGGCCGTCCTCGCCGACGAGGTTGGCGTTGATTTCATCGGCGTCGGCGAGCATCACCGTGCCGATTTCGCCGTCTCGTCACCGGAAATGGTGCTGGCAGCAATCGCAAGCCGCACCAGGCGCATCAGGCTTGGCTCGGCGGTGACGGTCCTGTCATCCGACGATCCAATTCGCGTCTTCCAGCGATTTTCGATCCTCGATGCAGTTTCGAACGGACGCGCCGAGGTCATGCTCGGGCGCGGCTCCTTCATCGAGTCGTTTCCATTGTTCGGCTTCGACCTCAACCAGTACGAGGAGTTATTCAACGAGAAGCTCGATCTGTTCGCCGCGGTGCTCACGCAGCAGCCCATCACATGGCGCGGCACGACGCGGCCACCGCTGAAGAACCAAAGCGTCTATCCGAAGACGGAATCCGGCCGGCTGACGACCTGGATTGGCGTCGGCGGCACGCCGCAATCTGTCATGCGTGCGGCGCATTACGGCATGCCGATGATGCTAGCGATCATCGGCGGCGACCCGCGGCGCTTCGAACCCTTTGCCGATCTCTACCGTCGCGCGCTCAAGGAGATGGGCAAAACCGAGTTGCCATTGGGGGTGCATTCGCATGGCTTCGTCGGCGAGACCGACGCGCAGGCCAGGGAAGATCTGTTCGTCGACTACAAGCGCATGCGCGACAAGATCGGCGCCGAGCGTGGCTGGCCGCCCATGACCCGGGCCGATTTCGAGCGCGAGATCGAGCACGGCTCGCTCTATGTCGGATCACCGGAGACGGTGGCGCGCAAAATCGCGGCCACCGTGAAGGCGCTCGGGGTCAGCCGCTTCGACATCAAATACAGCGCGGGCCCGCTGTCGCATGAGAAGATGATGCGCAGCATTGAGCTTTACGGGCGCAAGGTGATTCCGCTGGTGAGAGATATGCTCGTCCCCTAGCGATTTTAACGAGCCTACAAAACGCAATGGTCTCCTTCGACCCGGCTCTATGCCGGCGTCGATTCCCGGGTCAAACCCGGGGACCCTAGCGGTCGAGCCCGCTTACTTCTCGATCGACAGCAAGACCAGCGCCTGCAGATCGGTGTCACTCATCGGCCCGCGCACTTCCTGTCGCCAACAATGCAATCGCAGCGGCGCATGTCTGCTAGGCGCCATAAGCGGTTATCGCAAATCTATTGGGTTACCAGTTGCGCCTCCGGAAATTTCCATTTGCCATTCAGGATTTCGTCGCGCGGTCGATAGAGCCGCACCATGTAATTCCAGCCGGTCATGGTCGGCAGGCAGTTCGCAATTTTCCCATCGCAGCCTCCAAACTGAATGGCGACTGAGCCATCCGTATTCTTCTTGGCTGTGATGCTGTTGAGCGAGTAGGCGTCGTACTGGTTCTTGTGCAAATGGCCCTCGGCGTCGTAAACAATGACCGACCAGAAGGCGTTGACAGGGACTTTCCCGGGAACGTTGAGCTTATAGACAGCGGTGCCATCGTTCTTGCTTGGGGTGACGTTGAAATAGATGGCGTCGTTGTCCGGATTACCGCCCCAGGCGGACGAGGTCGCAATCAGGTGGCGGACCCGATCAACATGAGTTCTGGTGCCGAACGCTCCCCTCAAGTCAGGCAGTGTCGTGTTCAGGACCAGAAGCGCATCGCGCACCTTCTTCTGGCTGACTGAATCCCAGTTGGGAACTTCAAAACGGCCCGGGCTTGCCTGTGTTACCTTGACCGCATCCTGCAGGGCGTGAGCTTGCTGGACATCTGTCGGATTGGTTGGGTCGACCAGCGTGCGCAGCGCGATAAAAACATAGCGCGTGCCGATCTCCGGCTTCGTGAATCTGTAGTTACCGGCCCCGTAATCGACTTCGTAAACGTAGTGGTCTTCATTGACAACCATCATCGACATGAAGCGCTTACCGGCATCGGGCAGGACAATTTTTACCTGCCCGGCGTCAAGATCAAATACCGCTTCCGAATAGAGCGTATCGCGGTTCGGACGTACGCCCGTGTTTTCGAGCGGTAACTCCCGGTAGTGATAGAATTTGCCGAACGCGCCCCGTTTAACGAAGAGGGTAAAATACATATCGGTTTCAGCGCGGTTAAAATTATCGACGGTGACTTGGACGGCATTGCTGCTCGGCGACTGTGCGAGCGCGCCAAAGACCGCTGCTCCCAGAAAAAGGAAAGTGCGAAGCCCCATCAAAAAATGCTTCATTGCCTCCCTCTGCCTCCCGGAGGTTTGTTCACGCAGAGTAGTAGACGACCCCCGAGTATGTTCTGGGGTCGCCATTTCAGCGTCAGTTGCCCGTGGGCAACGGGATATTGATGCCCTCTTTGGCGAGCATGTCCCGTATGTACTGGAAGCGCTCGTATTGCGACAGCGTGATAGGGCCGCTGTACGACGCGCTCTGCTGCTTGCGGGGCGGATACTGAATATAGGTTTTCATCAGGTCTTTGATCGCCGCACTAATCGTGATCATTGTCCAAGTGCGCTCCGTGTAGTTGTTCATGAAGATGTCGTAGCGTTCCTGCGGGTCCTGCCACAGGTCGAATACCTGGGGAACAGTGGCGACGTAAGCCTCCGCACCCTTCCATCCGAGGTTCGAGTCAACAGCGAGACCACCAGTCTTTTCGCCGTCGTCGCCGCGCAGATTGAACACGGCCTTGTAGTTACCGACGCGCGCAGCACCGGGCGTAAGCTCGTTCTCGGTGAAGTAGAACCAGGACTTGCGTGCCGACTTGCCAGTGCCGAAGAGTACGGGTGACATATCGTAGCTATCGAAGATGATCGGCTTTCCCTCGCGATCATTTTGCGGTAGTTTCACGCCAGCAAGGGACGCAAAGGTGGCCATAAAATCGAGTCCACCGACGATGTCGGAGTTCTTCGACCCGGCCTTGATATTCGGACCCCAAGCAAGGGCTGGAACGCGGTTACCACCCTCGCGCACCGTGCCTTTGGTTCCACGGAACGGCGTGTAGCCCGCATCAGGATAGACGTCCTGCCAGGCACCATTGTCGGTGGTCCAGAACACGTAGGTGTTCTTGTCGAGACCGAGTGCACGGACCTTGTCCATGATGTGACCGATCCGTGTGTCGTTCTCTACAACTGAATCTGCATACTTAGTCTTCGAGAGCGACTTATGCTCGAACTCGGGAGCCGGCATGTTCGGCTGATGCACCTTCATGAAGTTGACGCTCATGAAGAAGGGTTGCGTTGAACGTACGTTTCGGTCGAGATAGTCGAGTGCCGCCCTCTCAACATACTCATCGAAGAACGGAATGCCGACCACACCTTCTTGGCCATTGACTACCGGTGTGTTGACGTACTGACCATTAATCTTGAAGTCCTCCTTGGCTGGTTGTCCGGCATTGCCTGATAGCGCGCCCTTGGTGACACGCTGGAACATGGCACGCAGCTCTGGATCCATGTCAGGGAACCAGGTCGGGTCGCCATAGGTGTATGCATTGAGGTGATAGAGGCCCGCGTACTTCATCTCGTCGTAGCCTTGCGCATTGGGGAGCGCATAGTCGGCTTCGCCGAGGTGCCACTTGCCGGTGAAGAAAGTTTTGTAGCCGCCGGTCTTGAGGACCGAAGCGAGCGTCCACTCCGCCGCCGGAAGCCCGCCGCCTTGCCCTTGGAAAGCGACGGTGGTCATGCCACTGCGGTTCGGAATACGTCCGGTTTGCATGGCGGCGCGACCGGGCGTGCAGCTTGGTTGCGCATAAAACGACAGGAACTGCATTCCTTCGGCAGCCATCCGATCGAGGTTGGACGTTGGCATGCCGCGGTTTTCACCGCCGCCGTAGGCACCTGCGTCTCCATAACCAAAGTCATCCGAGACAATTAGGATGATGTTGGGTTTCTGAGCTTGGGCTTGGGCGTGTGCCGACTGCAAACCGACCCACAGTGATCCTGCGGCAAGCAATGCGGCACAGCCGTACAGGCTGAGTCTATGTTTGATTGTGCGCATAGATATCTCTCCGCTGACATTATCACCGGCGTTTAAACGTTATCCCGGGAGTTACTCGCTCTCTTTTTTTGGGGTTTTTTTGGGAAACCGACCGCCTTGCTGGTGCCGGTTGCGCGGGACTGGGGGATGGGTTCGCAATCGGACTAGAGGGGTCCTGCCGAGGCGGCCGGCTTTCGGATAGGCTAGAACGCGCGTCGGCAATCACACCAGCATACGTTGGTATGGGGACCTATACGTAGGTTTAACACGACCACTGGTGCTAGTTCCCCGCAAGATTGTGGCTCGATAGTCACGCAGAAACCGATTTCTATTTGTTAGCCAACCCGTCCATTCCTTTCGTAACGGGGCCGCCTATGCTGCGACTGCGGGAGGCCAGGATGAAAATAGTCGCGAGGTCGAAATTCACGTTGCGCGCGCGCTACAGTTTCTATGCGTCGCTGCTACTGGCTGCGGGCACAATGACTGCGCGGCCTGCATTCGGGGACGAAGGCGGCGTTAGTTTCTGGTTGCCCGGCTTCGTTGGTAGCCTGGCAGCGACACCGCAAGTACCCGGTTTTTCGTTTGCGACGCTTTATTACTACTCGTCGGTGTCCGCGGGTGGCAACGTGGCTTTTGCGCGCCAGGTTAGCCATGGCAACATCACCGCGAATTTCACTGGAAATCTTAATGCAAATATAAATGGCAGCGCAGACCTCAGCATGGCCATCGGGCTACACCTTCGCCACGCCGATATTGGGAGGGCAAGCCTCGGTTATCTTGGGCGTGCCGTTTGGAGGCGGCCAAGCTTCAGTCGATACAACGCTGACTGGCGCGGTGGGACCGATTGGGTTTACAAAGTCGGGCGGCCTCAGTGACTCGGTGACAGGCATCGGCGATCTGGTCCCGCAAGTGTCATTGCGCTGGAATCAGGGCGTCAATAACGAGATGGTGTACCTCACGGGGAATGTGGCGACGGGTAGCTACGACCCCACGCGGCTTGTCAATCTCGGCCTTGGGCACAACGCGATCGACGCCGGTGGCGCGTACACTTACTTTGATCCAAAGACCGGCCACGAATTTTCGGCGACGCTTGGCTTCACCTACAACTTCGAGAATACGCATACCCAATACCAGAACGGGATCAACATGCATCTGGATTGGGGCGCGTCTCAGTTTCTTACCAAGCAACTTCAGGTTGGGCTGGTTGGATATTTCTACGACCAGCTTTCCTGCGACAGCGGCAGCGGTGACCGTCTTGGATGCTTTGAGTCGCGGATTGCCGGTATTGGACCGCAGATCGGCTACATCGTACCCATCAGCAAAGAATGGCAGGGCTACATCAACGTCAAAGGCTACAAGGAATTCGACGCGGCAAACCGCGCCGATGGGTGGAACGCGTGGCTCACTTTCGCAATTTCACCGGCTGCGCCCAGCGAAGCGCCACCCGCATCATCTCGACGCATGATTACGAAGTAGATCATGCCATGTCCGCTTGGATCTGCCGTTCAGCTTAACGGCAAGGCCGCGCAAAAGATCGTTCCACTTCGTCCTCGAACCCCATGATGGGGGGCCTTGGTGCCTATTCCGGAATAGAAGCGCGAGCCCGTGAGCGACATCAACACAGCATTGGTGGACCGTCTGAAAGCGCTTGACCCAAACCGGCCGATTAGAGAAGCGGACATAACTTGTTATTGGACCGAGCCCATGTCGAGCAGAGGCAACCTCATCAATCAGAAAAAGACGCGATACTGGCCGCTACATCAATCATCGGCTGCTGATTATTTGTTATGAACCCGGCGCTCGGTCGATCAAGATCGATAATAAGAAAAATAACAACGGATACGAGCAATCCCATTACGTAGACCGGTAGACGAGTGCGTCGCGCGTCCAGTGCGCTCGCATACCCCGCAAACGCGCCTGCAATAGCTGCGATAGCGATAAGTGTGATGAGTACGCTATTCGGCACGCGATTTCGGAGCGCTGATAGTCTTTTTCCTTGATCGTCAATCATCTCATTGAGCGAAGCTATAAAAAGTCCGGTGGGGATAAACCCTTTGTCTTTTGATGCTATAGCCTTTGTCTGCTGCCAAAGAGCTTCCTGAAGTGCGTTTGAGCGATCAACAATGGTCATCCTCTCGGCCAATGACGTACCGGTCTGGACAATGTCGAGACGGATCTTGACGTATTCTCGTAACAATTTGAGCGTCTCGGATCTGTGTGGTTCGGGTAACAAGCGAGCCCGCAGTGCGGTCGTGCCGATCGCGTTGGCTTCATTCAACAATGCATCGCGGCGAGCCTCGAAACGCGAGAGCGCCATGGAGAATGTAAAGGCGAGCATCAGCGCCAACAGTCCAAGCATGGCGCTCTCCAAAGTGGTAATATTGCTGCCACCCCCGTCCTTGGTGCGGATCCCAAGCTGCCATCCAATTTCACTAACCACCAAGATCGCGCCAAGACCAATTAAAAAGATCACCGGAGGCGGGTAGTTGGATAAGTCGAACATGATGGTGACCATTCACCTCTAGACAGGCGTTAAGCTTGCTCAATTCCTCGCCGTCACAGAATCGCGATTTGGACATTGCCCGAGGCAATCGCCAAAAGCGACTAGATATTTCGGATGACTGATGTCCGCTGTGGAGTCAGAGGGAGACATTGTGCGATGTCCGCACCATGTTTGCCTTTCCCCTGATTGCGACCGTAAAAGATGGGGTAATCGGCCGACGTTGTTGTGGAATGAAGATTTTGGGTGCTGCGATTCAGGCTGATGGTGAAACGAGATCACCGTGAGTAGGGGCCTCAAGCATCAGTAGGAGAAGCGCGAGTAGGCGCTGGTAGCTGGTTGCCCTCTATGCTGATTGTGGCATCGGGCGATCCAAGTTTGCCGTTTACAGCTTGCGCGATAGGAACTCACGATAGCGAATGAGAGTGCGCACACGCACACGAATTGGGATGACCTGCTTTATCAGAGAACTCCGTTGGAGGCACGATTTGGGCTTGAAATGATTGCTTATGAGCATCCGCTTTGCTTTTGGTCTCCTGAACGCGCGCTTCATTTAGCAGCAAGGCGGATACGGGTAATAGCCGCACAGCGGATGGTAGCAGGCATACGGATACGCCGCCGCTACCGTACCGATATTGCTCACCTCTTAATCCAACACGACTACATCGCGGGCCAAGTTTCGTTATCATCGATCGTGAACCTTAAGACCCTTGAACGTGGCCCGACACGGGTCATTCGCGCTGGTTTCGCGGCGAGCGTTAGGTCTGTTTCACCATCGCCTGAGGAGGCATTAACCGTGAGTGCGGCGCGAGCCGACGATGGTACTAATCAATAACGATTTCTGTTGGCGATGACCAATCGCGTTCTTGCAGAATCTGCTGCCGTTCTTCTTCAGCAATTAGCTTGAAGAGCTGACTACGCACTGTTTCGTCTGCCGTCGTTACCAGTAGACTCCGGTAATTCGCAAGATTTTCGTGCTGAATGAAGCTCTGCATGGGCGCCTCCCGAGTGCCGTTTTGTTATTTGTTGGTTTACGAAATCGCGCTGTCTTACGTAAATCGTCAAATCAAAATTAGCTGGTGCGACAAAAAGCCACAATGGCCATATTACGCAAACATCCGTAGTTGAAATTTTTCGGTGCTGATATTTAGCGTCTGAAACACACACCTGCACCTCGGTCCAACAGGCCGGGGATTTTTTATGGGTTTTCCTGCCCTGCTCGGTGGCGCCTTCTATTTTTCCGTCACGTCTGATCTTGAAGCTTCTGAACGGGGTTAGTCGCACTCGGATCGAGTGGCTCGCCGCCGAACAAATCGATGAAATTTTCACTGGCAAATCGATAGACAACAAATGTTCTCTACCGCGATTGTCTGTGATGTGACGGAGGTCTTGGTCATGTCGTGCGTACTCCAAAAGATTATCTCACATGA
>Ga0207855_1000158_pt1 | contig 10649 bp, 6 predicted proteins | sample LuqExpMetageno14_FD_187772 | JGI IMG/M metagenome (GOLD analysis project Ga0207855, IMG submission 187772) | Tropical forest soil microbial communities from Luquillo Experimental Forest, Puerto Rico - Sample 14 (SPAdes) | ecosystem: Environmental > Terrestrial > Soil > Tropical forest ...
TGATTCCCCCCACCATCGGCGCGGCGATGCGCTTCATCACGTCAGCGCCAGCGCCGTTTGACCACAGGATGGGAAGCAGGCCGAAGAGCATACATGCCACGGTCATGACCTTCGGACGCAAGCGTTTTACCGCGCCGTTCACGATGGACTCGCGCAGGTCGTCCCAATTGCGCATCTGGCCCTTACGAATGGCGTCGTGGTAGGCGAGGTCGAGGTAGAGCAACATGAAGACGGCAGTTTCGGCATCTACGCCCAGGAGGGCGATGAGGCCAACCCACACCGCAATGCTCATGTTGTAGTTCAAGAAGTACAGGAGCCAGATCGCCCCTATGGCGGAGAAAGGCACTGCGAGCAAGATGATGAAGGTCTTCACGACGGAGCCGGTGTTGAAGTACAGCAACAGGAACACGATGAACAGGGTGATCGGCAGGACGAGTTTGAGCCGCTCTTTGACTCGTTCCATCGACTCATACTGACCGCTCCAAACCAACTGGTAGCCTGCTGGAACACTGACCTTATCAGCCACCGCGCGTTTCGCGTCAACGATGTAGCTGCCGATGTCGCGGCCCGAGACATCGACGTACACGTATCCGCTCAACCGCCCATCTTCGTCGCGGATCATGCCTGGGCCGGTCTTCACCGTGATGTCGGCGATCTGAGCCAGGGGAACCTGCGCTCCCGTGGGAGTAGAAACCAACACACGTTGAAGCGCGTCGAGATCGGTGCGGTAGTCGCGCAGATAGCGCACATTCACCGGGTAGCGTTCGCGGCCTTCGACCGTGGTCGTGACCGGCTCGCCGCCCACGGCGGACATCAGCACATCGTTGGCGGCGTCGATGGTCAAGCCGTATCGCGCCAATTCGCCGCGCTTCAACGTGAAGTCAAGGAAATAGCCGCCGGTGGTGCGTTCAGCAAAGACACTGGTAGTGCCTTTCACGTCTCGGAGCGCCATCTCGACCTGCTCACCGATCTTCTCGATCTCGGCGAGATCCGAGCCAAGTACCTTAACTCCAATCGGTGTGCGCACGCCGGTAGTGAGCATGTCGATACGGTTTTTGATGGGCATTGTCCATGCATTGGCCGTGCCGGGGATTTGCAAAGCATCGTTCAATCCGCCCGAGCCGTAAATCAGGTCTTGCGTACTGATGTGGTCGGGCCAGGCACGACGCAGAATGCCCTGCAACCAACTTGGTGCCCAATTTGAATACCACTGCGGCTGCTTCGGCCATTGCTCGTGCGGCTTAAGCACGATAACGGTTTCCGTCATTGAGTACGGTGCGGGATCGGTTGCACTCTCCACTCGTCCGGCCTTGCCGTAAACCCGTTCGACCTCGGGGAATTGACGGATGATCTTGTCCTGCACCTGCAACAAGCGGCTGGCCTCGGTGACCGAGATGCCGGGGAGGGTGGAGGGCATGTAAATCAGCGTGCCTTCATCCAAGGGCGGCATGAACTCCGAACCCAGCTTGAAGTAGATGGGGACGGTCACCGCCATGGCGATCACGGCCAGGCTGATGGTCTTCCACTTGTGTTCCAGCACAAACTCGACAACAGGGTGATAGAGCCTCATCAGCGGACGGCTGATGGGGTGGTTCTCTTCGCTGTGAATCTTGCCCACAAGCAGAGCGTTCGTGATTTTCGCCAGCCAGCGCGGGCGGAACTTGAAGTCGTCCATGCGGGTAAACAGCAGTCGCATTGCCGGATCGAGCGTGATCGCCAGCAGCGCAGCAATCGCCATGGCAAAGTTCTTGGTGAACGCCAACGGCTTGAACAGGCGACCTTCTTGCGCTTCCAGCGTGAAAACCGGCAGGAACGAGACTGCAATGACCAGCAGTGCAAAAAAGCTCGGACCACCGACTTCTTTGACCGCCGAGATGACGACGTTGTGATAATCGCCCGGCCGGCCTTCGGCTTGCCAGTGTTCCAGCTTCTTGTGTGTCTGCTCAACGACAACCACAGCGGCATCGACCATCGCGCCGATTGCAACCGCAATTCCGCCCAGAGACATGATGTTGGCTGTCATGCCGCTTATCTGGATGGGGATGAAGACCAGGATGACGGTAATCGGGATTGTGATAATCGGGATGACGGCGCTCGGGAAGTGCCAAAGAAAAATCAGAATCACCAAGCTGACGATGAGCAGTTCTTCGGCCAACGTGTGTTCCAGGTTGTCAACCGAGCGTTCGATTAGCTCTGAGCGGTCGTAGGTAGTGACGATCTTCAAACCCTTGGGCAAAGTCGGCGTGATGTCCGCTAGCTTGGCCTTAACGCGCTCGATTGTCTTTTCGGCGTTCTCGCCGAAGCGCATGATGACCACGCCACCCACCGCTTCGCCCTGGCCGTCGAGTTCGCCAACGCCGCGGCGCATCTCGGGGCCATAGGTGACCGTTGCAATGTCACGGACCAGCACGGGGGTGCCGGTCTGCGGGTTGTTCATCAGGACGATGTTTTCAATGTCGGCCAGCGACTTGATGTATCCGCGACCGCGGACCATATATTCGCGGCCAGTCATCTCCACGAGGCGAGCGCCCACGTCGTTGTTGCCCTTCTGAATAGCATCGACCACCATGTTGATGGGAATCTTGTAGCCCAGCAGCTTGTTGGGATCGACGTTGACCTGATATTCGCGGACGAAGCCTCCGACCGCAGCGACTTCGGCCACTCCTGGCACCGATTGCAGCGCGTAGCGCAGATACCAGTCCTGATAACTGCGCATCTGCTCCAGGCTGTGCTGGCCATTCGTATCCACCAGGGCGTACTGATAGATCCATCCAACTGCCGTGGCGTCTTTCGCCAGCTCAACCGTCACGCCTTTGGGAAGGCGGGGAGTGACGGAGTTCAAGTACTCCAGCGTGCGCGAACGCGCCCAGTAGATGTCCGTGCCCTCGTCGAAAATGATGTACACGTAAGAGAATCCGAAGTCGCTGAATCCGCGGATGTCTTTGACCTTCGACATACCGAGCAGCGCCGAAGTGATGGGATACGTCACCTGGTCTTCCATGATGTCGGGGCTGCGGTCCCACTTCGAGTAGACGATTACCTGTGTGTCGGAGAGGTCGGGAATGGCGTCGAGCTTCGTGTTCTTCATCGCGTGCCAGCCAAACAGCAGGGCAACACCGATAAACAGGAACACCAGGAACTTGCGACGCGCCGAAAATTCGATGATTTTGTTAATCACTGCTTTGCCTCCCCGAGCAGTTGCTCAAGGCTCAGAAGTTGGCCGCCGTTCTGGCTGATGAAGGTCTCGGCCTCCTCTTTCTTGGCGAATGCGAATGCGCCCGGAGAGCAACGGTCGAAAGTCAACGTCTCCGCGTGCTTCATCTCGTCCATTCGCATTCCATCGTGGCTACACGCGACGGCGCGGCTCTCGTTGACGTACCAAGCCTGCTTGGGATCGAGTTCACGCCCACTCGCGTAGTCGTGGACCATAATCAATCGAACGGGTTTGTGTTCCTGCCGGCCTTCGGTCACGGCGCATTGTGGGCAGCAGACGTGCCGTCGGTCCCCGTCAACTTCAGCGATCACCCACAGCCTGTCGCGCAGCGGACGCTGGCAGAAGCCGCACGCTTGAGGAGTTCGAGATTGGTTCCACTCGTAGCCGCCAACCGCGAGCAGTGCCAGCAGAACCAGAGCAAACACCGCGAATCCGGCTTTTTTCTGTGTGCTCATTTCATCCTCCTCAGTGCTGCATCCCAGCCATGGCGTTCTTTAGACGACTCTCCGAATCAATCAGGAAGTTTCCAGAAGTGACGATGGTCTCGCCCGGCTTGAGTCCGGCGAGCACCACAACCTGGCCGTCCATCTGCGGTCCCGCAGTAATGCGGCGTGGCTCGAACATACCGCCTCCGTGCGCTACGAATACAATCTGCTCGGTGCCGGAGTCGAGCACGGCTTCTTTTGGAACGACCACTCTGTCCCCGTAATTGATGTTGAGCTGCACGTCGGCGAACATCTGCGGTTTCAACTCGAAGTTTGGATTCGGAAAGTCGATGCGCACCTTCACGGTGCGTGACTGCGGATCGACCGTGGGGTAAATGTAGCTCACCGTACCCGTCCAGGTGCGTCCTGGGTAGTAGCTGAGCTGCATTGTGGCCCGTTGGCCGACGTGCACGTATGGCACTTCGTACTCGTAAACGTCTGCGTTAGCCCAGATTGTCGAAAGGTCCGACACCGTATACAGCTCGGTGTCTGGTGTGACCGAAGTCTGCGGAAACGCCTTGCGATCCGTCACGAAGCCCGTAATCGGCGAATAGAAGGTCATGGTCTTGCTAACCTCGCCAGTTTCGTCCAGCTTGTTGATCTGCTCGTCACTGATGTCCCACAGTTTCAGGCGGTCGTGCGAGGCTTTGAGCAAAGAGTTTGCTCCCTCAGAGACCTCTTTATAGGGGCTGTTTCCGAGGTACTTCTCACCTCGCTTCGAGATCAGGTATTCCTCCTGTGTGGCGACCAAGTCGGGGCTATAAATGGTGAACAGCGGCTGTCCCTTCTTGACCAACTGGCCGACGTAATCGACATAGACTTTGTCGAGAAAGCCGTTCACCTTCACATGGACGTGAGCAATTTTGGTCTCGTCCGCTGTGAGCTGTGCGGTGGTGCGCACGGTCCGTGCCAGTGGTCGTCGTTCGACCTTGGCGGTACGGACTCCGATCAACTGCTGTTTCTCTGGTGAGATCGTTACCGTTCCATTGGGCATGTTGGCCATTCCGTTCTGCTCGTCAGCATACTTGGGAACCAGTGTCATACCGCAGTCGGGGGCAATGCCCGGCTTGTCGGACTTGTAAGCCGGATGCATGGGGTCATACCAGTACAAAACCTTGCGATCAGTCGATGCAGCGGCCGGCGTGGTCGGTTCACCCCGCGTACCCTCCTCCGCATATTGCGGCACCAGGTCCATTCCGTCCGGCGCCTTGCCGGGCTTGGAGTAGTGGTTTTGCGGGTTCATCGCATCGTAGTAGTAAACGGGCTTGTGCTGGCCCTGGACGGCTACAGAGCCGCCTTGGCCCCGCTGCGATTGCTGCCATCGCAATACTTTGGGTCCGTACAAGGCTCCGAGGACAACAATCACTGCGAGCACCAGTGCTGCAATCCGTAATGATTTCCTGCTCATAACTCCTTACTCCTTCTGCTTCGCAGCCGCAGGGCTGCCATCAGGTGGCTGGGCCGAGGTCAGTTCCATGCCGACCAGCGGCTCCATTCGCGCCAGCGCGGTCTGGTAATTAGCCAGCTCGCGGTAGTAATCCACTTCGTAATCCAGCACCGTGGTGAAATTTGCCAGCATCGTCAGGAAGTCAACGTTGCCAACCTCATAGGCCGATATCGACGACTCAAGTGCCAGCGAGGCTTGCGGAACTACTGCCTTCGTGTAGAGGTCGAGCAACTGCTTTGCGGCTTGTGCCGCCAGATACTGCTGCTTTAGCTCGAACTGCAATTCGTTCGCCCGATTGTCCCGGCTTCGCTCGGCGCTGATAACTTCTTCCTGCGCTTGCTTTACTTGCTCGCGCTGCTTGGTCTTGTAGAAAACCGGCACGTTCACTGTGAAGGTCATACCGTTCATGTCCGGCATCATCGGGCGCTGCTCGAACATGTAGGCAACCGCAAAGTCCGGCCGGTAGTCCTTGCGGGCGAGGTCGGTTGAGACTTGGCTTCGCCTGACCGCGGCCATCTCCCGTTGCAAGCCGGGGTCCTGTCGCATCGCAGCGGCGTAGAGCGAATCGAGCGACTCGGGCAGCGCCGCTGGTTCTACGTTTGCAGCCGGAGGCAGTGGTGAGTCCGGCCGGCGGGACATCAACGTATTCAGCCTTGCTTGGGCAGTCGCCCGCTGTTGTTCGAGCACTGTACTCTTCTGCAATAACAGCGAGATTTCGACTTGAGATTTCAGCACGTCCTGTTGCATGGCCTTGCCGACGCGGTAGCGGGCCTCGGAGATGCTCGACAACTTTTGCAGCAGGTCTTTGTTCTTGCGGGTGATTTCCAGCGCCCTGCCGTAGAAAAAGTACTCGTAGTAGGCGGCTTTCACATCCGCTGCCACGCGACGGTGCACCGCCTCGTAGTCCCATTGCGCCATGTGCACTTCCTGGCTGGCGATGTCGCCGCGTAGCCTGAGCTTGCCGGGGTACGGAACGCTCTGCATCACCCCGACGCCGCGATAGCTGGACGGGTCGCCTTCCTGCACGCTGAATGGCGTGAGGTTACCCATCCACCCGACCGACGCCTCAGGATCAGGCAGACTCTTGGCTTGCGGGATCCTGTGTTTCTGGGCTTCGACGGCGTGCAAGGCGCTCTGCACTGCGGGATTCTTGTCGAGAGCCTCGCTGATGACGTCCGAAAGGCTCAGAACCGGTGCTGTCTCTGGCCGAGTCGTAGCCGTTGCGATTTGTGCCGTGACGCGATGCGTCTCCGGTTCCTGGGCTAGTGCTGGTAGAACCAGCAGACTAGTCAGGAGTAAAACTCCACTCCTGCTCATAATTCAATCTCGTTGTCTCGAAAAGGGATGTAGATCAGGCGCAATACGCCCGAAAGACAGAGACACTACGAGCAGGGATCAGATGAGGAACGTGCAGAGTGAGGACTGCGCCGGTGCGTGCGGCACAACAGACTCGTTTCGTGCAATCTCCGCATTTTGCCGAAAGGGCAACGCCAGGCGTGACGCAGCCGCCATTGGTCTGGCGGTATTCAACGTGCGGCTCGTAACCCGTGATTCTGTTCTAGGAGATTGCTCGTCCGATGAGACTGTGCAGCAAGAAGCAGCGGACGACGGCGCGCCAAGCGCGGCAGTTATCTGAGGCCTATTCTCGTTGGCGCAGCACGGATGGCAACTCTGCATCGCCGGTCCCGGGCAGTTGAGCGCCACGACCGGAAAAACTCCAGTCGTGAAAACTAGGAGTAATCCAACGGTTTTGAATTTCCGAAACGACATATTAGCAATTTCAGTCTAGGCACTCGCAACCTATGGCGGGTGTGAGCAGAATCACAGACCATTGTGATTTTCACCGAACACAGTGGTTCGACGCAACATGCCTGACTTGCTGAGTGCAACAGAAAGTGAGTAACCGCCTCCACAGATACGACGGCCGAACGCTCATTTCGTTTACGATCATGAAGCGAAATGTGCACCGGCGTTTTTTCCCTAGTTCGTGATCGTGGATCGAATTACCCGTATCCGACGAGGTGGGAGGAAGGACCCACGAGACGAAGATCGTGCTCGAAACCGTCCAGAATCCGCTCCGCCTAAGACCGTGAGACAGATCAATCTCCCCTATGAGACTGTGACCCCTTTTGTGACCCCTACCAGACGCTTTGGAGGGATATGAGCCGTCACCGTCGAGAAATGACGATTTTGGAAGTGTCACAAATAGCGGGAGATAGCGGAAGGTGATTGGCTGCCCCCCAGGGATTCGAACCCCGATATGCTGATCCAGAGTCAGCTGTCCTGCCGTTGAACGAGGGGGCAGCAAGGGCAAACGCTCAGAGCGCCGCAACGTCGCCGCTACATTGATTTTATGGGCTGCTGCGCGTGAGCGTCAACACGCGGCCCAGCACATTTGCTCTGCTTACTGCGCCGCCAGACGAAATATCACGGCAAGCAGCCGCCCTCCGCGCTAGAATCAGCAGCATCCTTTGCATGCATGAGGGTCCCATGACTTCATCCCTTGGCACCGCCGCCTTCCCTACCGACACCGCCGACGTCGCACGTCAACCTCTCCAGACCGAACACTGTGCGCTCATCGTCGTCGACATCCAAGAGAAGCTCCTCCCGCCCATCTTCAACAATGACGAGCTAGTTAAGAACTCGCAGTTGCTGGTGCGACTCGCCAACATTCTGAAACTACCCATGATCGTGACCACACAATACGTGAAGGGTCTTGGTCCGACCGTCCCGCAGATCGCTTCGCTGCTGGCCAACGCCCAACCCATCGACAAGATGCAATTTGGCTGCTTCGGCAGCAACGAGTTCCGCTCGGCGCTGAAGGCTATGCCCGGCAATCGCAACACGCTGTTGGTTTGCGGCATGGAAGCCCACATCTGTGTGATGCAGACCGTGCTCGGTGCGTTGAACGACGGCTACCTCGTGCATGTCGCCTCCGACGCTATCGGCTCCCGCGTCCGCTGGAACTGGGACATCGGCATCGACCGCATGCGTGCCGCCGGAGCCGTCATCTCCACCACCGAGATGATGATCTACGAACTGCTGCACGCGTCCGGCACGCCGCAGTTCAAAGAGATGCTGCCGTATCTGAAAGGATGACGCCGGTGCACTTCGCCATTCGCCGCCGCTGGCGTATACTCGCGCACTCATGATTTCGCTCGCTCGCAAGCTGCGCCTGGCCGACTTCTTTTCGCTCGGTTTCGGCACCATGGTCGGTGTCGGCTGGCTGGTCGTCATGGACGACTGGCTGCTGCGTGGGGGCCCGATGGGCGCTGTGCTGGCCTTCGTCATCGGCGGAGTCGTGTTGCTGCCGATTGGCATCGTCTACGGGCACCTGGTGGGCGCGATGCCCGACGCCGCGGGCGAGATTGCCTACACCGCGGCGGTCTTTCCTCGCTCCATCAGCTTCGCAACCGGATGGACCATGCTTCTGGCCTATTACATTGTTTGTCCGTGGGAAGCCGTGGCCATCGGACGCATCGCAGGCTACCTGTTCCCCGCCCTCAACACCATCGAGCTCTATCGGGTCGGCGGCAAACCCGTCTTCCTCCCTCACCTGGTCATGGGACTGGGGCTCACCGCGCTCATCACGCTCTTGAACTATCGCGGCATCCGCCTTAGCGCAATGCTGCAAAACTGGACGACCTTCGCAGTGCTGGCCCTAACCATTGGCTTCGTCAGCGCCGGCCTCAGCCATGGTTCGACGCAAAACCTGCAGCCTCTCTTCAACGGTTCCGCCTTCGTTTCGGTCGTCCTCATGCTTCAGGTCGTCCCGTATTTCATGACCGGATTCGAATCAATCGGCAAAGCCTCCGAAGAAGCCAGCACCGAGTTTCAAGCCAGGCGCTTCATGCTCGCGATTTTGCTGGCTATCTTTACCGGAGCATTGTTCTACGCCACAGTAACTACCGCAGTAGCGTATGTGTCCCCCTGGCGCAGTCTGGTGCACGAACGATTCGCCACGGCGGTAGCCTTTGAGCGCGCCATGGGTTCGCAGTGGATCGTACGCGTCATCATGGCCACTGCTTTGCTATCGCTGATAAAGATCTTCAACGGCAACTTTGTGGCCGCCAGCCGACTCCTGTTCGGCCTGGGACGCCGCGGCCTGGCCGATGAGCGATTAGGTTACGTTCACCCGCGCAATCGCACTCCGTCGGCAGCTGTCATATCTCTCGGCGTCGCGACGGCTCTACTGATGTTTGCCGGCGAGTCATTACTCGTCCCGATTACCGAGGTCGGCTCGCTCGCCGCGCCGCTGGGCTGGATGGCGTCCTGCGCGGCCTACTTGTTCATGCGTCCCTCGCCCTTCGGTAAGGCAGCGGCAATCACGGGCATCGTGGTCACCATCTTGATGATCCTGATCAAGGTTCTGCCGCAGGTCCCGGGGCATTTCACGCTGTACGAATGGATCGCCCTCGCGGTTTGGATCGTCCTCGGCCTCCTCCTCCGCCGTGCAGAACCGCAGAAGTGAAGGCCTCGCCGAAGCGAGACCCCTATTCTGATTTGGCTTTCTCAGTGCCTCAGTGCCTCTGTGGTGGATTCTCAATCAGCCCTATGACTGCAACTGCACCAGTTGCGTGTAGTGCCGCACGGCGTGCGGTGAAGTAGCGTGCACCGTTTTCTCCGGTAGCTCGCCCATGTACATCGCAATTTCGTCGCAGGCGTGCAGCCGCGGACACCGCAGGCAGTCCTTGTACATCTTGTCGGGCAGCAGTTCTTTGTCCACGACGGTGAAGCCCATCTTGCCGAAGAACTCTGGAATACGCGTGAACAGGCACACGCAGGTCACGCTCTGCCGCGCGGCCTCGGCAAACAAGGCGTTGATCAGCATGCGCCCAGCGCCCTTGCCCTTGGCTTTCTTGCTGATGGTGATGGAGCGGACCTCGGCCAAATGCATGCCGTAAAGGTGCAACGCACCGCAGCCGACGATCTCGCCGTCGTCCTCGATGACCACAAAGTCGCGGATGTTCTCGCAGATCTCCGCTAGCGTACGGCCCAACAGGGTGCCGTCACCAACGTGAATTTGAATGAGTTGCTCGATCGCAATCGCGTCGGGCAGTGTAGCGTTACGCGCAAACATGGGCTGCTCCTGCGTACGTCAAAAGTGTGTCTTTCACTTGCTTCAACGCCGCCCGAACCTGCAAAGGAGCAGTACCACCCGGCACGTCGTGTATGGCCAAAACCTGTTGTAACTGCAATGCGTTGTAAAACTCGGCGTCAGCCGTGATGCCGCAGCTCGCCAGCTCTTCCGCCGAGAGTTGCTCCAGTTCGCATCCCTTGCTGACGCACAACTGCACCGCCTTGCCGATCTTCTCGTGCGCCGTGCGGAACGGCACTCCACTGCGGACCAGGTACGCCGCGCCGGCCAGCGCATTCATGAATCCCGTGCTCGCGGCCTTCTGCATGCGTTCAAAGTCAAATGTCACGCTCGCCATGAAGCCCGTCGCCACGCGCACCATACTCGAGACTTGTTGCGCGGCAGCGAACACCGGCTGTTGCGTCT
>Ga0207855_1000163_pt1 | contig 10525 bp, 11 predicted proteins | sample LuqExpMetageno14_FD_187772 | JGI IMG/M metagenome (GOLD analysis project Ga0207855, IMG submission 187772) | Tropical forest soil microbial communities from Luquillo Experimental Forest, Puerto Rico - Sample 14 (SPAdes) | ecosystem: Environmental > Terrestrial > Soil > Tropical forest ...
GCGTGCGGCTGGTGTGTGTCTCTCGTGTCATTGTTTTGTCGAGCGATGCTTCGTGGACACACTGCCGACCGCGGTCAAGAAAATGACCGGCTGAGCAATTCGAGTGCAATCAAAAAGGCTCCCGGACAATTCCTTGGGGCCTTTTCGTTGGTTGACATAGCTGTATCGCGATAGATGTGGGCAGTAGCCAAGTCTGATTTTGCGATACAAAGCAGGAGACAACAAATTGGGGATGGCCAACATTGAAATTGGCTGATTAGTACGGAGCTCGTCGTGAGATTTCCTCTTGGTCTGCTCGCGATAACAATCGCGATGTCATTGTTTGGTACCTGTGCTGCGAATAGTGCGCCTAGTGGCACCCCGGCGGCAGGTTCGGAGCAATCCAGGCATACTGGCGAAACGGGCCAAGTATGGTCGCTCCAGACTCCCTTCGGCATAATTTATGAGCGTATTCCGACCAAAGAGGTGGACTATCCAAGCACGCGCCCCGCAGGAACGATTGTCGTCAATACCAGCAAACGGCGACTTTACTACCTACTAGGTGGCGGCAGGGCGATCAGTTATGGTATCGCCGTCGGCATGGAGGGCTACGGTTGGTCGGGCGTCACCACCGTTGCCGACAAGCGCGAGTGGCCGGATTGGACGCCTACGCCAGATATCCTGAAGCGCCTTCCCAATCTGCCACATCACGTGCCGGGCGGGCCGGACAATCCACTGGGGGCGCGGGCTCTCTATCTTGGTGGTACGCTATATCGCATCCATGGGACGAACGAGCCCTGGAAGCTTGGTGGTAGTGTATCATCAGGCTGCATTCGTTTGTCCAACGAGGACATTGTCGACCTATACAATCGTACAAAAATTGGCGCGACGGTAGTCGTGCAATAGTAACGGCTACTAATTCGTTCGTTAACAAAAGCCAGTGTTGTTCGCGAGCGGTCAGTTCCTTCCCAGAAATAAATTTTGTGCCGTGATTGGCGCCTATTACGGTTCGGACTGCAAAATCCGAGAAATACGTCTTAGTCGGCTCGTGCGCTCTGGCGTATGAGATCAGCCGCAAGGTCGCCGAGTGCCGGTCGCGCTAGCGCAACAAACGGCAATGGCCGCGTAACTTCGATCGCAGCCAGCCCGAGCCGAGCGGTAAGCAATCCGTTGAGCATGCCCTCGCCCAATCGGGTTGAGAGCTTGGCGACGACGCCGTGGCCGAGCATCTGCTGCATCATGCTGTCGCCGATCGCGAGCCCGCCGGTTACCGTCAGGTGTGCCACGCACAGCCGCATCAAACGGATCAGTCCGAGAGTACTTGGCCGCCCGCCATAAAGGTAAGCCAGCCGCCGTATGAGACCTAGCGCGGTTGCAAAAACGAACAGCATATCAAGTATCGCGCGCGGGCTCACCGCCGTGACGATAGAGACGCGCACCGCTGCCGCACTGACCAGCTGTTTTGCTTCCTGATCGAGTGGCGTCATCAAGCTACGTTCGGCCAGGCGTATCAGGTCGGCCCCGTCGATGATGTCGTCGATATGGCTCGCAAGCATCTTGCGGGCGCGGGCAAGGTGCGGTGCATTGCTGGTGAGCCGCAGGAGCGCGCGGGTAATCGCGATACCATCGGCCCGACGGTCGCTAACGATCGTGGCAGCCACGCGGTTGCGGAGTTCCTCAACTGCCGAAAGCTGCAACAAGCTGCGCAGTTCATGGATAGCGATAACGAGGAGCGCGAGTGCGGCGATTGCACCGAACGACACTCCAAGCCAACCGAGTACCTGACTGTGTGCAAAGAGATCCTCAACGAGACGCGTAGCAGCAAGACCCAAGCCCAGCGCGACGAGCCCGCCGAGCGCTGACCAGAACAGGGTCGCCCAGCGAAAGCGTTTTCTTGGTTGCGCGCTTGCGGCCACGATTGGCACCGGAAGCGTCGTCACCTCCGGCTCTGGCGTGATCCGGATGGCTTTGGCGCTTGCCTTTATATCGGCTTCAGTAACGACCACTTTTGGATCGTTCAATGCGAACGCAGTCGGGCGACGGGATTGCGTGCTCATTGCAGATGGCTTCCTATTAGGAATTGAAGGGCGCGATCAAGGCGGATATGTGGGAACGACGGTTCGCCGCTCTCGTCGGTTTGCAAGGCGGGCGGGAGCAGCCGCAGGAATCGGAAATCGGCATCCTGCGCCGACGCTTTTGTAAGACCATGAAAGGCATCGGCGTCACTGAATAAGGTTTCTGGATCGACCGGTATGTCCCCGGGAAACATGGCCGCCTCAGTCTGTCCGTCAAATTTCTGGCGGCCCAGGATTTCGCCAGCGGTCGGTACGCCGACAATCGCCGGAAGATGCTCACGCCCTTGCTGGATCGTCGCCTCGTGAGTTGCCCGCACCGCCGCGAGGGCAATGACGTCAACTTCTGAGCCCGCAAATTGTGCCTGCGTCACCGCGTGGTCAGTCATCCGTCGTAGGATCGCTTCCAGCCGGTCATGGCTCGAGTGATGAAGATGGTCGGCTTTTGTGGCGGCGAACAGGATGCGGTCAATACGCGGACTGAACAGCGCACTTAACAGGCTTTTGCGTCCCAACCGGAAGCAGGCAAGTATCGAGGTGAGGGCACCTTCCAGATCTTGCAAAGCTTCTGGCCCAGCATTGAAAGCTGAGAGGACGTCGACGAGAACAATGTTCCGGTCCAACCGCGCGAAGTGCTCCCGGAAGAACGGCCGCACCACTACCGCTTTATAAGATTCATATCGCCGTTGCATCATCGCCCAGAGAGAATTATTGGGCGCTGAACCCTCTTGCGGCACATCGAGCGGCGCGAAGGTTAGCGCTGGCGAGCCCGCGAGGTCACCCGGCATCAGGAACCGTCCGGGAGGCAACATGCTTATCGCGTATCGCTGATCACGGCAGGACTTGAGGTAATCAGTGAATAGCGCCGCTGCGGTCAACGCGGCTTGCTCATCCTCGGGTCCCTGCGGATTAAGCGTCTTCAGATGGCAATGCCAACGTGAGGCGAGGGCGGCACGTGGCCGCTGCCGTGATAGCGCAAGACTCTCGGCCGACCATTGATCATAGCTTTTGCCCAGAAGCGGTAGGTCGAGCAACCACTCACCCGGATAATCAACGATGTCTAGCGTAAGCGTGCGCATCGCCCCCGATTGCGATTGGTATTCAATCACCAGGCGCAACTCGCTGATCTGCCGAGTCGAGTCCGGCCAGCGTCGTTCGGCGACGAGCGCGCGCACGTGATTTTCGTAATCGAAACGTGGAACGGCGTCGTCCGGCTGCGGCGCAAGCCGAGCCTCGGAAACCCGCCCATTCGCCAGCGCCTCGAAAACCGGAAATCGTCCTCCACGCACCAAGCCGTGAATAAGAGCGGTGATAAATACAGTCTTTCCCGCTCCCGACATTCCGGTGACGCCGAGCCGGATGGTGGGATTGATGAGATGGCTGCCGAATTCCAGCAGCGCCCGGGCACCCATCCAGGTCTGCTCGAGTATCTCAGAAATCGGATCGCTCATACGGTCACTTTTGTTCGTCACTCATATGACGACGCGCGCTCCATACCGCTAGGGCGCAAAATACCGTTTTCTGGAAACGGGGACTTCTGCGTGCAGAGCTAAAGTATGTTCGCTTACTCGCTGAATGCAACGAAACCCGCTGAAATCAATGTTTCCGCAGTTTCGCGTATCTTAACCGCGGTGTCGCGCCTTCATTTCTGCTACTGATCGTAATCGGCCCCATGATCTGCATTGACCCAAAACAACGCGTGTGCCTTGTTGAGTTCATTGACCCGGCCAGGTTGATGCCGAAGAAGAAAAAACTTGGCCTTTGCTGCCCGTTCTAGAATGATTGAGCCTCGACAAAACTCGTCAACCGGAAATCTCGAACGGTCGTGACTTCTGTGACGGTTGGGATTATTTCATCGGGCGTCAGATAAGGATGCAGCATGCATCCCCATAGGATTTTTTATGAGCGAAATAGTCGGTCAAGAAAGACGTCTTGTCACTGCTAGAGCGCTTTTACTTGGCTATCGGATTAATACAGCCGGTCTGGAACGGAAGGATGTACTTTCAACCACACCTTTGGCTTTTCGTGCCGCGCACGATGGCTACGCGGTACTTTTTCGTTATGGTGTTGTGGTTCTCTTCGGCATGTCGCCTCTAGAAGAGGACGAAATTGTACGTCGTCTTGATGGACGTATTACTGGTGCGTTCTCGCGTCGCGAGGGGGATTCGGCTCAAATTGAGATCGCGCCAGATAAGGACGAGCAAATCACTCCCGACGGGAAAATCTTGCTCAGGAAGTTAACGCCGGAGCACGTTCTGATCGTCGCTGATGCGATGGCAACAAATTTGATACTGGCGCACGATGAACGGAACGTTAGCGCCGTCTTCGACGTCATCGAGCCACTTGCGCGGGAGTTGGCAGAGCACGGCCGTACTCCGGGAGGTCGTCGAACGATCTTGAAACACATCGGGAATGCATTGCTAGTTCAGCACCGGGTCTCTGGCCTTGTAGCCGTAGCAGAAAAGCCTGACGTGCTGTGGGAGCGACCAGACCTCGAGCGTTTCTATAATCGGGTCGAAGATGAATATGAATTGAAGGAACGCGCCGACCTTTTATCTCGTAAGCTCCAAGTGATTTCGGATACAGGTAAGGCTTTGGCCGACATCATCAACACAGAGCGGTCAACGCGTTTAGAGCAGATAATTATTCTCTTGTTATTGCTTGGAACAATTTTTACCGCGTTCCAAATATTTTCTCGCTAGCTAAGGTGCATCTTGTCGCAACCCAAATTATGGTACTCCAATGAATAACCTAAATCCTGGCAAATCTACCGTGCATGCCCGGACAAGACAGCAATTGGGTGAATGGTAGATTCCCGCTTCCCCCATCGCCTGTTGTGCATCGGCTCGCTTCAACGCATCAACGATCTCCACTATGCGATGCAAACGTATTGCGAACCATGCATTCCAATTCGTTGAGCAGCGCCTCGCGCAAGATCAAGTCGCGCGCCCATCCGATAAGCGATCCCCCAAGGTCCCCTGTCATTGATCCTGACAGTTACGGAACGGCCATTATGAGGATTTGTTACCGTCAGTGTCGTCCCGATAGGCCAACTGCGCGCCGCTGCAGTGTTGCCATTCGGATCAAATCTTTCGCCACTAGAAGTGCGCCTTCCAGACGAATATGAACTCGCCAGAAGCTCATGTCCTGTGCATTTGCCAGATGGCTTTACGTACTTATGGACTGAACTCCATCCCGCGGCATTCACCGGTTGCGTTGGGACAGTGAACGCAATGCAACACGCGCTCAAAACGAGCGACCACGCAACTAACGATTTCATATGTTGGCCCCTGTTTGGATCTTACCGCCGACCCAATTATGATTTTATACGTCCCCGCTATGCAACCCGTCCAAAAAGTCTTTGCGGTAATCTGATGCAGCGCGTCTTGCCAAGTGCCTGATTCTCTATGGTATGTGCATAAGGCATGCCTGCCTTGCTGCATAGGCCTAACACTCGCGGGTCGCTTAACGCGGTTCGTTAGTCGATATAAGTCCAAGCGAAGAAAAGCAGCACGATTGCCGCCGCACCTATGAGAGTCAGTTGACCCGTCATGTCATGAAAAAGATCAGGATGGCGGCTTTGATTACTCTGTACCGTCATGGGCCGTCCCCCCTAATTGAAACGTCCTCGGGGATTGTTCGTAGATCATATCATTTCAATATGACGGACTCGTATCACGACTTCGGCAACTCCAGCTGCAGCTCGCTTCTCCCTTTAACTCTCGCGGATGTCACAGGAATTTTCTCCTTCAGCCGTGGCGACCGATGATATCAAGCGTCACGGGTGCCAAACCTGAGAAGCCCAATACACGGGCTGCCGCTGGCGTCACGTCAATGACCCGACCAGCCACGAATGGACCGCGGTCGTTAATTCGCACGATTACCGAGCGGCCACTGCGCTGATGAGTGACGCGCACCAGCGTTCCAAATGGAAGAGTTTTGTGCGCAGCTGTCATGCCGTTCGCATCGGCTCTCTCGCCATTTGCGGTTCGACCTCCGGAATAAATTGAGGCAATTCCAGATTGGGCTTTGGCGACGGACAACGCGCCAATGAAAACGATTGAAAAGCAAAAAGCGGCAACAAGGGTCACACGTGTTCGTTTCACGATAACGGCTTCCTTCCATTTGTTGGAGAGAGCCGCTATGGGCGTGACGGGCAGGGCTTTTTTTAAGCCAAAAGCAGACCTTTATCGGGCGCGGCTTGTGCCCGCATGCCATTTATTTGTTATTCTTTGCCAATAAATTTGTTGAGCTAGTCGTAGCAGCAAAGGCGGCGCCCGCGATGTCCAATTTGCGCAACGGCATCGAGGAATTTGAGCCGAAGCCTGCTTGGTTAATGGGGCCGGGTTTGTTGGCACGAGAGTACCTGACAAAGAATTTCGATTTTACGGGGCGGGCGAGATTGCGGAGAAATCACTTGCGTGCATTAATAGAAAGGGGGCCAGGGGGAAGCCATCATGACGGTGATCCAATTTCCCGGGCGGGCCGATTTGGCTCGGCGGCTGCCAGATCATGGCGAACTTGTCCATGCAATTCGATCCAATTACGCGGAGCGCCGCGCGTCCTTGCAGGCAATCGCAGAGCCGGCGCCCGATGACCCAGTTTTTAGGGCAATTGAACGCTTTCTGCTGGCGGATTTCCAATTCTCAATCCTCGCGACTAGCGAACCTAGTTTGCGAGACAGAGCGGCGCACACTGCGTGGAAAAAGCAAATTCGGCCACTTGCGGACGCCTGCGACGCCGCTACGCACGCGCTATTCAATACGGTTCCGAAAACGCGGATCGGCGCCAGGACGTTAATAAAATTTATTCTCGAAAATGGCGATCCCGACGACGACGACTTGGTCGCACTACTGGAGACCATTGCCTCCGCGATGATCGATTTGCACTAACGCCCAGCCCTAGAAATACGTCGCTGTCTTTTGATATAAAAAGAATTCTATATTGATGTTGACCCAATTTAATCGTTGCACGTGAATGGGAGGTGCGGATGGCTTTACACCGGGTCGCAACGGTGGTGTTTCTTTGCTTGATTATGTTGATTCCATTTACCGCCTTGGCGCAAAATCAGGCTCCTCCTGCCGCCCCGTCTGCTCCTGCTGCCGCCCCGCCTGCTGAACAACTACTCAAACCAGAAGAGCTCGATGCTCTCGTTGCGCCCATAGCGCTATATCCCGACAACCTTCTCTCTTTGGTTCTGATGGCATCGACTTATCCGCTGGAGGTCGTGGTGGCCGATCGCTGGGCGAAAGAGAATAAGAACCTCAAGGGCGATGAACTAAAGGCGGCGGTGGACAAGCAGACTTGGGATGACAGCGTCAAATCATTGGTTGCCACCCCAGATGTTCTCTCAATGATGAGCACAAAGATTGATTGGACCCAGAAGCTCGGCGATGCGGTTCTTGCTCAACAGCCGGATGTGATGGATGCCATCCAGCGCCTCCGTGCAAGGGCCGATGCCAACAATAAGTTGACGTCTACGAAGCAACAGAAGATCACAAAGACACAAAATCAGGGCAGACAAGTTATCGCTATTGAACCAACGGACCCCAGCACGCTCTACGTGCCGTATTACAATCCTAACGTTGTATACGGAGGATGGCCTTATCCGGCGTATCCACCATACTATTTCGGGTACCCCGGATACATCGCCGGTGGACTCATCGCGACAGGTCTTGCGTTTGGCGCCGGCTACGCTCTCGGACGCTGGGCGTCGGGCGGGAATTTTTGGGGCGGAGGTTTCAATTGGAACAACAACAACATCAACGTCAACCGGCCGGTTAACATCAACAACATCGGAAACAACTGGCAGCACAATGCCGCACATCGCCAAGGGGTGAGATACAACAATCCGCGTGTGCAGCAGCGGTTTGGCAACAACAATATTCGTAACGGCGCTCAGAACCGGATGGATTTCCGTGGGCGCGGTGGCCAACAGGTCCTCAGGCCTGGCGGCGGCCAGCGACCCGGCGCGGGACAGAGACCTGGCGCAGGGCAACGGCCCGCGGGGGGGCGGCCCAGCGCAGGGCAGAGGCCCTCGGGCGGGCGGCCCAGCGCAGGGCAGCGACCTTCAGGCGGACGGCCAAGCGCGAGGCAACGGCCATCGGGGGGACGAGGCGGCGGCAATGCCCTTGGGAATGTCGGGTCCGGCCGAGTAGCCAATCGGCAGTCCGCGCGCGGCCGTGCAAGCATGGGTGGCCGGGCTGGCGGCTTCCGCGGCGGCGGCGGTATACGAGCAGGGGGCGGCGGTGGTTTCCGCGGTGGCGGTGGCCGCGGACGGCGATCCGATATCATGTTCAAGCACGACATCGTTCTGCTTGGCCATCTCGCCAACGGCATCGGCTACTATCGCTTCAGTTATAACGGCAGCGATCGCGCCTATGTCGGTGTGATGGCGCAGGAGGTGCAAACAGTCATGCCACAGGCGGTTGTGCGTGACCGGGAGGGGTATTTGCGGGTCTTCTACGACAAGCTCGGCGTCAAGTTCCAGACCTACGAGCACTGGATCGCGTCAGGCGCACGGGTGCCCGTTGCTGCTATCCCCGTTGCACACTGACATGACACCGAGGATGCCATGAACAGAGCTCTTGTCTCATTGACGGTTGCGACGTTCCTTTGCACGGCCGCTTCCGTCGCCAGCGCCCAGCAAGCGTTCAAGACGCCCGACGAAGCGGCCAGTGCCCTGGTCAGCGCGGCCAAGGCGGATGATATAAAGGCGATTGCAACGGTACTGGGTCCCGACGGCGATGACATCGTATCGTCTGGTGATGAAGTAGCCGACGCTGCGACACGCCAGAAATTTGTCGCTGCCTATGACGCAAAGCACCAGATCACCATGGAGGGCGACAACAAAGCCATAATGGTCATCGGGCGGGACGATTTCCCGCTTCCAATCCCTCTCGTCCGCAAGGACGGGTTGTGGCGGTTCGACACAGCTGCCGGTCGTGACGAGATTCTCTTCCGCCGCATCGGCGAAAATGAGCTGGACGCAATTCAGTCCAGTCTTGCGTACGTTGATGCACAGAACGAGTACGCCGACAAAGATCGCACCGGTGCCGGCGTTAACACCTATGCGCAACGCATCGTCAGCCAGCCAGGAAAGAAGGATGGGCTCTATTGGCCGACGTCGCAGGGTGAAGAGCCCAGCCCCCTTGGTGAACTCGTCGCTGAGGCAACCGCGCGGGGCTACCGCGTAGGCGGTGGGCGTACGCCCTTCCACGGCTACTACTTCAAGATCCTAACAAAGCAAGGAGCGGCCGCCGCCGGCGGTGAACTAGACTATGTCGTGCACGGCAACATGATCGGCGGATTTGCGCTTGTCGCTTATCCTGCCGAATACAGGAATTCGGGCGTCATGACCTTCATCGTCAATCATGCCGGCACTGTGTTTCAGAAAGATCTGGGGCCCAACACGGCCAAGATTGCTGAACGCATGAGCTCGTTCAACCCGGACAAGACTTGGCAGAAGGTTTCAGATACAGAACCGCTGCAGTGACCGCCATTTGATTACGGGCATTGAGAGGGTATTCCGTAATGCAAAGTGACCGAACCCTGGAAGTGCCAAGGTAAAAAGGCAAAAGCGTGAGCCCGCCGTTTCGGTTTCATATTGCAGCGCCTACTAGACGCCGATCGACTCAATCCGGTCGAGCCATTTATCATAGAGTGAGGGACGCCTCCCGGTAGCGTTGTCGACCGTAGATTGATAGGCTTGTTGGTGAGAGTTGCCAGGCGATCCGCACCATCGGTGTGATAAAAAGGACAACCGGGCGCGAGCTTTGATAATTTAACCTTATGGAGGATAACGTTACGGCAAAGTCTCGGCGTAATCTTGACGGCCGCCACCGTGACAAAAGCGGCAAAATCGAAAAGAGGCACGGCAACATGAGAATGGGTACGCTACGCAAAGAATACGGCTTAAGCTTTGCTAAGGGACGCCGTAAGGACATAATGCTCAAGACCCTACTCAAGGAGAGTGGATCGACCTCGCTGCGTGAATATTTGAGACATCACCATAAGTGACGGTGTGTCCAGCGGCGGGCTGGGCTGGTAATGAATGTACGCCAAATGCAGTTCTTAGAAGGAGATACGTAGATGGGTATTCTCAGTTGGATCATCCTTGGTCTGATCGCCGGGTTCATCGGAAGCAAAATTGTGAACAGGCAGGGCCAGGGTTTCTGGCTCGACATCGTGCTCGGAATTGTTGGCGCCCTTGTGGGCGGATTTCTGTTTGATTTGTTCGGAGCATCAGGTGTTACAGGCCTGAACATTTACAGCATGGTTGTCGCAGTCGTTGGTTCGATCGTGGTACTTGTGATCTACAACGCGCTAACAGGTCGCCGTGCTTGATTGACATGGATGGCCGCCAAAGCCGTTCGCTGTCACCGTTTAAGGGGGGCGGGTTGGGAGCCGCCAACAAAAAGCGCTTGGCGGTGGCATTCGTCGTTGCCGCGATCTCGGATGCTCTCTCCTTTTGG
>Ga0207855_1000172_pt1 | contig 10328 bp, 8 predicted proteins | sample LuqExpMetageno14_FD_187772 | JGI IMG/M metagenome (GOLD analysis project Ga0207855, IMG submission 187772) | Tropical forest soil microbial communities from Luquillo Experimental Forest, Puerto Rico - Sample 14 (SPAdes) | ecosystem: Environmental > Terrestrial > Soil > Tropical forest ...
CCGGACTGGCGACCATAACGCCGGCAGCGGGATATGTTTCGCCGACGACGGCCGTGATCATCGGGGTAGTATCGGGCGTCGTTTGCTACTTCGCGGTCGAGATGAAGAACCACCTGCAATGGGACGATGCGCTGGACGTATGGGGCGTGCACGGAGTGGGCGGGTTCCTCGGCATCGTGATGCTGGGCCTGTTCGCCAACAGTGCGTTCAACCCGGCGGGAACGAACGGACTCCTGTATGGCAATCCCAGCTTCTTCGTGAAACAGCTGGTCGCGGTGCTCTTCTCGTCGGTGTGGGCATTCGCGTTCACCTATGGAATGCTGCGCATCATTGACGTTTTCACGCCAGTGAAAGTGGACGAAATGAGTGAGGAGATCGGCCTCGACGAGTCACTGCACGGCGAACATGCGTACGAGACGCTCGAAGTCGAGGAAGTGTTCAACCATGACCATCTGCATGTCACGGTCGAACGCGACGAGGAAGACGAACTGGTTGGTCCCAGAAGATAAATCGGGCGGAAGTTGAATTCACGCGGCCGAAAGAAGGCTGGACTCCCGGGTTGCTGCTTCCCATCGGCCCTGACGGTCAGCGTGAGGTGCGTATCGTCTCTGCCCACTCGTTCGAATACCGCGAACGGGTGGGCGTCTTTCTTGACCCGTACTTTTACCGGCGAAACGTTCCCATGTGCTCGGCCTTGCCGAGGATATGAGCTTTCATGGCAGCATCGAGTTGCTGACGGGTGGCGCCGGGTTGCAGGGTGAGCTTCGCGTCAAGCGCATACAGCCGGAAGAAGTAACGATGGGTCTTGCCCGGCGGAGGGCAAGGACCGTTGTAGCCGACCTTGCCGAAGTCGTTGCGGCCCTGCATGGCGCCGTTGGGTAAGGTCCCACTCTTGGCGACGTCCTTGGGAAGAAGCCGCGTACCGGCAGGGATGCTCCAGATTACCCAGTGCACCCAGGTGCCGACGGGCGCGTCGGGGTCGTCCGCGATGACCGCAAAGCTGACGGTCTTCGCCGGTTCACCGCTCCAAGCGAGCACGGGAGAGATGTCTGCGCCCCGGCACGTGTAGTCGTCGGGAATGGTTGCGCCGGAGGCAAAAGCAGTACTGGCCAGCGTGAAGTCCATGACCGAGGGACCTCCCTTCGATGGATGGGGCGGCTGCGCGAAGAGCGCGGCAGAGAAAAGAACGACCGATAGAGCGAATCGTTCGGTAATCATGAGGCCATTGTAGGACGGTGCGATTGGCGCTTCACAAGAAAGTGGAGCGCTAACGATATTGTTTTCCCGAACCAGTTTGTTTTGACGCCCGAGATTGCTTGCGCCGGCCCAGACGATGACGTCGGGTACCCGCGATTTAGCGATTGGCGGTGGCGGTCAGGGACGAGCGGTGGGGCAGCCTGGACCAGATTCTGCGGACCGCCCGGGTGGATTATTTGCCCGTGAGAGGCGTGCGGCACCGGGGTTCGGCAAGGCTCTGAATCTGGTCTCCGTCATGGATAACCAGGGCGCAGACTTCGCTGGCATTGAAGTGCTTGGGCACGGGAACTTCCTTGCTAAACTTCTTGTCCGCCAGTTCGACTTCCCACGTTCCCTTGAAGAAATCAGCTGGAATTTCGGCCAAGTGGATCTTGCTTCCCGGCACGGTGAAAGAGACTTCAACGAGTTCGCTCTGGAGGATGGCGTCAGAAACCTGGAAGCATTTCTGCTCCAGCGAGACCGTGTTCTCGGCCTTCCGGCTCACCAATGTGACCACCTGAGGTCCGTCGATGGACTGCCCATTGAGGCGCACGCTGATTGAAAAGCAAGCAGGCACCTTCGCGGTCGGGCCCTCAGCCAACAGGGTTGCGGGAAGGACAAGCAGGGGCAGCAAAGCCCTGCATACCACCCAAAGTGGTGACTTCACTGCTTGGCGAAATTTGTGAAACTCCGGCCTCATTGGTTGCTCCCGCTGATCTTGAATGAGACTCACCGCTCGAACGCCGCCTGAAGTTGCTGATCGGTTCGGTGTCGATTCGAGTTACCCAGTTACTTTCCGGGTCCTGAAGTGAGGTCAGGGTGTTTCGGAAGCTTAACACTTAAAGACACAAGTCGCCAAGTCGGATTTGCGACGAGTGGGGACCACGGCTTGACATTTCCGGTCTAATCCATATACTCGAAACCCAAGTATGATTCCCGCTTCCTATATCCGTACCCGCATCAGCACCATGGCCATGTGTATGTGTAGGGGTGCCGGCGTGTGGGTAGCGCATTGAAGCGGCGGATCACGGAGTAAGAGCCGCAAAGTTCTCAAGCGACCCACAGCCGTCACGCTGTGGGTCGTTGTGTTTTTGGCCTTCCCCACAATAAGAGAAGGCAATTGTGAGTCCCCAAGAAAACGACAGAGGAGAGATTTCAGTGAGCGACGCTAAGGACAAACCGCAATACCACCTCAACACGCTTGCCATTCACGGCGGGCAGGAGAAGGACCCCACCACGAAGTCGCGCGCGGTGCCGATTTACCAGACCACCTCGTACGTCTTCGATGACGCCGACCACGCGGCGCGGCTGTTTGCGCTGCAGGAGTTTGGCAATATCTACACCCGCATCATGAATCCGACGACGGACGTCTTCGAGAAGCGCATCGCGGCACTGGAAAGCGGAGCGGCGGCGCTAGCACTGGCTTCCGGCCAGGCGGCGGAAACGCTGACGGTCACCACGCTGGCGTCGGCGGGAGACGACATCGTTTCGACTACGTCTCTGTACGGCGGAACCTACAACCTGTTCCACTACACGCTGCCCAAGCTGGGCATCACGGTGAAGTTCGTGGATGCCGACGACTTCGATGGGCTGCGCAAGGCGATAGGGCCGAAGACCAAGGCGTTGTACACGGAGACGCTGGGCAATCCCAAGCTCGACATCGCAGACATTGAGGAACTGGCGAAGATCGCGCACGACGCTGGCGTGCCGCTGATCATCGACAACACCTGCGCGTCGCCGGCGCTGTGCCGGCCAATCGAGTGGGGCGCCGACATTGTGATCAATTCGGCGACGAAGTTCATCGGCGGGCACGGCACGTCCATCGGCGGAGTGATCGTGGATGGCGGCAAGTTCGACTGGGAGAAGTCGGGGCGCTTCAAGGACTTTGTCGAGCCTGACCCTTCGTATCATGGGGTGTCGTACACCAAGGCGTTCGGGCCGCTGGCGTTTATCCTCAAGGCGCGCGTGCAGGGGCTGCGCGACACGGGCGCAGCGCTGTCACCGTTCAATTCGTTTCTTCTGTTACAGGGGGCCGAAACGTTGCACCTGAGAATGGAGCGGCACTCGGAGAATGCGCTGAAGGTGGCCGAGTACCTGGCGGGGCATGCCGACGTGGAGTGGGTGAACTATCCCGGACTTCCCACGAGCAAGTATTACCAGCGGGCGAAGAAGTATCTGCCTGCTGGCTCGAGTTCGCTGGTAACGTTCGGCATCAAGGGCGGATTCGAGGCGGGCAAGAAGTTCATCAACTCGGTGCAACTGTTCAGCCTGCTGGCGAACATCGGCGATGCCAAGTCGCTGGTGATCCATCCGGCCTCGACCACGCACCAGCAGTTGGCGGAGTCGGAACAGCGGGAGACCGGTGTGACACCGGAGCTGGTGCGGCTGTCGGTGGGCATCGAGGACGTGCGCGACATCATCGCCGACGTGGAGCAGGCGCTGCAGGTGGCAACCGGCAAGAAGCCGGCCACGACTGCGGCGGGAGCGAAGTAATGGCCGAGACACTGGAACCAACTCGGGAGGGCGACCTTACGTTTTCGTACGGGGCGCCCTTCCGCCTCGAAGGCGGCGGCGCGCTGCAGCCGGTCTCGGTGCGTTACGCGGTCTACGGTGAGTTGAACGAGCGGCGCGACAATGCCGTGCTGGTATGCCACGCGCTGTCGGGTTCGGCGCGGGTGGCCGACTGGTGGCCGGAAATGTTCTCAACCCCATCACGCGCAAAAGAGGCGCGCGATGGGGACCCCGGTGGCCGGGTGTTCGACCTCTCGCGCGATTGCGTCATCTGCACCAACATTTTGGGCTCGTGTTATGGCTCAAGCGGGCCGACATCGATGAATCCGGCAACCGGAAAAACCTTTGGCCCGGATTTTCCGTTGGTGACGATTCGCGACATCGTCCGCGCGCAGGCGCACGTGCTGGAAGAGCTGGGAGTGAAGCGGCTGCGCACGGTGATCGGCGCGTCCATTGGCGGCATGCAGGCGCTGCAGTGGGCGGTGGATTATCCGGAGCGGGTTGAGCACTGCATTGCCATCGGCGCGGCGCCGCTGTCGGCGATGGGCCTGGCACTGAACCACGTGCAACGGCAGGTGATCCAGCTCGACCCTGCGTTCAAGGATGGGCGCTACGAGCCGGGCCAGCAGCCGGCGCGGGGACTCGGCTTGGCCCGCGGTATCGGAATGTGCTCGTACAAGTCGCCGGAGTTGTTTGACGAGCGTTATGCGCGCAAGCCCAACCGTACCGGTGAAGACCCACTGCGGGCCCTCGGCGAGCGCTACGATGTGGCCGGGTACTTGGATTACCAGGGCGAGAAATTCGTGGGCCGGTTCGATGCCAACTCGTACCTGGTCATCACCAAGGCGATGGATACGTTTGAGCTGGGTCGCGGCTATGCGTCGGAGGCCGAGGCGCTGAAGCGCATCAAGGCGCACGTGTCGATGGTGGGAATTTCGTCGGATTGGCTGTTTCCGGCGAAGGATGTGCGCGACCTGGCGAAGCGTATCGAGTCGGCAGGGGTGCAGTGCGATTACACGGAATTCGAGACCGCGCACGGACACGATGGATTTCTGGCGGAGATGGACGCCATCGCGGCGGTGGTGAACGGCAGTTTTCACGCGCGTCGCCTGGCGGTGGTGCATTCGAACGCGGGGCGGAAGGTGGGTGGATAGATGTGTGTCCCGCCCTATGCCGTGCTGGAGCAGAAAGCTGAGCTGGCCTTTGTGGCCGACTAGACGACTTCGACTCCGGAAGGGATTTGCTCGATGACCTCGATCAGTCCGAGGGTAAGGGCTTCGCCGGAGTGAAGTCGGAGTAAGCGGCGGACCTCCTCTTCGCCTTGCTGACGAATGGCGTCGGCCAGCGCGTTCTCATTCGACCGATAACATTGCCAGCGATTGCGGCCGGCCTTCTTGGCGCCGTACAAAGCATGGTCGGCAAGGGCGAGGCAGTGGTCCCAGTCCAGAAGTTCCGGATATGCCTCGCAGAAGGGATAACGCACCACGCCGAGCGACAACGACAGCGGCCGGCCGATTTCGGCCGTCACCGGCGAGCTGTCTTGAATGATGGATAGGCGCAAGCGCTCGGCCATGAGCAGGTCTTCGTAAGGTCCAATGACGTGATCCAGGACGAGGAATTCCTCGCCTCCCCAGCGGGCCAGGATGGCGGTGGCGCGCACATTCTGCTGGAGAATCTCCGCAGCCGCTCGCAACACGCGGTCCCCGATGGCGTGCCCCAGGTCATCGTTGACCTGCTTGAAATGGTCGAGATCGGCCAGACAGACGGCGAGCGAACGCATCGGCTCGCCCGCGGTTTTGCGGATGCGGGAGCGCTGCAAATCAGCGATCCACGGCTGAATGACGGCTTCGACGTGGCGGCGATTGCTCAGCCCGGTGAGCGGGTCGGTGACAGACGCTGTTTTTAGCCGCTCGACGGCATCACTCAACTCTCCGGTGCGCTGCCTGACCTGTTCCTGCAATTCTCGGGTGTACTGTAATTGGCGCTCTTCACGCGCCCGTTTCACCAGATTTACGCGGTCCGCCAAGGCGAAGGCGAGGAGAATGCACTCGATGGCAGACCCGACTTGGGCTGCGTTGTAGGTGAAGAATGTCAAGGGGATGATGCGCAGGAACATGAGAATGTAGATGACGTTTCCGACCAGCAAGGCTGCCCAGGCAATCAGGAAGAAGCGCGCCGGCCGGTACCCACGAAGCAGGGCGACGAGGCCAGTTCCGGCATAGAGAAACGACACCCCCAACGCCAAAATCGCCAGCGGAAGCGACAGCCGTCCAACATCTCCCCAGAGACCGGGCACGCACGATAAGAGAGTAAGGACGATGATTCCTCGCATGACCAGATCGAGGCGAGGGGCGCGGGTTCGAGTGGCCAGGAACTCGCGCACGAAAAGGACACTGAAGACGATGGCAGCGGCCGCGACATAAGCCAGATAGTTCTGGTTCCAGAGCACGTGCTGTGGCCAGAGGTACTGGAAGAAGAAGCCCGCGCGCGCGATCCAAATTGTGCCGTAGGAGACTACATAGAGCACGTAGTAGAGATAAGCGCGCTCCCCGATGGCCAGAAACAGTATGAGGTTGTAAAGCGCCAGGCTGACGATGATTCCGGCGTAGATCCCCTGTCCGAAGAGGAGCGACCGTTGCCGCAACAACCAATCCTTCAGTTGATAAATGGTTGCGTCCAGGGATCGGGATTCGCCGAACCGAGTGGTGTCGCCGACCAGGTGCAAATAGAAGACCTGCGGCGACCCGTCGGTCAAAGGGAGAGGAACTGCCGTGTTTCCAGAAGGCAGGGCCCGGTCCTGGGGAGGTACATCGATTCCGGTCTTCTCCACATGGACGACGCCGTCGCGAACGATGAACAGGTCAGCATGACGCCACGGATGGTTCAGTTCGAGTACCCACCGTTCGGTCGAAGATGGCTCAGATTGGGCACGAAAGCGGATCCAGTAGCCCGCGCATTGGCCGGAGGTTGGCGTGTGAACTTGTACGGCGGAATAGGTAGCAGTCTGCGCGGTTTCAAAAGACATTTCGCCGTGGGTGTCGCAGACTACCTCGGCTCGGGGACCCAGAGGCAACAAGGATGTTGTTGGATCCAGCGAGATGATCGACAACTGGGGGGATTGCTGGCCGGAGACCGCCGTCGAGACGAGAGTGAAGCACAGGCAAGTCAAAAGAACGACGCTTGCCCGTTGGGGAACTTCGAGCATCATCATGCTACCACTGTTGTCTATTGCAACAGGTTCGACGAAGTGCAATATGGAATCAAGATAATAATTATTACCCATCAAGTATCGCAGACTTTAGTGAATGCCGACAGGCACAAGAGTGTTGGGCAGCCATCTCGTCCGGGCTGGTTTGGCGTGGCCCGGCCGCCACAGTCGTTCGAGGGTTTGAGCGGCCAGGCATTTAGAATGAAAGTTCTTGCGGGGGCCTCATGTCGATCGTGCGCTTTCTTCAGCTCTTGTCGCTGGTTGTTTGGATCGGTGGTATCGCTTTTTTTGCGTTCGTTTTAGCACCTACCGTGTTTCATCCGGGAATCTTGCCGAGCCGGCAGTTGGCGGGCCAGGTCGTCAGCCGCAGCCTGGGCATCCTGCACTGGATTGGGCTGACCTGTGGCGTCGTCTTCCTGTTCACCTCGATGCTGGATTCGCAGGTTACCACCGGAATTACGTCGGTATTTGCGGCCCGGAACCTGCTCGTGTTTGTCATGATCGTGCTGACGCTGATCAGCATGTTCGCCATCTCGACGCGCATGCTGGAATTGCGAAACGACATGGTGTTTATTGACAACGTTGCGCACGACGACCCGCGGCGCGTGGAGTTTAACCGGCTCCATGAGTGGTCGACCCGGCTGGAAGGCGCAGTGCTCTTGTTGGGCTTGGGCGTCATCTTTCTCACGGCGCGGCGTTTATCATAGAGAGTTTCAGGCATCATGCCGGCCGGCGTGGTAGACACGCGGCTGAGTTTCGAATTCATATCCCATCCCGCTTTGCCTGCATGGTGGGCGCGGGTTCAGAGGTCATACTCCGATGAAAACCGGAATCATTGGCTTGCCGCAGGTGGGCAAGACATCGCTGTTCGTCATGCTGACCAAACAGGCCGTCGGCCACCGCACCGGAGGTCCCCGCGAGGCGCATCTCGGCGTGGCGAAAGTGCCTGACGACCGTCTCGACCGGCTGGCTGCGCTCTATAACCCCAGGAAGCTGATCCACGCCAGCGTGGAGTACACCGACGTTGCCGCCGTGAGCCAGGAGGCGCTAAAGGAGACGGCCTTCGCCGCCAATCTGCGCAACGTAGACGCCTTGGCGCACGTGGTGCGCGCCTTCGACGACCCGTCCATCCCGCACGTGGGGCCGGTCGATCCGCTGCGCGACATCAAGAACATCGACTTCGACTTGATCGTCAACGATCTCGGGCAGATTGAGAAGCGGCTGGAGCGAGTGGAAAAAGACCTGAAGAAGATGAAGACCGCCGAGCTGGAGAAGGAACACGAGCTGCTGCTGCGCGCCAAGCAGCATGTGGAGAAAGAGCTTCCCCTGCGCGAGATGGAAATGACCGCCGACGACAAGAAGCGCATTCGCGGGTTCATGTTCCTGAGCGAGAAGCCCATCCTGTATGTGCTGAACATCGGCGAGAGCACGACGCTAGGTAAGGACCTAGAAGAAGCTGTGGCTAAGTACCGGCTGACGGAGATTGCGGCGCGTCCCAACACCGGTGCGACGGCGGTGTGCGCCAAGGTGGAGGCCGAACTGGCGGAGATGAGCGACGAAGACGCCGCCGAGTTCCTTTCGAGCTATGGTTTGCAGGAGAGCGGCCTGGTGAGGCTCATCCACAAAACCTACGAATTGCTCGGGCTCATTTCGTTTTTCACCGTCGGGGAGGACGAGTGTCGCGCCTGGACCGTGGAGCGCGGGTCGAAGGCAGTGGATGCTGCAGGCGCCATCCACACCGACTTGTCCAAGCATTTCATCCGCGCCGAGACCATTCATTGGGACCAGCTTCTGGAAGCGGGATCGGAAGCTGAAGGCCGCGCGCGCGGCACGCTGCGGCTGGAGGGCAAAGAGTACATAGTCAAAGACGGCGACGTAATGCACATCCGGCACAGCGGATAGTCATTGTCGACCTGCTATTCTTCTGGCTGCTCATGAACCCCATCTTAATCAGCATATTGTTGGGCTTGACGGCTGCTGTGGCCAATGTGTTTGGCGGTACCGTCATCGTGCAGCGCAGCTGGGAACGGCGGTACTTGCGTTACTTCGTAGCGCTGGGCGCAGGATTCATGCTGGCCACTGCGCTGGTCGAGATGGTGCCGGAAAGCCTGCAACTGGCGGGACGAAACGGCGCACTGTTGGTGCTTGTTGGATATCTCGTCGTCCATCTCTTTGAACACACCATCACACCGCACTTTCACTATGGGGAGGAGACGCACGCGGACGAGTACCTTCATCCGCGGCGGCGCATGTCGGTGCTGTTTGGGTTGATGATCCACACTTTCTTCGACGGCATCGCCATTACCTCGGGCTTCCTGATTTCTGCTTGGCTGGGCTGGGTGATCTTTCTGGCCGTGTTCCTGCACAAGATTCCCGAGGGCTTCACGGTTACATCAGTTATGCTGGCCAGCGGACTGAGCAAGGGCAAGTCGTGGTTCGCCTCCGTGATGCTGGGGCTGGCCACGCTGGCAGGAGTGCTGACGATGGTTGTGGGCCGCCATGCAGTAGGCTACGGACTGCCGGTAGCCGCGGGGGTGACCATCTACGTTGCAGCCTCAGACCTGATACCCGAAGTCAATCGAGAACCCGGAGTGGGCATGGCGGTTGTGGTGTTTGTCGGAGTCGGCCTGCTCTTCTTGCTCGACCACCTGTTTCACCTGCACTGACGCTATTTCGCTGACTTGCCGGCGAAGTTGCGGTAAGATGTGCTCCCTATGACAAGCAAACGATTCGCCCTCCCGTTGTTGCTGGTGGTTTGCCTCGCTCTCGCCGGAAGCGGCTTTGCCAAGCACAAGAAGAACCAGTCTGCAAGCACTCCCTCCGGAAGCGACTTCGATTATTACCTGCTGACGTTGAGTTGGGCGCCGGAGTTTTGCGCCACCAACAGCAGCGCCCGCAGTTCGGCGGAGTGCGCGTCGAACAAGCACATGGGGCTGGTGGTCCACGGGTTGTGGCCGCAGTACAACAATGGCAAGTGGCCGCAAGACTGCGCCACCACCCCTCCGGTCGCGTCAGCTACTGTTGAGCACATGATGCCGATCATGCCGGGGAGTTCGCTGATCCAGCATGAGTGGGCCAAGCACGGCACCTGCAGTGGGCTTTCCGCTGACGATTACTTCGCCGATATTGAGAAGCTCTACACCGGGCTGACCATACCGGACGATTTCAAACGACCCGGCGACGCTGAGCAGACGAGTCCGGGCGACATCGAGGCGGCGTTTGCCTCGGCGAATAGCGCACCGAAAGGAGCGTTTCGCGTTTCGTGCCCGAAGAACGAGTTCTCGGCGGTGGAGATCTGCCTAAGCAAGGACCTTCAATATCAGGCTTGCCCGACGACGGTGAAGGAGTGCAGAGCGGGCAAGATCGAGGTAAG
>Ga0207855_1000174_pt1 | contig 10315 bp, 4 predicted proteins | sample LuqExpMetageno14_FD_187772 | JGI IMG/M metagenome (GOLD analysis project Ga0207855, IMG submission 187772) | Tropical forest soil microbial communities from Luquillo Experimental Forest, Puerto Rico - Sample 14 (SPAdes) | ecosystem: Environmental > Terrestrial > Soil > Tropical forest ...
GCTGCTCGAGATTGGCCAGGTCAGCACAGCGCAGGCCGGCGGACAGCAAGTCGCGGACGTTTCGGCGTCCAGCATGGAACTGTTGGACACACTGCGAACGCTGGCCGAGGCGAAAAAGAGCTACGAGCCCGAGGCGGTCATGCGCTACATCGTCAGCGGGGCAGAGACGGAGGAGGACGTCTTTGCCGTTCTGCGGCTGGCCGCGCTAGCGGGGCTCCGGGCAGAAGGTTCAGCCAACGACCCGGGGCTGATGCCGGTGCCGCTGTTCGAGTCAATTGACGCCCTGCGGCGGGCGCCCGACGTGATGAGGCAGGTGTGGACTTCGCCGGCATACCAGGCGCTCTTGCCGTCATGGCACGGCTGGCAAGAGGTCATGCTGGGCTACTCCGACTCCAACAAAGATGGCGGGATGCTCACCAGCACGTGGGAGCTGCATCAGGCGCACCGCGCACTGCATCAGGTGGCGCGCGAGTGCGGCGTAAAGCTGCGCATTTTCCACGGTCGTGGCGGTACGGTGGGCCGCGGCGGCGGCCCAACTCACTCAGCGATTCTGGCGCAACCGGTCGGCGACTTCACCGGTCGCATTCGCATTACCGAGCAAGGAGAAGTCTTGAACTGGAAGTACTCTGACGCAGCGCTGGCTGAGTGGAACCTCGAAATACTGATTGCCGCCAGCCTTGGTGCCCTGGTTCGACCCACCACCGCCTCGCATCGCGACGAAAAACAGTGGGTCGCGCCAATGGAGGAACTCTCACAGTTGGCGTTTCAGCATTACCGGCAGAAGGTCGCCGAGAATCCCGACGTTTTGCGCTACTTCGAGCAGGCCACGCCGGTCAACGAAATGGAGTTGGCGCGCATCGGATCGCGTCCTGCACGGCGCAGCAGCAGCCGCCGGCTTGATGACCTGCGCGCCATTCCCTGGGTCTTCGGCTGGATGCAGAGCCGCCACGCCGTTCCTGCGTGGTTTGGCGTCGGCTATGCACTGGAGCAATATGCGTCGCGCGGCTTTGAGCAAGACGAGACACTTCGCAAAATGACGGCTGAGTTCCCGCTGTTCTCCGACATGGTTCGTAATGTCGAGCTGGCCATGGCGAAAGCGGACTTCTCCATTGCGCGGCTCTACGCGTCACTGGTGGAGGACGCCGGACTGCGCGAACGGGTACACAGCATGCTGTCCGAGGAGTTCGAGCGTGCGCAGCGCATGATTCTGCTGATTACCGGACAGCGTGAACTGCTCGAGCGCAACCCCGTACTCTCGCGTTCGATCCGGCTGCGTAACCCGTATGTCGATCCCATGAGTTTGATTCAGGTGGAATTGTTGCGCAGAAAGCGTAGCGGCGAGCAAAGTGCGGAACTGGACTATGCCATCGGGACCACCATGAATGGCATCGCGGCGGGACTGCACAATACGGGATAACAGAGATAAGAATGGCGGACTCAGCAGAGAGTCCGCCAGATATTCACGAAATGCTGTGCCTCCCTAGAACAACCTTCCAATCCGGAAGAAGAACTTGTGGTGGCCGGTATCGCCGTAAGCGTAGGCGGCTTCCACCGGGCCGAAGATCGTGTTGACTACCAAGCCCACTGCGCCATCGGTGGGGAAGCCCGAAGCCTTGTTGATCATGCTGTGAGGCGGCCCGTAAACCTGCGCGGCCTCGTACATTCCCAGGAAATAGATGCCACTCCCCAGAAGCGGCGGCAGCTTCGCCATCTGACGGAGGTATCCCAACTGGAAGAGGAAGTACTTGTCCATGAGCAGCTCATTCTGGCCGTAGGCAACCAGGACCCGCGAACCACCCAGCGAAAACTGCGGCAGGCCGGTGTCGTAATGATTGAAAGTGGTGCCGGCAAATCCGTTTAAGAACACCGAGGAAGGCTCATTCAGCTTGAAGAAGTTTTGTGATGCTACCTCCACCCAGGGATAGGCTCCCCCCGCTAATGGACTGCTGTTCACCCACTGGAAATCGACGGTTGCGGCCTGACCCTTGCGAGGGATGACAGGATCGTCCAAGCGGTCCAACCGATACAAGACCCTGGCAGCGGCATATCCGCCGGAGAGACTGGGCAGCTCTTGCGGGTTTCCGACCTGGCGCTGGAAACTTTCCCAACCCCCTTCATAGCCGAAGCGCAGTTCGCCCACGTTTCCGAACATGTAGCCAAAGTCGAGGCCGCCACCTCCAAAGTTCTTGCGGTAGGTAGAGACAAGTTCATTATTGTCGTAGAAGTACAGCGGGTCGCTGTACGCCAGTAGCCTGGGCGCGACGAACCAGTGTGTCGTCGAAGTGAAGGGATGGTAATACTCCGACCGCAAACCGTACTGGGAAAACAGGACGATGTCATTGCGCCATTCGGAGCGGAAGCCGCCAATGTCGAGCCAAGTTACTCTCGCCCCGAGGTTGAACTGCACGTTTTTCAGGCTGGAGCCATCGACCAGAATGAGCGGGCGCACGATGGGCGGGCCAAAAGTGTTTTCCTCAGTCTTTATCTCGAGACCTTGCTTGCCGTTTTGCTCGACAAATGCGTAGCTGAGGGTGGAATATCGTCCGATGCCTTTCAGGCGCATGATGGCAGCGTCTAATTCGTCGTAGTTGAGGGGCTTGCCGACTAGTCCGGCCATCTGGGTCTCAACTTTTTGCGAGAGCTCCCCATTCACTCCCTTGACCGCTACGAATGTGGGAATCGGAGTGGTGGTGATCCGGCGGGAGTTGCGTTCGGCAAGGTATTCATTCCAGGTCGCATCGTCCACTGCGTAGGTCAGCAGCACTTTGGACTTGGCAGCGGCGGCGTCGTATCCGGCTTTGATGATGGCGTCAGCGTCGTTAAAGCTTAGCGCGCCCCACTTCTGCACCGGGACCGAAAGCAGGACGTCTGCCATTTCCATGCTCTGCAGTTCATTGGCTGCGATCATCACCGAGATGGACTGACCGAGCACCGCGAACGAGGAGAGATTGGCGTCGGGCTTCAGCGGTTCCTCGGCCAGGTGGACTCCGAGGACGATGTCGGCACCCATGTTTTTCGCCACCTGGACGGGAAGGTTCTGTAACAGTCCTCCGTCGGCGTAGATAGCACCGTCGTCCCGCACTGGCGAGAAAATACCCGGCAGCGACATGGTGGACCGCAGCGCTATCGACAACGATCCGCTATGGAAAACCTTGGCTTTGCCACTGACCAGATCGGTGGCCACGCAAGCGAAGGGAATCGGGAGATCGTTGAAGCTCTTGATTTCCGAGTAGGGAGCTGCCACCTTGTCGAGAATCAGCAAGACCTGCTGGCCGGAGTTAAATCCCGCCGGGAATTGCAATCCTTTGCGCAGGCCAAACTCCAGGCTGTTGGGATAGTCGCGGGCGTCCTCCTTGCGGCGGAATGACAGGTTGTCGAAAGGAGTCTGTCCGGCCATCACCCGGTCCCAGTTGATGCTGTTCACTACCTGCCGGAGCTCGGCAGCGTTGTCGCCGGTGGCGTACACTCCGCCGACCAGACCTCCCATGCTGGTGCCGGCTACGTAATCCACGGGAATGTGATGCTCTTCCATCCAGGTGATCACCCCGACGTGCGCCAGGCCGAGCGCGCCCCCGCCCTGCAGGGCCAACCCCAGCGTAGGACGCTTCTTCGCCGGTGGGGTTTGTTGGGCAAAGCCTGGCAGGGACCAGAGGACCACCAGGCTGGCGAGCAATACGGCCTTGCAACGAGGTGCGACCGACATCTTGTAAAAAGCGCTCATCATCAAATCCTGTAAGTTGGCGCTGTTGCGCCAAATGGTACGGTCCTCCCGCCGATACGACTGGTTTCGATCGTCGTCGGCCTGTCCGAAGCCGGGGCAGGGACGCCCGCTTGCGCCCTCCGTCATGGGAGTACGGGATGCAAACAGACTACGGGATTCACACCGAACTTGCCAGCATTCGCTTGGTTCGAAGTCGCTCAGTTAAGGGCGTTTGCGCATGGCGGAAGGCGTGTTCAGACTCCCATACATAGAACGATTCAGCCAGAATCGGTATCATTTACACTGCTAACTGTTAGCTGCCGTCCAACGGAGAAGCGGAGGGAAGAACCCTTCTCCTGTCACGCCGCGGCCGGACCCTACGAACCCGCCTCCCCGCCGTTCGGAGGCTAAGTACCGAGGTTGAAGTTCAATGGTCGCAGCGAACAGCACAGCTTGCCCCCCAAGTGCTGGAAGCAGTGAACTCCGCTAAGCTCGCGTTGCGAAACGCGGAAGGATACTGAAAAACAGCAACCGCAGGAACTTACTGCTCTCCCCCGGAGTTGATTTTCTGCTCTCCATCCCAAGAAGAAAAGTGAGGACCACAGTCGTGAAAAGAGTTTTGTCAATCGTGTTCATTTCCTTGCTGTGCCAGGCCGCAGCGCTGCAAGCCGAGCAGGTAACGCTCAAGAACGGCGACCACTTAAGCGGCGCAATCGTCAGCATGGACGGCAAGAAGTTGGTGATTAAGACCAGCTACGCCGGCGATGTCTCCATCGACTGGGCGGAAGTGAGCCAGTTCTCCTCGGATAAAGACACGCTGGTAGTGACCAAGGCCGACAAGCAATTGGTTTCGGGCACCGTGACCTCCGAAGGTCCGGACGTGCTGGTCGCCACAACGCAGGGAGTGCAGACGGTCCCGCGCGCCGATGTGGCGACGATGCGCTCGCCTGCCGACCAGGCGGCCTACGAGAAGTCACTGCATCCGGGCATGCTGGAAGGCTGGTCGGGTGGCAGCAACTTCGGGTTCGCGCTCGCTCGTGGCAACAGCGAGACGACCAACGTTGCGCTGGGCTTCAATGCCCTTCGAAAGACCACGAACGACGAGTGGACGGTCAACTTGGCCCAGCTTTTCGCCCAGGACAACAAGCTAAATACAACGACAGCGAACTCGTTCATTGGACTGATCCGTTACGATCGGAATATCAGCAAGCGCTGGTTTGTTTTTGGCACCTTCTCGGGCATGTACGACGAGTTACAGCAGCTGAACTATCGTATCCTGCCTGGCGCCGGCATCGGGTTCCATGCGATCGCGACCGATAGAACAACGCTTGACCTGCTGGGCGGCTTTGGCTATACGCGTGAAAGCTATTACAACGGAACCGTCAACAATCTGGCCTCCGCTCTGATCGGCGACGAGTTTGCCTACAAGATCACTAAAACGACGACCTTCACGCAGAATCTGTATTACCTGCCTTCGATCAATCAACCGGTTTATGTTCCCGGCCCTGGCCAGAGTCACCCCGACAATTACCGCATCAATTTCACGGCGGGTATCGCGACCAAGTTGAATGGTTGGTTGACGGCAAATGCAAACTTCCTCGATCAGTATGTCAGCCAGCCGGTTCCCGGGAACAAGAAGAACAACGTCGTGTTCACCACCGGACTCGGCTTCACCTTCGGAGCCCAAAAGCATTAGCGGTTGACGTGAATGCGGGTATGGGCGCGGGGGCGTTCGTCCTCTGCGCCCAAATCGTTTCCCGAAAAATTATCGGTCCTGACGGTTTTTTCTTTACGCCGGAGAGCGATGTCCGTATTCTAAACAGACGTAATTTCCACAGCACAAGCCGCTGGGGAGATGAGTACTTGTAAGCATGGAGGCACCCATAGAAATTGGCCGCAGCTAACGCTCCCGCCCTCGATCCCACGATCGCAGAATCCGCCCGCACTTCGGTTTTCCCGAAAAAATCAGCCAAGCTGACACTGTGGCCTTTGGTCGCCGCGACTTTCTTCATGGTCTCGGGCGGCACCTATGGTGTTGAAGACGTCGTGCACGGGGCGGGCTATGGGCGCGCGATCCTGATCCTGCTGCTGACGCCGATTCTTTGGAGCCTGCCCACCGCCTACATGATCGGAGAGTTGTCGAGCGCGCTGCCCAAAGAAGGCGGCTTCTACGCCTGGGTGCGGCGTGCCATGGGGGATTTCTGGGGCTTCCAGGAAGCCTGGCTGTCCCTGGTGGCCAGCGTCTTCGACATGGCCATTTATCCCACCCTGTTTGTCCTCTACCTGTCGCGCCTTTTCCCGTGGTTCAGCGTAAACCATCGCGGCATCATGGTGGGGCTGGCGGTCGTCATCGTCTGCGCTGTCATGAATATCGCCGGAATTCGCGTGGTAGCCATGACGTCGATCTGGTTGTTTTTTCTGCTGTCGGCGCCGTTTGTGGCCATCGTGCTCCTGGCGCCATTCAAGTACGGTGCCCTTGCCAGCGCCGTCACCACTCCTACAACGTCGCACGTCGACATCATCGGCGGACTGCTCATCGCCATGTGGAACTACATGGGTTGGGACAACGCCTCGACCATCGCCGCCGAGGTGAAGCAGCCGCAGCGGACATATCCGCAGGCCATGATGGCAGCCGTGGCTTTGGTGTCGCTCACCTATGTCCTGCCAGTCGCGGCCATGGCCATGACCAAGCTGAGTCCTACAGCGTGGGAGACGGGGTCCTGGGCCGACGTTGCCGGAATGCTCGGCGGTCCACTGTTGCGAATCGGATTGGTGCTGGGCGGCTTGATGAGCGCTTTCGGCATGTTCAACGCGCTGGTCATGAGCTACTCGCGCCTGCCCCTGGCCATGGCGCAGGACGGCATGCTACCCGCCGTTTTTGGCAAGGTGACCAGGCGCACCGGCGCCCCGTGGGTGGCCATCCTTGTGTTGGGCACCGGATGGGCACTCTCCCTGGGACTGGGCTTTGAGCGACTGGTCACCATTGACATCCTGCTTTACGGTTCGAGCCTGCTGCTGGAATTCATCGCGCTCATCGTTTTGCGCATAAAGGAGCCGAACCTACCTCGGCCTTTCAAGGTCCCCGGCGGCCTTTTCGGGGCGGTGTTTATCGGCGTGTTTCCCACGCTGCTGCTGGGGTTCTCGATTGTCCGCGGCGACCATGAGGAAATTCTCGGAATGAGCAGTTTGATGTTCGGCATTCTTCTGATTGCCGCCGGTTTCCTTGCCTACGGGCTGGACCTGGCATTGCGGCCGGCACGCAGCCCATCTCCCACATCGGCCGGAATGGATTAGCTGGCAAGAAAAGAGCGGCGCGCCCTGCGCCGCTCTCTGTCCTCACAAATCTGACTGACTTACTGCGGACGAACCACCAGCAACTCGAATGTGTCAGGCAGCATCTTTCGTCGCTGTCCCGCCGGAGGCGGAGTCGGGTCGAACTGCGCCGTAACGGTGTAAACCGTATTCGACGCCTCATCCAGCGCCATCGTCCGCGCGCCCTTGGCGGTGGGGACGTTCTGCACCACGGAATACTTGTCCGGCGAGTCCTCGTGAATCACCGTCACCACGCCGTCAGCGCCGCACGACATGAAAATCTGCTGCGTTTTGGGATTGAATGTCCCGGCATCGACTCCACCGCCAATATCCACAGTCGTGACCAGCTTGCCGGAGTCAGGATTAACTACCGCCACGACCTTGCTCGCGCACCCTGCGAACAGACGTCGATGGACTGCGTCAAAGGCCAGCGCGCTGGGTTCTTCGCAGCCCGCCATCGGATAGTGCTCAACCACCGTCAGCTTGGCGGTGTCGACGCGCACAATCTCGCTGCGGTCTTCGATATTGACGTACACGTTGCCCTTGCCATCGGTCACCGCGGTCTCGGGCTTGCCTCCTAGCGGCACCGAGCCGATCACTTTGCCGGTCGTAGCGTCTACCGCGGTGCTGTCCTGGGTCTTGGCATTGAAGGTGTACACGCGTTTGGCGGAGGGATCGTACAAGATCGCGTCGGGGCGCTCACCCACCTTTACTTTGTCGAGGACCTTGAGCGTCTTGAGGTCAAAGATGGCGAGCATGTTGTCGCCGCCGCTGGTGATGTAGCCTCTGCCGAGTTCAGGCGCAATCGCCACACCGTGTACGCCCTGCAGGTCGGTGATGTCGGCGGTGGGTTTGAGCGTCTTGGTGTCCACCACCATGACGTGGGTGCCGCGGGTGATGAACAGGCGGTCGGCGCCGGCTTGGTAGGTGAGATAGTCCCATCCACCTTCGCCGCCTAGCTTTGTGCGGTCAGCGAGCTTGTAGGACTTCTGTGCTGCGGCCGGAATGGCTGCGGTCGCCGCCGCGGCCAGAATTAGAGCGAGAATCCGTTTCATAACGTCTCCTTCTGTCTCATTGCATTTTAGTTTCTGCGTGACTGAGGTAATAGTGAACTGCCGGAGTAATGATCAGCGACAGCACCATGGAAATTGCGATTCCGCCGATAACGGCGATGGCTAGCGGCTGCAGCATCTGCGAGCCGGCGCCTACCGCCAACGCCAGGGGCAGCATACCCGCGGCGGCGGCCAACGCGGTCATCAGGATAGGCCGCAAGCGGCGGCGTCCGGCCTGAATCATCGCGTCTTCGGGTGAGTGACCGAGACTGCGGAACTTCTGGTCGGCATCGATCAACAGGATTCCGTTCTTGGCCACGATGCCGATGACCATGATCAGGCCCATGAACGACGCGATGTTGAACGTCGTCCGTGTAATGAGCAGCCCGAGGAACACACCCGAAGTGGAAAGTATCGCAGACGAGAGAATTGCCAGCGGTGCTGCTAGCGTGCGGAATTCAAACAGCAGCACCACGAACACCAGCACGATGGCCAGAATCAACACCAGCATCAGGTCGCGAAAAGACTTCTGTTGCTCAGCATAGGTTCCGCCATACACCACGCGGATGGACGACGGCAGATGCAAATCATCTACCACTTTTTGCACGGCCACGATGGAGCTGCCCAGGTCGCGGCCCTCCAGCCGGGCCGTGACCGCCACGTCGCGCTGCAGGTTCTCGCGGCGGATTTCGGTCTGCCCCGGCAACTCCTTGATTTCGGCCAGCGTGCCCAGCGTGGCCGTGTGCCCTGAAGAGCTGTTGAGCAGGGTGTTGCTCATCGCTTCCAGCGAAGTGCGATGCGTATCCGGATACCGCACCCGGATGGTGTACGGAATCTCCTGCGCGATTACTGGCGTCGCTGCCGGTTCTCCTTCGAGCACCGCGCTGGCGTCAATCGAGACCTCTTCCGGAGTAAATCCGGCGCGCGCCGCAAGCGTGGGATTGACATGGAACACCGTTGCCGGTCCGCTGATGGTGTTGTCGATACCGTCAAGCACGTCCACCACACCGTCGATCTTCTTGATGGCCTCCGCCACCTTCGGCGCGGTTTGCCGCAGCAGTTCGCCGTCGGGCGAGAACATCTTGATCTGCACTGGCTCCGGGGAGTCCGACAAATCGCCAATCATGTCCTGCGTCAACTGCACGAACTCGGCTTCCAGGCCGGGCTCCTCGTGAGCAATCTTGGCGCGAACGTCGGCGATGACCTCGTCCACTCCGCGATCACGCTTGCTCTTGAGCTTTACCGCGAAGTCGCCCCGATTCGCCTCCGTGACGACGGCCAGCCCAAGCTGCAGCCCGGTACGCCGCGATGTGCTCTCCACTTCCGGAGTCTCGCGCAGCATCTGTTCCACGTGGCCAACAATGCGGTTGGTCTCCTGCAATGATGTGCCAGGCGGCGTGAGGTAGTCGAGAATGAACCCGCCCTCATCCATCTCTGGCAGCAGGTCGGTGCCCACGGCTTTGTAAGCTAGCCCCGCGATGGCGATCACCACCAATGCGAACACGGCCATCCACTTCGGTCGTTCGAGGGCGAACCGCAGCCAGCGCTCATAGAAGTCCACGACCCGTCGGAAGCGGCCGGCGATGGCGGCATCCTCCGCAGCCATCAGTTTCTCTCTGTCGCTGTCCACCAGATCAGTGCGCGGCGGGGCTTCAGCGCGCGAGCCACGAATGAGGTATTGGCTCAGCGTCGGCGTCCAACTGAGCGCCAGCGCCAGCGATGTCAGCAGCGAAACGCCAACGGTAATCGCCAGCGCTCGAAAGAAGACGCCGGTTACGCCCGCGATCGCGATCAGCGGCAGAAACACCACAATAGGTGTGATGGTTGAGCCGATGAGCGGAACCGTGATTTCTCGCAAGGCGCTTTGAATTGCCTGCAAGCGGCCCTGTCCCGCGTCGCGGTGCAACGAGACGTTTTCGACAACGACGATGGCGTCATCAATCACCAGTCCAACCGCCGCGGCCAGGCCGCCCAGGGTCATCAGGTTGAAACTCTGGTCGAGCACCTTCAGCGCGATGAAGGTGATGAGCACGGTCGCCGGAATCACCAACACGGCGACAATCGATGTGCCCCAGTCGCGCAGGAACAACACCATGATCAGTGACGCCAGGATGACTCCAATCAGGATGGCATCGCGCACGCTGTGAATCGAATCCACCACCAGGTTCGACTGGTCGTAGTACGGCTCGAGATGAACTCCCGGCGGCAATGACTGCCGTATCCGCTCGACCTCGGCGTGAACTTCGTTGGC
>Ga0207855_1000176_pt1 | contig 10257 bp, 16 predicted proteins | sample LuqExpMetageno14_FD_187772 | JGI IMG/M metagenome (GOLD analysis project Ga0207855, IMG submission 187772) | Tropical forest soil microbial communities from Luquillo Experimental Forest, Puerto Rico - Sample 14 (SPAdes) | ecosystem: Environmental > Terrestrial > Soil > Tropical forest ...
GATGGACGCGGCAACTACACCCTGGGTGTGCGTGATCAGTTGATCTTCCCGGAAATCGACTACTCGAAGGTCGAGAAGATGAAGGGCATGAATATCACGATCGTGACCACCGCCGGGAACGACGACCAGGCGCGAGCGCTGCTGAAGCATATGGGCATGCCGTTCCGAGCGGCGCAGTAACACCAGTTTGAGCAAGGGCCGAGGCCCGGAGTAAAGGAAACGATGGCTACAACAGGCAAGATCGCCAAGGCGAACAAGAAACCGAAGTTCTCGACGCGGAAGAACAACCGCTGCAAGATTTGCGGACGTCCGCGGGCTTACCTGCGCAAGTTCGGCCTATGCCGGCTCTGCTTCCGCAGCCTGGCGCTCAAGGGAGAGATTCCCGGAGTTTCGAAGAGTTCGTGGTAGGAAAGCAGTTGCTAGTGGCTGGTGACTAGTGGTTCGAAGAGAACCGGCGATTAGCACTCGTGGTATGGGCGAACGTCAGCATCAAGGTTTAGAGGTTTTTACTAGCCACTGACCACTAGCCACTGAAGGAAGTACGTCGCGGCTGGTTCTTTCACCAACCGGAAGGCGCGAAGGGCGCCGGACGGGGACCCCGGAGTAGCAATCCGGACACGAAAGCGAACGGGCGACGAAATGAGGAGATACCGAGCATGAGTTTGACCGATCCGGTCGCAGATTTTCTGACGCGCGTTCGCAACGCCATCAACGCACGCCACCAGAAGGTGGACGTGCCGCTCTCCAAGCTGAAGCTGGAGATCGCCCGCATCCTGAAAGACGAGGGATACATCGCGAACTTCAAGTCGACGGAAGAAGAGGGCCGCAAGGTGTTGCGGGTTTACCTGAAGTACGGCTCCGACAACTCGTCGCCGATTTCGCAGCTGAAGCGCGTATCGCGCCCCGGTTGCCGGGTGTACGTGGGCCACAGCGAGATTCCGCGCGTGCTGGGCGGGCTGGGGATCAACATCCTCACCACTCCCAAGGGAGTCATGACCGGCCGCCAGGCGCGCAAGGAAAAGCTGGGCGGCGAAGTGCTGTGCGAGATCTACTAGCAGTTAGCACCTGGCTCTTAGTGCTTAGCTAAGTGCCGAGCTGCAGGTTCAAACGAGAAGCGTTGCAAGAGCGACGGCAGAGGCTAACTGCTAGTGCTCAATGAGAGACACGATATGTCGAGAATTGGAAAGAAGCCGATTCCGTTGCCCAAGGGCGTGACCTACGCCGTTGAGGGCAACACTGTGACGGTGCAGGGCCCCAAGGGCAAAGTGACGACCCACATCCCGGGCGGAGTTTCGCTCGAGACCAAAGACGGTGTGTTGACCATCGTTCGCGAGGACGATTCCAAGGCGGCGGTGCATGGACTGGTGCGCGCGCTGGTGAACAACTCGGTCGAAGGCGTGACCAAGGGCTGGACGAAAGAGTTGGACATCGTCGGCATCGGCTACCGCGCCGAGATGAAGGGCAAGGGCATGGTGGTGTTCACGCTGGGTTTTTCGCATCCCATCGAGTATCCGCTGCCTACGGGCATCGAAGTGGCCATTGATCCGAAGCAGACGCACTTAACGGTCAGCGGCATCGACCGTCAGAAGGTTGGCTTCGTAGCAGCTGAAATGCGTTCGCTGCGGCCGCCCGATCCGTACAAGAACAAGGGTGTGCGCTACAGCGACGAGAAGTTGAAGAAGAAGGTCGGCAAGACGGGCGCGAAGTGATGACGTTTGCTGGGCGTCTGAGCCCAGCGTCATCATCCTGAGACCGCGCAGCGGGCGAAGGATCTGGTAGAGAAATTCGATGACGGTTGGGCGTGAGTGCCTCCGTTGCCCGGTTCAGAACCCCGGGATGAAGGAAGAACAGAGATGATTGGAAAAGCTTCGAAAGACCAGACGCGGCAGAAGATCCACGCGCGTATCCGGAAGAAGATCGCGGGCACCACGGAGCGTCCGCGGCTGAGCGTGTACCGCTCGGTGAGCCATGTATACGCCCAGATCATTGACGACGCCAAGGGTACGACACTCGTGTCCGCGACTTCGGTGGAGAAGGGCAAAGGACTGAAGGGCGAGAAGCGCCCGACCGGCGGGAACGTGGCCTCGGCCAAGGAAGTCGGCAAGTTGATTGCCGAGCGCGCCAGGGAAAAGGGCATCAAGAAGGTGGTCTTTGATCGCGGTGGGTATCTGTATCACGGCCGCGTCAAGGCGCTGGCCGATGCCGCACGCGAGGCGGGGCTGGAGTTCTAAAAACAGTGGCGAGTGGCTAGTGGTCTGTTAAGACCGAGGGCCGGAGAGTTTGGAGACTTAAGGGAATGCCAACAGTAAAGAAAAAGCTGGACGCGAACCAGTACCAGCTGAAGGACGAAGTGGTCTCGATCAATCGCGTTACCAAGGTCGTGAAGGGCGGCAAGAACATGTCGTTCGCGGCGCTGGTCGTAGTGGGCGATCCTTCGGCTGCGGTCGTGGGCTACGGCTCCGGCAAGGCGAAGGAAGTGCCGCAGGCGATCCGCAAGGGCATCGAGGCGGCCAAGAAGAACCTGCTTCGCATCAACCTGACGCAGACCACCATCCCGCACCAGGTGCTGGGACGCTACGGCGCGGGGCGCGTGATGCTGAAGCCGGCGCCGGAAGGCACGGGCGTGATTGCCGGCGGCGCGGTGCGCGCGGTGATGACTTCGGCGGGCGTGCAGAACGTGCTGACCAAGTCCATCGGTACCACCAACCCGCATAACGTGATCAAGGCGACCTTCAAGGCGCTGGAATCGCTGCGCGACAAGAAAGAAGTCGCGACGGCGCGCGGCAAGGCCGCCGAGGAGCTGTAAACATGGCGCGCATTCGCAGGAAGATCGAGAAGAAAGCGGCTCCCGCCGGGACGAAGATCCAGTTGAAGTACGTGCGCTCGGCCATTGCCACACCGGAGAAGCATAAGCTGGTGGTCAAGGGCCTGGGATTTACGCGGCTCAACCAGGTGATCGAGCGCGAAGACACGCCGTCGGTCCGGGGCATGGTGGCGAAGGTGCCGCACCTGGTACAGATCGTCGAAGGCTAGCTGGTCGCTGATAATTGGTGGCTGGAATTTAGTCATTCGCCATCAGCGAATGGCCAAGAGCGAAAAGCGGAATATTTGTGACGCGGCACACCGAGAACGGCCGCACAGGTATGGTACACAATGAATCTGAGTAACTTACGGGCGCCCCGCAAGGCGAATGCGAACAAGAAGCGCGTCGGCCGTGGTATGGGTTCGGGCATGGGCAAGACCTCGACCCGCGGCCACAAGGGCCAGGGATCGCGCAGCGGTTCCAGCCTGATGCGCGGTTTTGAAGGCGGCCAGATGCCGCTGCACCGGCGTTTGCCGAAGCGCGGCTTCACCAACATCTTCAAGACCGAGTACGAAGTCGTTAACCTGGAGCGGCTCGCCAGCCTGAACGAGACGGAGATTACTCCGGACGTGCTGCGCAAGGCCGGTGTGGTAAGCGGAAAGAACTCCCTGGTGAAGGTTTTGGGGCAGGGTGAAGTAGCGAAAGCGATCACTGTGTCGGCGCACAAGTTTTCCAAGTCGGCCCAGGAAAAGATCGAAAAGGCTGGCGGCAAGATCACCAGACTGTAGAGCGTGGCCGGTTGCCTTCAACGGCAACTGGCGTCTAGCAACTGAGGATGAGTAATGCTTGAGAAGCTGGCCAACGTATTTCGCGTTCCCGATCTGCGGAAGCGCATTCTGTTTACGCTCGGACTGCTGGCCGTTTACCGGTTTGGTGGGCACATCCCCACGCCCGGCATTAACGCCGACGTGCTGGCGCAGTTCTTCGACCAGAACAAAGGAACGTTCCTGGGCTTCATCGACCTGTTCAGCGGCGGACAGCTTCGCCGCCTGACGATTTTCGCCCTGGGGATCATGCCGTACATCACGGCGTCGATCATTCTGCAATTGATGACCGTGGTTTACGAACCGCTGGCCAAACTGCAGAAAGAAGGCGAACTGGGCCGCAAGAAAATCACCCAGTGGACGCGTTACCTGACCCTGCTGCTGAGCGCGGTACAGTCGCTCGGCATCGCTTTCACGTTGGAGCGCCAGCCGGGCTTCGTGAACAACCCAGGCTTCGGTTTTGTGCTCATGACGATGTTGACGCTCACCACCGGCAGCGTGTTCATCATGTGGCTGGGCGAGCAGATCACCGAGCGTGGAATCGGCAACGGCATGTCGCTGCTGATCTTCGCTGGAATCGTCGTCGGATTGCCGCGAGCGGTGGCTGACCTCTACGGGAAGGTCCGTACCCAGGCTTGGGGAGCATTTACCGTCCCGGCGATCTTGTTGCTGATCGTGGTGATGATTGCGGTCGTCGCCTTCATTGTGTTCGTTGAGCGCAGCGAACGGCGCATTCCGGTGCAGTATGCGAAGCGCGTGGTGGGCCGCAAGATTATGGGCGGACAATCCACGCACCTGCCGCTGCGTGTGAACTCGGGCGGCGTCATGCCGGTGATCTTCGCCTCGTCGGTGCTGACATTACCGCAGACCCTGGGCGCATTGCCGATGTTTCGCGACAACCGGTATTTCAGCCCAATTTTCCAGGCGCTGCGTTGGGGGGAGCCCCTTTACACGCTGCTCTACGCGATCGGCATCATTTTCTTCGCGTACTTCTACGTGTCGATTGTCTTCAACCCGAACGAGGTTGCCGACAACATGCGCAAGTACGGCGGATTCATACCGGGCATCCGTCCGGGCGCGCGCACGGCGAATTACATCAACGATATCCTGACGCGCATTACGCTGGTGGGAGCGTTGTACCTGATCCTGATTTCGTTCATTCCCGAGTGGATGATCACCGGTATTCACCTCAACCACTTGTATGGGCCGATCGGGGCGTTCTTCGAGAGACTGCCGGCATGGATTACCAGCGGTCTGAATGTCAACTTTTACTTCGGCGGAACTTCGCTGCTGATTGTGGTGGGCGTGGCCATGGACACCGTCAACCAGATCGAATCGCAGCTCATCATGCGCCACTACGAAGGCTTTACGCCGCGTAGCGGTCGCATCCGGGGACGCCGGGCGACGTGGTAAGTCAGTGGATAGTGATTAGTGGATGGTGGATAGAAGTCGGTTGCGAGCGTGGTGTGGATCGCGACAGGTTTTTGACTGTCCACTAACCACTATCCACTAGAAACTGGTTTTTACGGAGCCACCGGGAGGCTCCAGCCCGCCAAGGCGGGCAGACGGGGCGGCAGTGCGGCCCACGGGGGTATGTCTTGGCGACGCAGACTCCCTCGTCCGTAGTGGACGAGAAGAAGACTGAGCAGGTGGTCGGCCCCATCATCATGCTAGGGGCCCCGGGTGCCGGCAAGGGAACGCAGGCGAAGCTGATTGCGGCGGCCTATGCGATTCCGCAGATCTCCACGGGAGACCTGTTCCGGGAGAACGTGGCCAATGGCACCGAGCTTGGACTGAAGGTGAAGGCCATTCTGGATCGGGGCGATCTGGTGTCGGACGACCTGGTCGATGGCATGGTGGCCGAACGGCTGAGCCAGCCGGACGTTCACCGAGGGTTTATTTTGGACGGCTTCCCGCGCACGGTGGGTCAGGCCGAGTGGTTCGACGGATATTTGAAAAGCAGACGTGGAGCGCACGGGACCGTAGCCCCCTTTAGTGCCATTTCGCCCATTGTGGTGCAAATCGTTGTGGAGTATAATCAATTACTGCAACGAATTACCGGGCGTCGTTCTTGTCCCACCTGTGGACGGATTTACAACGTTCACTTCCAGCCTCCCAAAGTTGAAGGCATCTGTGATGTCGACGGAGGGCGACTTGTTGTGCGTCCCGACGACACGGAAGCGGTCGTTGCCGAGCGCTTGAAAGCCTATGAGCGGCAAACTCTGCCCCTGGTGGCCTACTACAAGGCGAAAGGGCAGTTGGTTGATGTCGATGGCAACCAGGCGGTGGAGTCCGTAGCCGCCCAGGCGTTGAGTGCGATCGAGAATGGCAATCGTTTGTAAGTCCACTTCCGAGATTGAAAAGATGCGCCGCAGCGGGCACATCGTTCGTCAGGTTCTCGACGCTGTGAAGGAAGTGGTTACGCCGGGCGTGACCACGATGGAATTGGAGCGCGTGGCCGAGGCCAGGATCAAGGACCTGGGTGCAAAGCCGGCGTTCAAGGGTTATTACGATTACCCCTGCGTGCTGTGCACGTCGATCAATAACGAGATCGTGCACGGTATTCCGTCAGAACGCCGGGTACTGAAAGCCGGCGATATCGTTTCGATCGACACTGGCGTGGTGCTCGACGGCTACTACGGTGACGCCGCGATCACGGTGCCGGTGGGCAGTGAGGTGACCTCCGAACTGCAGAAGCTTCTGGAGGTCACGCGGGAGTCGCTGTATCGCGGGATCGAGGCGGCGCGCATCGGCAATACGGTCGGCGACGTCGGCGCGGCGGTGCAGAAGGTAGTCGAGGCGAACGGGTTCAGCGTCGTGCGTGAGTTTGTGGGACACGGCATCGGCACCAAGCTGCACGAGGAGCCGCAGGTTCCCAACTACGGCACGCCGGGAAGCGGGCCGAAGTTGCGCGACGGCATGGTGCTGGCAATCGAGCCCATGGTGAACGTGGGCCGTTCGGAGACGCGAGTGCTGGCGGACAACTGGACGGCGGTGACGAAGGACGGCACGCATAGCGCGCACTTCGAACACACCGTAGCGGTGACAAAGAACGGGCCGGTGATTTTAACCGAATAGTTGTCAGTTGTCGGTTGCCAGTGGTCAGTTGTGAATCTGAGCGCCGGCCGTGCGTAGTTGACTACTGATAACTGATAACAGAGAACTGACAACTGGAGTTGAATGAGCAAGGAAGACGCGATTGAAGTGATGGCAGTGGTGATCGAACCGCTGCCCAACGCGATGTTCAAGGTCGAGCTGGAGAACAAACACCAGGTACTGGCGCACGTTTCCGGCAAAATGCGCAAGAACTTCATCAAGATTCTTCCGGGCGACCGCGTGGCCGTAGAACTTTCACCCTACGACCTCAACCGCGGCCGGATTGTGTACAGATACAAATGAAGTTTCAGCGGTCACTTGTCGGCTATCAGGGATAGAAACTGGCAACTGACAACTGGCAACTGACAACTGAGGTTTTCATCATGAAGGTACGGGCATCAGTCAAGAAGATCTGCGACAAGTGCAAGGTGATCCGCCGTCACGGCGTAGTGCGCGTGATCTGCGAGAACTCCAAGCACAAGCAGCGGCAGGGATAACGGTAACTGGTAGCTGGCAACTGGCGAAGAGCGAATAGCGAAGAGCGAGCGCAATAGGCTGGGGCCGGCGGCCAATCTGGAGAAAAAATGGCACGTATTGCAGGCGTGGATCTTCCGCGCAACAAGCACATCAGTATCGCGCTGACGTACATCTACGGCATCGGCAATTCGCGGTCGAAGAACATCCTCACCGCCGCCAGCGTGGAAGCCAACAAGAAGGTGAGCGACCTCAATGAAGAAGAGGTCAATCGCATCCGCCAGGTCATCGAGCAGCAGGGCGACGTCGAAGGCGATCTTCGCAAAGACGTCTCGATGCACATCAAGCGGCTCATCGAGATCGGATCGTATCGTGGGTACCGTCACCGCCGCAGCCTTCCGGTCCGCGGCCAGCGCACCCACACCAACGCCCGCACCCGCAAGGGACCGCGCAAGGGCACGGTAGCCAACAAGAAGAAAGCGACTGGGAAGACATAGAACATGGCGAAAGCAGCAGGTTCGGCAGCCGACAAAAAAGGCAAGACTGGCAAAAAGTTCAAGAAGAAGGAGCGCAAGCACGTTCCCCACGGATTGGTGCATGTGCAGGCTTCGTTCAACAACACCATCGTCACCATCACCGACATGGCCGGAAACACCGTGTCGTGGAAGAGTTCCGGCTCGCTCGGCTTCCGGGGATCGCGCAAGGGCACGCCGTTCGCGGCGCAGCAGGCTGCGGCCAATGCGGCCAACCAGGCGCGCGATCACGGCATGCGTAGCGTCGATGTCGTCGTCAGCGGCCCGGGATCGGGACGTGAGTCGGCCGTGCGCGCCCTGGCTTCGTCCGGGCTCGACGTCCGCTCCATCAAGGACGTGACGCCGGTTCCGCACAACGGCTGCCGTCCGCCCAAGCGCCGGAGAGTGTAAGAAGAAGTTGATAGTGATTAGTGGATAGCGGATAGACCTCGGCGGTCATCCCAAATCCGATTTTCTAACCACTAACCACTATCCACTAACCACTGTTTTTCGATCGGGACGAAGGGACGCCAATCCTGTAAACCGATCCATAACACGTGAATAGTCCAGGTAGATAGAGGATTTACTATCCACGAACCACTATTCACTAGGAGAGTAATTTGGCACGTTATCGAGATGCAGTGTGTCGGCTCTGCCGCCGCGAGGGAACGAAATTGTTCCTCAAGGGCGCAAAGTGCTTCACCGACAAGTGTCCCATCGAAAAGCGCAATTTCGCCCCCGGGCAGCACGGCAAAGACCGCAAGGCCAAGATCGTCGGCTACGGCCTGCAGCTTCGCGAGAAGCAGAAGGCGAAGCGCATGTACTTCACCCAGGAAGGCCAGTTTCGCAACTACTTTGAGCGCGCGCAGCGCACCAAGGGAGTGACCGGCGAATTGCTCTTGCAGCAGTTGGAGCGCCGTCTGGATAACGTGGTGTTCCGCCTCGGCTTTGCCGTGGCACGCCGCCAGGCGCGGCAGCTGGTGCGCCATGGACACGTGACCGTGAACGGGCGGAAGGTGGACATTCCTTCCTACCAGGTGAGTGCCGGCGACGAAGTCGCAGTGCGCGAGAAGAGCAACAAGCTGACGGTACTGGAGGCGGCAAAGGAATTTGCCGGCCACCAGGCGCCCCCGACGTGGCTGGAAGTCGACCGCGATGCCTACAAGGGCCGGGTGTTGGCGTTGCCCAAGCGCGAAGACATCAACCTGCCGATTAACGAGCAGTTGATCGTGGAACTTTATAGCAAGTAGTCATTCGCGGCGTCCACCCCATGGATGCCGCGCTTCCTACAATGTCGCGCCAGATCAGCCGGTCGCGGCCCGTTGGGCCCGCCGTGCAGCATGGCCGAACAGAGAGACAGGAGTTACGAATGCTTTGGAAAGGTTTTCAGAAGCCGAAACGGCTTGCCCATGACACCGAGACCCTGACCGACAAGTACGGTCATTTCTGGGCCCAGCCCTTTGAGCGTGGTTTTGGTACCACCATAGGCAACGCGCTACGCCGAGTGTTGCTGTCGTCCATCGAGGGCGCAGCGGTCACTGCGGTCAAGATCGAGGGCGTATTGCACGAGTTCCAGTCGATCCCCGGGGTGGTCGAGGATGCGACCGACATCATCCTCAACCTGAAGCAGATCCCGTTCCGGCTCAATGGCGACGCGCCCAAGGCGATTTATCTGCGCGCCGACCAGCCCGGCGTGATTACCTCGGGCATGATCGAAGCCGATTCCGACGTTGAGGTTCTCGACAAGGACGTGTACATCGCCACCATCAGCGAAGGCGGCAAGCTCGACATGGAAATGCGGCTCAAGAAGGGCCGCGGTTACGTCTCGGCCGACAAGAACTTCGACGAAGACCTGGGACTGGGCTTCATTCCGATCGATTCGGTGCACTCGCCGGTGCGCAAGTGCAACTACTCGGTGGAAGCTGCCCGTTTGGGCCAGATCACCGACTACGACAAGCTGGCGATTGAAGTCTGGACCAACGGCTCCGTGACCCCGGCCGACGCGCTCGGCCTGGCGGCCAAGCTGCTTAAGGACCACATGTTCATCTTCATCAACTTTGAGGATGAGATTATCAGCGATCGGGTCGCCGACGCGGGCAAGCCGGAGATCCGCAACGAGAACCTGAACCGCTCCGTCGAGGAGTTGGAACTTTCCGTACGCAGCTACAACTGCCTGAAGAACGCCAACATCCAGACCATCGGCGAGCTGGTGCAGAAGTCGGAAGCGGAGATGCTGAAGACCAAGAACTTCGGCCGCAAGTCGCTGAACGAGATCAAGGAGATCCTGTCGAACATGGGTCTCAGCCTGGGCATGAAGATCGACGAGCACGGCAACGCCGTGCCGGGCAGCGGATCTTCGCAGGCTTCGTCGTTGCCGTCGGCGCTGACTTACGGCGGAAACTCGGAACCGAATTTCTAAAAGCATTTGGCACTTAGCACTTAGCTAAGTGCCAAGTGCTAATTGCTTGAGTAGAGCTGGCCGAGTGAAGAGTCTTACGCCGATGAGATTGGGGTAGAGCTGGCCTTTAGGCTAGCGTCACTGCGGTTT
>Ga0207855_1000178_pt1 | contig 10167 bp, 9 predicted proteins | sample LuqExpMetageno14_FD_187772 | JGI IMG/M metagenome (GOLD analysis project Ga0207855, IMG submission 187772) | Tropical forest soil microbial communities from Luquillo Experimental Forest, Puerto Rico - Sample 14 (SPAdes) | ecosystem: Environmental > Terrestrial > Soil > Tropical forest ...
ACGCGGGCGCGATCCCCGCGACACACTCCCAAGCAATAGCCGAGGGACGGTCATCCCGAACGCGATCATCGAGAATCTCAATTTGATCGTTGCTTCGCCTCTTGAACGGTTTATCTGTTTGGATCCCTGATTCTCAAACCACCCTCAAAAAACTTGTGGAGAACAAATGGCCCGCCCGATCGCGAGACTCAGGCTCGGATATTTTCCCTTGCCCATTGAAGCAGCCCAGAACATTCGCACACTGTTGTTAACGACAGCACCATATGCGGCCATCGATCCCTGTGTCGGCGACGGCGCGGCGTTGATCGAAATCACCAAGGACACCGGCGGGCACCTGAGCGGCATCGAACTGGATGCCGATCGCGCCGAAGCCGCTAACCGCAATGGCGTTACCACCGTCCACGGCAGCGCGTTTGAGTGCCGGGTGTTGGCGGAAACCTGTTCGCTCCTGTATCTGAACCCGCCCTATGACAGCGAGCTTGGACCACACAGCAATAGGCGGATGGAGCTGGTGTTCCTGGAGCACTGCTATCGGTGGGTGGTTAGTGAGGGTGTGCTGGTGTTCGTGGTTCCAGCTCCCGCAGTCGGCACGTGCGCACGGCTGCTGGCCAGCCAGTTTGAGCGGCTCAGCGTTTTTCGACTGGAACATCCTGAGTCTGTCCGCTTCAACCAGGTCGTAGTGTTCGGTCGACGAAAGAAGGCGCATCTTCGCGGTGAACCCAAGGATGCGGAGGAACTGCTCCGGATCGCGTACAAGCCGCACTTGTTGCCTGTACTGAACCAAGAGGTTGCGGAGCGCTATGCGATCCCACCGTCATCGCCCGCCGCGATCACTTACACGGGATTACCGTTGGATGCGATTGAGGATGCTTTGCAGCGCTCTGTGGCAATGCAGAACGCCCGCGGCATTCTCGTGCGCAAGCAGCAGAAGATGACAGGCCGGCCTGTGACGCCGCTCCACAAAGGCCATGTTGGTACGATAAGGAACCTTGTCAATTGTTCATGAAAAGCATAGTAAGGGCCGACTTTTCCTATGCGGCGACGCTTAATATCCGGGAGCGTAGCACCGGCTGATCGAATTCCAAGCGACTCGTCATCATCATTTCGTCTCTGGCGGTGACGAAGGCGCGGCGCTGAATTCGTGAGGCCGACCAAAGCTGTAAAGGGCGAGCGCATGCTCAAACTCGTATCCACGCCGGATTTTATTCATCAGTACCAGGTGGTCCGCGATGACGGCCTCCCGGATATCACGCTGTCGCTGTTTGCAAGCGAGTTGATGAAATCGCTGTCGCCCGGCTCGGTGCCGGTCTACATGCGCGAAGTACTGTCGCTTTTCAACTGGGCGCTCAGCGATTCGACGGTACAGCGACATCAGTGGAAAATGCTGGGTTCCGTTGTCGAGGCTCGGAACATTATTGGTGAGTATCTGACGGTTGCCGCCAAATGCAAGCTGACGTATCGCGCCGACCGATCCGGCGTAAAGGCGACCTACGTGAGCGAAACGCAGGAAACGCGAATCAATGTTCGTATCCTGCTCGCCGCCCTGCGGCGCTTCTACGATCATCTGATCTCGTCGAAGATTTACGAGCCGCCTAACCCACTGCTCCATGCTGAAATGGGGCGGGTCACTCAGGAACTGCGAGTCCAGTACCGCCGAGCGGTACGTGAAATCGAGGGACGCGATCCCATGCCGGCAGTGAGCGGCGTGGATCCGCCCTCGGGAATCCGGCTTTCCGCAAACTTCTTCCGCTGCGTGGATCGGGAATGGTTGCCCAAGACCATCGACGATCCTGATTTTCCTCATTTGGTCTACAAGGCCGGCAAGGAATACGGGTGGGGCCTAAGAGAACTCTGCGTAGTGCGGATTCTCTTTGAAGGCGGTGGAAGGATCAGCGAAGTGCTCGATCTGACCGCCCTGGACTGGTTTACGAGCCAGTTCTTGAATCAGTTTCAAGCGCGGAACAAAGGGAGCTTTGGAGTCAGGACGAAACGTTTCGTGGTTTCGTCGGCTACGGCGAAGGTGGTGCGTAGATACTTCGATGACGATGCGAACGGGCGGCGTGCGCACGACCGGCAAGGGCTTTGCCTTGCGGATCTGGAGAAAATGGACGCTGCCGAGCTGGCAAAGGTCCGATTGTTTCTAACCACGCGCGGAGGCCCCGTGAGTCCGCGGATGTTTCGAAGCGACTACTGGAATCCTGCGTTGCGGGCGGCCGGGATCGCTGCCCCGCCCCATATCGCGCGGCACTGGTTCGTCACCAATGCGCTTCGGACCATCGAGCGAACGGCGACGGATCAGAATGAAATGGTCCGCCGCAAGGCGGAGTTGGTTCAGTACATGGCATGGAAGACGGCCGAGCGGACTCTCAAGGCCTACGAACACGTCGTGCGGGATAGCGACTTCATTGATACCACTCTCAACTCCATCCACAAGGCGATGAAACAGCGTGAGCAACAGGTCAAAAAAGACCCAGGCCTGTTGGCGCAGTTTGCGACTGTGCAATCCCATGACGTGAGCAAAGCGTTGGATGAGGACATCGCGATTCTGACGGGAGCACTTGCGTGACCTCCATCGACATCGCGCTCCGCATTCAGGCCGACTTGGGACTAACGTGGCCCAGGAACAGGTCCCTTCCGAACGAAGTTGTAGCGGAGATCTGCGAGGCGCTGTGGCAGGAGGGGATCAGTCCGAACCGTCGCATTGTGCAACAGCGAATGCCGGTGTGGAACGATCATGCATTCGGCACTGGCATCGTGGCGTGGAGGAGGAAAAAAGGACTTCCCGAGCAAGGAACTCATGTCCGCTGCGCTTTACCTACCAATCTTCGCGAACTGGCAAAGATCATCAGTCCCGCAATGGCGAGCGCGCCGTTGACCTCCTACGATCCGTCAGGCGATGGGCGCTGGCAAGTCCCTTCGGTAAAAGTCCTGTCCTACCTGGGCCGGATTGAAAATCCGTCCGTGCGGGATGCAATGGCGCTGTTTGCGCTCTTGCGATCTGACCGGCAGCAGAAGTCCATCTACAACCAGATTGCGAACTTCGTCCGGGTGCTGCGTCGTGTGATGATCGAACAGTCCATCGTGGACATTAACAGCGTCGACGCGAATGATCTGTTGTTTCGTATTCATGTAGGGGAGATCGGGAAGGGCTTGTCGGAGCATCAGCGACGCACGTTTCTGGGTCAATGGAGTGCGGTGCGCAACGCGTTCGATGAATATGCTGAGCGACTAAGGCCTGAGCAACTGGAAGTGATGAAGAACTTCTTCATAGGGCCAGTGACCGATCGGCGAAGGTTCATGCGCCATAAGACCTACAGCGCGTATCTTCGCGAACAGCAAGAGCGGGTCAAGATTAAGACCGACGCAGTGCAGTCGAAGTTTTACCAGATACGACATGTAGCGGGGATCCGCTGCAACCAGCTGCGTCGCCTGTACGAGGCAACTCGGCAAGCCGTCGTAGCCGTTGAAGCCAACGATCTTCGCTGCCCGTATGAGTTCGGCTATGAAGAAACGGCGCAAACGATGGGCCGGCGGGCAGTGCGGCAGCGCGTTGAGTTGACGCTGTGGGACTCCAACTCGTTGCGAGAGCACGCGGTGGCGCTTGGTTATCACGAGGCGCCCGCCACCACGCTTCAAAGGCGCTGGCAGGAAGCCAGTTTCTCGCCGAAGAATCGCGCCTACTTCGTCGAGTACAACGCCACCACAAGTCTTACGCAAGGCTGTCCAGCAGAGCCTTTCTGGTTCCTTGATCTTTTCCGGCATCGGGTGTTTCGCCACCTGGATGTGCGCAGCGACAGCGATCTGGCCGAAAGACGCGAAGCCTTCCATGCTGAGTGGGGATACGAAAGCAAGAGCGCCTGGGCGGACGGCGGCCTGCTGGCATTCGGCCCGACCGACTTCCGGCCGATCGACTTCCTGCAACAGCGCGAAGGGCACGAGTTCCTTCCTTATGAGGGTATCTACGCAGCCTGCATGTTTGGCGGGCTGGTGATTCGTATGGGAACGATTACCGGCGCGCGCATTGGCGAGATCATGCAGATTGCGCAAAGCCCGGATTGCTTCAAGCAGCTTGAGAACGTGGGCCCCAAAGCGGCGACGCGGTGGATGCTCCGGCTGGTGCCAAAAGGAAGACAGAAGCGGGAAGACTATTTTATCGACGAGGATACCAAACGCCACCTGGTCGAGCTGATTCGTTTTCAGTGTGAGAAGTGGGGTGGTCCCCTGATTCCCATCGTGAAAATAGAAGACGACAAGCGAGCGCCCGATCGATACGTGTTGCAGTGGAATGGCCGCGGCCTTCGCTTGCACGTTCTGAATACGTTCATGCGGTTCCTTCTCCATGGCCTTATCCTGCGCTCACTCGACGGCAATGTGGTTCAGCTTAGTTCGCACCTGCTGCGGCATTCGTTTGCCACCGAAATGGCTGACTTGAATACGCCGGTTGAGGTCATTGCCAAACTGCTGCACCAGCGCGACCCAACCGTCACGAAGTACTATGCGCGACCGACTCCGACGAAGGTGATGAGCGCAGCAGAAATGATCTTTGTGGATCGCATCGATCTGGGTGCCGAGGGGCGGCGCAGCCCCGACGAGATCGGAAGAATGTTGAAAGAGGCTGAAGGTAAGGTCGGAGCTCTGACGGAGGTGTTTGGCGGAACCTGCGTAGTGGCCAACATGTGCCCGGCCAAGTTCGTCTGCGTAGGCTGTGCGGGCAATGCGCCGGATCCAGCGAAGCGATATCAGATCGACCAAAAGCAGGCTTGGGCAGAACAACAGCTACAGTATGCGCACCGGGAAAAGCTTGTAGCGGAAGCACGGCAGATGAAGGGTTTGATCGCCGACTGCGAACTAATCAAGGAGGAGATGGATCTGATCGATGCGATGCGGAAAGACGCAGCGCAGACTGTGAGCATCGAGCATGGGTCACCGAGATAAGAAACGGCATCCCGGCTGGCTGCAGCCGAGATGGGAACGCCAGAAGCGCGATACCGCTGCGCGCGTGGAAGCTGCTGTTAGGGCACTGCAGAAGGACCATGCCGAGGTAACGTATGCGAGTATTTGCAAACGCGTGAGTATTCTGTTCGGTCTTTCGATCTCTCCCAACACGATCAAGAGAAACGAACTCTCCTATCGGATTTATATGGCGAGTCGGCGGCCGCCCAGGCGTAAGCAGCTCCGGGAATCGGTCCTCATGCAGCTAATCAACAGCGCATCCGGCCCGGAGAAGCGATCTATGTGGTCCAAGACTGCCCGGTTACGGCGGGAATCCAAAGACGCGCTCATCGCCAGACTCATCTCCCTGGAACGTAGGGTGAGGCAGCAGCAGAGCGCGGAGAATCTGCTACGCGAAGAGATTCTGTGTCTGGCGCAGGCTGGTTCGCGGTGACCGCACCAGCCGGAAAGCTGAAGCACCCCAGCGGATGGTTTGCCGCCGGACGGGAAGTTTCCCGCGCTCTCGGTTTGCTTTCCGATGGAGCTTTCCGGCTCTTCATCTATCTTTGCCTGAACGCGGACCGCAGAACTGGGCAGATGAGGATTACCCACGGAGACCTGGCAAAGGCAGTGGGCCGCAGCCGCCGCTCCATCGTTATCTATATGGAGGAACTGCAGCGGCAGCAGGTCTGCCGCGTTCAGAGCGCCACCAATCAGCACGACTCTGGTCACATCGAAATCTGCGATGCGTTCTGGCCATACGAGAAGACTCGAAAAGAAGCAGCAACACAAGACCGGGCAAGCTACGTCGCCCGCATCCAGCGCCTGATGGGAAGTCGGCGGTGTGTCGCGAGCTCGTTTGCTCCTGCGGACGAGAAACTTGCCAATGCCTTGTTCCAACGAGGAATCTCCATTCGGCAGGTCGAGCGTGGATTCCTGTTGGGGTGTGCACGCAAATACGCGACCTTGCTGAACAGTAAGAGTAACGCTGTGGTCGTGAGCTTTAGCTATTTCCAAAATGTGATCGAGGAAGCCGGCGAACTGCAGATGTCAGAGGATTACTGGCGCTACCTGCAACTGCGGCTCCATCAAATGGAACGGCAGTGGCTCGAGCAAACTCAGACTACAGGAGAAGGCAAGTTCAACAAGCGCCTGATGGCGCCAATGTCGGGACGGATCTGATTCGGAGATATATCTCTTTCATCGTGCCGCTCCCACTGCAAGAGCAACGCCTCGACCATCTCTTTGCCGTCGGGATCGCGAACGGCCTGCATGGGCGTGCGCCCGCCTAATGCCGGAATCTTTTGATGAATCCAGCTTTCGACTTGCTTCTGCATCACGGCTTGCAGCTGCTTTCTCACTTCCGGGTCGTGCAACGTCGCTTCCATCTCGGCCTCGTGCAGTTCCGCATCCTCGGCCTCTTGTGGCGCATTGTTCCGCATCTCTTCGAGCGATTGGGCGCGGGTGCTTTGGTGGACCGCCAGCACACCGAGTCGCTTCTCAATCTCTTTGCGCAGCCGTTTGGCGCGGTTCTCCGAGTTCACCTCCGCGATCACACGTCCCTCGGAAATCTTGAAGTGGCCCAGGATGGTGTTGTCCCAAGTCTTAAACTTACGGTTGCCTTCCTTGATCCAATCGATGTCCACCTTCCGCAGCTTCCCGTCGTCACCCAGTTCCGCATCGTCGAGCAACTCCTCACGGGAACGTCCCACTGCGAGCGGGGCCAACGCGTCGAACGCCGCTTCCGCCGACTCGACCCGAAACGTCAGGGTGTGAAACAGCAGCGGGTCGCCGTCCGTGTTGCACAGCACCGGCGGAGCGAATAGCCGGTCGCGAATGTCCAGGTAGGTGGCGCGAATCAGATCTGCATATCGCAACAGATCGTGCGGCGCCAGATCGCGATTCTGTTTCGCGATTTTCTTCTTCAGTGTTTTTCGCAGTTCGATGACCTCGATCTTCTTGTCCGGCGGGATGCAGAGGGGAGCCGAACTGCCGAACACGGCAAGTTCCGGCTGGTGCCAGATCTGCGCAAAAAGCAGGTCTCCCGGCCGCAAGTTTCGCGACCCCGACCGCTCGATGACTTCGGTTTCTCCGCCAATCAGAACGTCCCACACCCTCATGCGCTCACCGGGTTCATTCCCACCGACCTCGTAGAAGCTCAGCGGCTGTGTTGTAGCCTGCTCCAAAAACATCCGTTCCATCGCGGTTAGCTGCTTCGACTTTTCCAGCATGTACCAGCGAGCTACTACGCCGCCCTGCCTGCGCGCGGCAGTACCCCGCGCGCCCGGATTCCACTGGAATAAGAAATAGGGCATGAAGATCTGACGTTCGTCTGCGGCCTCTTCCAGCGGCTTCGGAACGTCACGCATGTTGAAGTCCTGCCATGCCTCATAGATCCGATCCCCGAACTTACGCAAGGCAAACCTGGTGATCTCCCGCGTCAGGCGATCCGACTCTTCGTGCTGCCGCGCCCACACGTAGTCGATAGATGGAGCATAGCCAGGCAAACAGCAATGCTTGTACTTCTTGCCGCTGCCGCAGGGGCAGGGTTCGTTTCTTCCGATCTTCGCAGACGCATGAAGAGCCATAACAGTTGCGACATTACTGCCCATGGCTCTGTGAATGCAAGCACAGATCATCATCATCCCCAAATGGTTCGATAGGGAGGCACCATGCGCTTGGCAGGCAAGCAAAAACTCGGCTATTTTCCTCTTCCATTAGCGGAGGCTGAACGGATTCGACGCTTCCTGCAGTTTCCGCTTTCTGCATACGCAGCTCTGGACCCCTGCATCGGCGACGGCGGCCCTTTTACGGTGATCGGCGGAAATCCGCTAGCGATCCGATACGGTATCGAACTGGACGCTTACCGCGTCGAACAGGCCCGCGAGGTCGGCCACCACGTCATTCATGGCGATGCCCTGGATGTGCACTGCCCAGTGGAGTCCCTGTCGCTGCTCTATCTGAATCCACCCTACGACTTCGAATGCGGCCATTCCCAAAACCGCAGGTTGGAACAGATATTTTTCGAGCACTGCTACCGCTGGCTCAAGCCTGCCGGCGTGCTGGTTCTGGTCGTTCCCGGAGATCGTCTCGCCGTTTGCGAGCGCCTTCTCGCCTTCCACTTCAAAGACAAGAAAGCTTACCGACTGGGCACGCCGGAGGCTGCGAAGTACAAGCAGGTCGTGCTGCTCGGTACCAGGCGTACGCGCCATGAATGCAATCATCTGTCTGATGCCGATCTCATCAAGGCGCAAAACTTAATCGCTGAGATGAGTCGGAAGTGGGAGCAACTTCCCGTCCTCCCTGACTCTGCCGATGCAGTCTACTCGGTTCCAGAGGGCGGACCTGTCGAGTTGACTCATCGCGGCCTGCCTCTGGATGAGATCGAAGACCTGTTGCTGAAGTCAGCAGCATATCGTCAGGCGGCCAGAATCCTTACCGTGTGCCGGGCGGAGATCAAAGGGCGTCCTGTGACCCCGTTACATGGGGGCCACGTCGCACTGTGCGCGATAGCGGGACTTCTGGACGGCGTCTTTGGTTCCGGCGAAGATCGGCACATCGCTACCTGGCGATCCGTCAAGGTCACAGACTGCTCTGAAGAAGTTGAAGAAGACGGCACCATCATTCGACGCGAGCGGGAGAGATTTACCAACGAACTCACTCTGCTATACGCCTCGGGGAAAATCGCCATCCTGCGTTGAACCTCTCCTGATCGATCCCACTCGTCCTGGATGGTCGTCATCCTCCATTTGGTTGTGCAGCTTCTGCACACCCTAGTCAGCAGACGAGACGATGCTGACTATACGGCAACGCCTCATAGTTTCCATCAGACGATGCAATGATTAGGCCCATTTTCGGCGAAGATACGGAAAGGGTCTGCTGGCCTGCAGCGGCATGCTGAACGGCTTCTTCGGGGAAGGCGAGATGCGGCACATCGCCCACTGGCGATCCGTGAAGTATGTCGACGAGTTCAACGAGGAGGGCGAAACCGAAGCAGAGACCATCATTCGCAAGCGGGAACGGTTCAGCCACGAGTTGACCCTTGCATACGAAAGTGGCCACATCGTTGAACTCAAGGAGACGAAGGAACCCACGCATGAAAAATGCTCATGAGCGATTCGGAAGACTCATGTATCGTCGCCAAACAGAGAAAACAGCGACCAACCTCCGTGTCTCACTGGATGCATTCATGGGGGAGGAGCGAGGCAAAGCGCACCTTGTCTCAGTCGTGGGCGGCGACGTAGAGGTCGGGGCGCTGGCTGCCGCCTTCGCAAACGGAGACTCCTTTACGGTGATGGATCCCTATGGCAACGAGAGCATTGTGTCGCTGGGTGAAAAGCCGGTGTGCTATCGAGGCTCGATTATCGTACCTGGCTGGAAGCGGCCGCTGCGCCATCTGGTGAGCTGCTCACAGGAATTGGCGGACAATACCTCGGACGGAAAGTTGCTTCTGGTTAGTGACGACCAACTCTTCATTTGGTCCTCGCTTGTGTGTCACTACGGTTTGCCTGCCACGCCGGAATGGGGCTCTTGGATGATTTCGCAATTGCGGCAGCAGAAACGAATCCAACCGCTTCCCGGTTTTGGGTACTCAGGAGTCGTTATCAAGGCCAAGCGGAAGGAACTATTGGCTCTTTTGCGGAGAGGACTGCGGACTCGTCAGCTTGTGTTTCCGTCCGCAAACGGCGCAGTCGAATGGCCCGAGTTTGGCCTCCGGAAGAAAGCGGCCTAGAGAGCTAACCCTCTGCTTGGGCAGTGGACCTATCCAAAATTATCACACGGTTGTGATAATCTTAAGCCAGGCATTTGGAGTTTAATATCCATGGATGTTGCAGGGTTCCAGCAGGCAAGGAAGAAGGCCGGATTGAATCAGCAGCGAGCTGCGAGGGAGCTCGGTGTGTCGCAGAGCTATCTCTGCATGCTGGAAAAAGGCCAGAGGCCACTGACACCGGAGTTGGCGCGAAAGATGGTACGGGTATACAAGCTATCTCCGTCATCCTTGCCGCCGTCCCGACCATCCATGGCCTCCAAGAAGGTTAGTCCAGATCAGCTTGCGTCGCATTTAGCTGGTCTCGGATATCCGGGCTTCGACTATCTGCCAAGTCCACGTCGATACATGAACCCCGCCGAACTTCTCCTCACGGCACTGGCCCAGGAGCAGCTGGAAGCGCGACTGTTTGAGGCCTTGCCGTGGCTGATGCTGAAGTACTGGGACATGAACACGGAATGGCTGGT
>Ga0207855_1000179_pt1 | contig 10149 bp, 6 predicted proteins | sample LuqExpMetageno14_FD_187772 | JGI IMG/M metagenome (GOLD analysis project Ga0207855, IMG submission 187772) | Tropical forest soil microbial communities from Luquillo Experimental Forest, Puerto Rico - Sample 14 (SPAdes) | ecosystem: Environmental > Terrestrial > Soil > Tropical forest ...
AACGATAGCAAGGGCAACGCCCTGCCGGCCAAGCCAAGTCTGAACCTTTGGGTCGTCGAGAATTGGCTCATATACGTGACGAACGCCAAGTTTCTCGGGGGGAAGCTCGCATTCGCGATCATCGTCCCGACAATCGCCAATGGCTCACTGACCCTGGAACAAGTCAATTTTAGTGGAACCACGTGGGGGCTCGCGGACACCTGGGTCCAGCCGTTTACGGTGAGTTGGCAGCTAAAACGGGCGAACATCTTTGTGGGCGACGCCATCGTGACTCCCACGGGCCGCTATTCTCCTGGTGCCCTGAACAACATTGGATCCGGCTACTTCGGCAATCATGTGATCATGGGGACCACGGTTTACCTAACCAAGAACAAAGGCACCAGCGCCAACATCTTCACCGACTGGGAAGTTCACGGCCAGAAGCAAGGCACGAACGGCACGTACAAAACTCCTGGCCAGGCCTTCACCGATGAATGGGGCGTCGGGCAGATTCTGCCCCTCAGCAAAAATCTAAGCAAACTGCTTCAGATCGGCGCGATCGGGTATGACCAATGGCAGATAACGGAAAATGGCGGCACATTTGCGCTCACCGGACCCCTCGGCAACACCATCATTTTGCCAGCAAACACGCTGCCCTATTACTCGGTGCATGCAGTCGGTGGCCAAGTCAATTTCATCATGCCGGCAAAAAATCTTGCTCTGTTTTTCAAGTATGAACACGAGTATTCTTCCTATTCGCACACTCTCGGCAACACAATTGTATTTGGCGGTTCCTGGACGCTTCGCATACCTAAACCTGCCGCCACAGGAAACTAAGGAGTTTCGAACAAGAGACAAATGCTTGTATTGGAGATAACGCAACCGGTTTCTGAATTCGCCCAACGGAGTAAGAGTATGATCAGCAAAAATATCAAGAAAACGCTACTCGTAATTCTTAGCGTCACGTTGCTCTCTGTCCCACGCCAAGCTCTGCTCGGAGCTCAAGACCAGGCGCCAGCTCCTGCGGCTGGTGGCGGGAATCCCACGGAAACCGCTCCGCAGAGTGCGAGCGACCTCCAGTCGCTCTTGGCTCCCATCGCGCTTTATCCAGATTCGCTTGTGGCGCAGATCCTCACCGCGTCGACCTTCCCGGACCAGGTTGCGGTTGCTGACTACTGGCTCCAGCAAAACAAGAGCTTGACAGGGAGCGCCCTCATGCAGGCGGTTGACAAACAATCTTGGGATCCGAGCGTTAAAGCACTCACGCAATTTCCCTCCGTGCTCGACAACATGGCCAAGAATCTTTCATGGACGTCGTCGGTTGGAGAGGCATATCACAATCAGCAGTCCGACGTTATGACCGCCATTCAGACCCTGCGCGCGCAAGCTAAGGCAAAAGGTAGTCTCCAGTCCAATTCGCAAATCACTGTCGTGCAACAGTCACCGCAAACCATCGTCATTCAACCCGCCAATCCACAGATTGTCTACGTTCCGCAGTACAACCCGACCGTGGTTTATGGTACGCCGTACGTGGTACCGGCCTATGTGGCTCCCACGTACAGCGCCGGAGATGTAGCTGCCGCAGGCATTATCGGATTCGGTGCTGGCATCGCCGTCGGAGCAATGATGAGCGGCGGATGCTGCAGCTGGGGATATAGCAGCTGGAACTGTGGCTGGCACGGCACGGCCGTCGTCTACCACGGCGGAGCGTACTATGGAAATTCAGCATGGCACGGCGGCTATTACAACGGTGGCTATCACAGCAGCTACGGCTACAACAACAACTATAACCGGAACAATTACAACAACTACAATCGAAACACGAGCAACACCTACAACAGGAACGTCAGCGGCAACACTGTAAACGTCAATAAGTCCTCTGCTCAGAATTTCGAGCAAAGTCACCCCTCAGCTCAGACCGATGCTAACAATTTCAAGCAAAGTCATCCTTCAACACAGACCGATGCTCAAAATTTCAAGCAAAGTCATCCCTCATCCTCAAACTCGTGGGCACAGCATAGCAGCACAGGCAGTTCCCACTCGAACGCATGGGGCGGGAGTGGGCACTCGGGCGGTTCCGACGGCTGGTCCTCGAAAGGCGAAAGCAGCCGAGGGTGGGGGAGCATGCACTCGAGCGGGTTTAGCGGCGGCCGATTTGGTGGCGGTGGTCGCGGTGGTGGCGGTTTTCGTCGCTAGCACTGCTGTTGCCAAGGCAAAAATATTTTGGAGGAAGAGGAACAAGTTATGTCGGGCCTACGAACCCAAAAGACTCTCGCCGCACATCTCGCAATGTTTGTTGCATTGCTGGCACTGGTCACATCGTTGGTAGCATGCAACAAGCAAGGAAACACGGCGCCTGAAAAAGCAGTGCAAAGGACTTTCGCCTCTCCTGAGGATGCCGGCGCCGCCTTGTTGGGCGCGGCCAAATCCGGAGACCAAGCCGCCCTGCTTGCGATCTTCGGCCCTGACGCCAAGGATGTCCTATTCTCAGGGGATCCTGTGAAGGACAAAGATGCGTTCCAAGATTTCGTTGTCCGGTATACGCAAATGCATCGCTGGCGCGAGATCAAAGCGGGCGGGCAGATGCTCTACGCCGGGGCAGATAATTGGGCGTTTCCAATTCCGCTCGGGCAGAATTCTTCAGGCCAGTGGTACTTTGACACCGCTGCGGGCAGGGACGAGATTCTTGCGCGACGCATTGGCAAGGGCGAGTTGACCGCGATCGTCGCCTGCACAGCTATTGCCGAAGCGCAGGATGAATACTTCCGCCAAACTCATGAAGGGGACAAAGTGAAGCAGTACGCCCAAAAGCTAGTCAGCGATGAAGGCCAGCAAAACGGTTTGTACTGGCCGGTTCCAGCGGGTCAAACCCCGAGCCCCCTTGGAGACGTTGGCGACTTTGCCAAAGCTGCTGGTTACACCAATGCCGGCACTAAGCCCCAGCCCTTCGATGGCTACTACTTCCGGATACTTACCAAACAGGGCGACAAGGCAAAAGGAGGCGAAAAGGACTACATCGTGAACGGAAAGATGACTGGAGGGTTTGCCGTTCTCGCCTATCCGGCGGAATACAGAAACTCGGGAATCATGACGTTCATCGTGGGTAAGGACGGCGTGGTCTATCAAAAGGACTTGGGCGAAAAAACCGCAAACGAGGGAGCCTCCATGACGGCGTACAACCCAGGCGATGACTGGAATCCCGCCCTTTAGCGTTCACGAGCCAGCGCTCGGCGGCTCGTCTTCGATGAGGAGAGTCCGTCATGATCAGAGTTTCAGACGCGGTCGCAATTCCAATGGCCAGAAGTCCTCGTGTTACGAATCAAAGGAGCGAAGCGTAGCTGCAAGTGTCCCCAGATAACTTGCCGGATCTGGAGTCATAAAAAATGGTCCTTCTGGCTATTTAGTGGATGACGGTGCTAGATCCAGACCACCGCAGTGAAAGTAAATCGCGTGCATGAAATTCTGTTTGTTCCGGAATCCTCGAGCAGTGTATTTCACCCACTGGATCTTGGCATTGAGCGATTCGCTGGCGGCGTTGGTAATCCGATGCCGTAAATAGGTGATGATGTTTTCGAATCGACGCTTCAACATGCTGGCCACCTCTTTGATGGGCTGCAAGCGACTCCGTACCGCCCAGCTGTGCCACCACTGAAAATGCTTGCGGGCTGGCTTCTCGTACACATAGTCGTACAAGACCATGGCAGTCTCCCTCAGCGCCCAGGCGCGCGCCGTTTTCAACTCACTGCGCCGTAGTTCGGCAAACTCTCGTCGCTGTTTCCCCTCCATCAAAGCAGGGTTTCGTAGCCAGTCGTATTTCGTTCCCGTCAGACGCTCATCGCCTTCGGCCTTGAGGGCTTTATGCTCCCGGCGGCGGACTCGATCCACGGCTTCTCCCAGATGCTTGGCAATATGAAATTTATCGAACACGATCTTTTTCTCGGCTTCCGGCAGATGCTCACGCAACGAGGCGAGATAGGGATCCCACATGTCCAGAGCCACGGCCTCAATGCTGGCTCGCTGTTCCGCGGTGATTGTGGACCAGAATCCGTCCAGACTACTCTGCTCGCGATCTTCGGCCACATACAGCACGCGATTCCTTTTCAAATCGTTCACCAGCGTCAGGTACTTGTGCCCTTTGCGGAAGGCCTTTTCGTCTACTCCCAGCTGGGGGATCGCCTCCGCCTGGCGCCGCGCTAGGCCGCGCTTAACCGCTCGCTCCAGGATCCCGTGGATCTCATCCCAGCTGAGCTGCAACTGTTCGGCCACCGCCTTCTGGCTGGCATGTTTCAGCCACGTGATGGCCAGCGCTTCAAACAGCGCGGTAAAGCGGCTGCCGGGTTCGGTCCAGGGCAGCTTCACCATGCGCACCCCGTGCTCTGGGCACTGCGTACGTGGCGGCGCGGCATGCAGAATGGTTCGATACTGACAGGTGTCCAGATGTCGCCATTCCCGCTCCGGCTGATGATCGTAGAGTGGGCCGAGGGCGCCGCATTCCGCACAAGCCCACTCCGGTTTGTTTTGGTGGACGAGGTAGACGTGCACCTCACCCTGTTGCAGGTTGAGTTCTACCCGCTCCACTTGCCAAGGAGCTTCAATACCCAGGATGCGTCGATAGAGTTCGTGATCTTGCATGGCTGTGATTTTCTCATGAGCGGCGCTCCATCCCGAAAGGGACGGCCCCAAGTCGGCCAGTGGTACCTTTCCGGTTTCTCCTGTTTCCTTCCTGGCGGAGCAAGTTCAGAGCGGCCCGCAGCGGTCAAGGGCGCGCCGGTATTTTAGGCGCGGCGCAGCGTACCCTTGACGGCGAGGACCGCTATGAAAGAATTACGACAGGAAGGAAAGATGGGACAAATTCCGGATTATTCGCCCACTATGAAGCCTGAATTCCCATTTATTGAGACCCTGCAGACAGGTGACACAAGCTTTGCCAAGACTCCAGCGGCCATCTTTCCCGCTCTGGGGCGATTCCCCTTTGTGGTGGAGGACGCACGCCCGGCACAGCCGAATAGCAGTGGCAACAACCAGATCGGCATCGCCGAACGGAAGACCGTAAGCGTCGCGGTGGCTGCTGCAATCGATGCCTTGCAACGAACCTTAATAGGTTCCGGCTCTGGAGTTGGCTTGCGCGGTGGCACCTTCAACACAGTTTTCAACGGGCCCGTATGGACCGTAACGCTTACAAATTGCGCCTTTGCCACCGACGTAATCGTGAACGGAGCCTTCGTTTGGGGATCTGATAATTCGATAATCGGCGATCTCACTCTCAGCGGCCCTGGCACTGCGGGCGGCACTCTACACATCAATGGCTTCTTCGACATCCCAGGTCCGGTGGGCAATTTCAGCCTTACTGGCACTCTTGGCGGTAAACGGGTTGCCGTGCTGGTTCCGAAAGGGGTAAGCGGAAAGCCGGCAGCTTCTCCGGGCGTAGTAAAAACGTAGTACAAGTCGCGGCAAATCCCGGCAAATTGCGAAGCAAAGCGAACAAAAAGAAGGAAAATGGCTTGCTGCGTTTTGCTACAACTCGCTACTTTATTTCGGTTTGCGTCGGCTCCGGCAAGATTTAGTAAATTTGATTCACTGCTTTGCAAGCAGGGGGCCGCGGGTTCGAGTCCCGCCACGTCCACCAACTTCTTAATGAGATACCGCCAAAATGATCGCCCCTGCCACTCAAGCAGGGACTCAGGGTTTCGAATCGCCTAGCGTTCATCAATCTAATTCTCGCTGTCATCACATATTACACTGCGTTTTTTAGTGGACTATTTTGATGCAACCTCGGGACGTCGGGACAATCGTGTTCTTTCGTCAAGCTTTGCATGCGACCGAGTGATGATCCCTGATCACATGGGCGTGCGAGCTTCCATGGGGCTCTACCGCACCGTACTTGCGATGAGCCAGCGCTGCTTGCCGACTCTTGAGAAATAGGATGGAGCGAAGGTTCTCTTGACAGCGGAAACGGCAGAAGATATTTTCCTGCATATACGTACACAGGTCGGCAACAGTGAAAACTGGCGGTTCCGCCCGTCCGAAGGCTCGTAGGAGTTATAAGTCCGTTCGGCGTCTGTTTGACCGGCCTAGTCCACTTGACAAATTCGAACCGAGGGCGGTCATGTCTATTCGGCGTGGCAGCATTGTCACGGTATTGGCTGGATTTGCCTTCCTTCTCGGTTTAGCGCGACACGTACAGGCGGGGAGCGACGACTGGCTGCCGATCGACCCAGCGGAATTGAAAATGACCAGCGAGCCGAAAGCGCCGGGAGCACCCGCGATCTATCTTTACCGCCAGGTAGACCGCGATGATAAAAGAACAGCTTCCACGGAACACAACTATCTTCGGATCAAGATTCTGACGGAAGAAGGACGCAAGTACGCCGACATCAAAATTCCCTTCGAGAAAGGGTACAAAGTAAACGGGATTCGTGCCCGAACCATCCACCCAGACGGAACCATTCTGAACTACGAAGGAAAAATCTACGAGAACACCGTTGTGAAATCGAAAACCCTCAAATACCAAGCAAAGACTTTTTCCATGCCTGAAGTGTCGGTAGGCAGCATCATCGAATACCGTTTCAACTACGATTATGCGGACTACTGGATTTTCGACTCGCATTGGGTTTTGAGCGAGGAACTCTTCACTAAGCAGGCGAAGTTCAGTCTGAAACCGTACACGGGGGAAGGCTGGTCGGTGCAATGGGTTTCGCCGGCGGGCTTGCCGGTTGGTACCAACCAGGCTAAAGAGGGACCCGACCACGTCATCCGGATGGAGGCCGAGAATATTCCCGCTTTTCAGATTGAGGATCACATGCCGCCAGAAAATGAATTGAAGTTTCGCGTGAACTTCATTTATCGAGAAGGCCTTGTGCAGATGAATCCGGACAAATTCTGGGCCGATTTTGGGAAGAAACAAAGCGGATACGTGGAGGATTTCGTCAACAAACGCAAAGCAATGGAGCAGGCGGTGGCGCAGATCATTTCGCCCAATGATTCGCCGATGCTGAAACTGCAGAAGATTTACGCGCGTACGCAGCAAGTACGCAATCTGAGCTATGAGGTCAGCAAGTCAGAGGAGCAAGAAAAGCGGGAAAAGCTGAAGCCTCCCTCAAATGTGGAGGAACTCTGGAAAGACCAGTATGGAGACGGTTGGAGCCTTACGTGGCTTTTCCTTGGCCTGGCGCGCGCGGCAAACTTTGAGGCATATCCCTGCCTAGTATCCAGGCGCGGCGATTATTTCTTCCGGAAGGAACGTATGAACAGCTCGGAACTCGACGCGAACGTGGTTCTCGTGAAGGTCGAGGGAAAAGACGTGTTCTTCAACCCGGGCGCGAAATTCACGCCGTTCGGAATGCTGCCCTGGATAGAAACCAATGTCACCGGATTGAAACTGGACAAAGACGGAGGGAAATGGATTGTCACGAGTTTGCCGGACAGCGACGTTTCTAGGACTGAACACAAAGGCGATCTGAAACTCTTGGAAGATGGTTCGCTCGAAGGCAAACTGACCGTTACCTGGACAGGACTCGCCGCACTGCGCCAACGAGTGGACCAAAGGAACGAAGACGACACCAGCCGCAGGAAGTTTCTCGAAGACGAGGCAAAAGAGTCGATCGTCCTGGGGAGTGAAGTCGAGCTGACGAACCAGCCAAACTGGAACAGTTCGGACTCGACGTTCACCGCGGAGTTCGCCTTGAAAGTGCCAGGATTTGCCTCCACCGCCGGGCGTAAGGTTCTGCTTCCTGCCACTCTCTTCTCGGCAAATGAGAAGCATCTGTTTGAGCACGCTGACAGGATCTATCCCGTATACTTCGAATATCCCTACAAGAAGATCGATGAACTCATAATTGAGTTGCCACCGGGATGGAGGACCGCCAGTTTGCCCAAGCCGGTGGACCAGGATGCCAAAGCTGCGGACTACAAGCTCACGGTAGAGGACCAGAAAGGCCTGCTTCATATCCGGCGCGAGATTCGCAGCGATTTGCTGATCGTGCCGAAAGACTCCTATCCGATTTTGCGGAATTTCTACCAATCGGTGAGGGCTCAGGATGATCAGCAAATTGTGCTTCAACCCGTCGGCACTTCGGCCAGCCAGTAGACCGAACCTTCGCGTCGACCGGGGCTTGCCTGCTGCCGGAGCACTGGCGGTTTGGCTTGGCGTATGCTGCCCCACCCTAGCGAGGGCCGGCGATGCTCCTGCCTGGATGCATGCTGCGGCGGCCGCCCCACTTCCTCCTCACGATGAAAAAACCGATGCAGTGACTATCTACTCCGAGGACGTCACGATGGTTCAATCGGAAGGAAAGGTAAGGAGCGTCGAGCGGCGCGCCTATAAAATCTTGCGTCCGAGCGGGCGTGACTACGGCATCGCGTACGCGGAATTCGATTCCAATCGCAAAATCGTCGGCATGAAAGCGTGGTGCATTCCCTCGCAAGGCAAGGACTACGAAGTCAAGGATAAGGAAGCACTGGATGTGTCCTTAGCTGGAGTCGAGTCTTCCGAATTGATCTCCGACGTCAAGGATCGCATTTTGAAGATCCCCGCCGCAGACCCTGGGAATATCGTAGGTTACGAAATCGAAGTTGAAAGTAAGCCGTTCATTTTGCAGGATTGGTGGCACTTTCAGAGCCGAAATCCAGTGCGCGAAGCACGCTACACCCTGCAATTGCCGGCGGGTTGGGAATACAAGGCAAGCTGGATCAATCATCAGGAAATCCGGCCCACATCTTCGGGTGTGAATCAATGGCAGTGGGTCGTTACGGATTTGCCTGCCATTAGCGAAGAAGACGATATGCCCCCCTTGCGAGCAGTTGCGGCGCAGATGATCGTCTCGTTTTTTCCTCCAGGCGAATCGGGAAAGAAGGGATTCGAAAATTGGACTGACATGGCCCATTGGGAGTCGGGCCTGCTGCAGGGCAGGCGCGATCTGTCGCCCGAGTTGAAGCTGAAAGTCTCGGAATTAACTGCCTCTGCGCCCACAGCGCTAGCCAAGATGCAGGCTATCGCCGCATTTGTGCAGAGAGATATCCGGTATGTTGCCATCGAATTGGGAATTGGAGGATGGCAGCCGCATCCGGCGTCGGAGGTTTTTGCGCACCGCTATGGTGATTGCAAGGACAAGGTGACGCTGATGAGTGCAATGTTGAAACAGATTGGCGTCGACTCCTACTATCTTGATATCAATACGCGCCGTGGAGCCGTGACCGCCACAACGCCGCCGCATATGTATTGGTTCAATCACGAAATTATTGGTATCAGACTTCCCGACAATGTTACTGATCCATCTTTGGTAGCCATCTATAGTGACCAAACAGTGGGCAGAATACTGATCTTCGATCCTACCAGCGAGGTCACTCCTTTCGGACAATTACGGGGGTATCTGCAGGGTAATTACGGGCTGTTGGTTACTGATCAGGGCGGAGAACTGATTCAAGTACCCAAGCTCTCGCTTTCTGCAAGTGGTAATGTGAGAACTGGAAAACTAGTTCTCTCTCCAGATGGAACGCTGAGCGGGCAAGTTACCGAGGTCCGGCAGGGCGACAACGCGGCGAATCAGCGCTATAACTTGCGTGCTGTCACCAAGGATGCGGATCGGATCAAACCGATCGAGTCTCTACTGTCGTATTCGTTGGGAACTTTCCAGATCAATTCCGCGAGTGTTGAGAATCTCAATCTTTACGACCAACCCTTCAAGTATATGTATTCGTTCACCGCGTACAAATATGCCAAGAGCGCGGGAGATCTCCTCTTGGTGCGTCCCCGTGTTCTAGGGAACTGGTCAAGCGGCATCCTGGAGAGGAAAGAGCCACGCAAATACCCCGTGGAATTCGACGGGCCAGTAAAGAACATCGACAGCTATGAGATCAAGCTTCCCGAAGGCTATACGATCGACGAATTGCCTCCTCCAATGGATGCCGACTACAGCTTTGCCAGTTACCACAGCAAGACCGAAGCGAACGGTAACGTTCTGACATACAGGCGGACGATGGAAATCAAGGAACTCAGCGTGCCTGTGAATAACCTGGACCAGTTGAAGGCCTTCTACCGCGTCATCGCCAGCGATGAGAGAAATACAGCGGTGCTGAAACCAGCAGTGAAGTAGCCACGGCCGACCATTCAGCGCGGACAACAGCGCACAACAAAGGTGACCGATGCAGTGGGCGCAGGGTCGTCCCCGGCTT
>Ga0207855_1000182_pt1 | contig 10084 bp, 9 predicted proteins | sample LuqExpMetageno14_FD_187772 | JGI IMG/M metagenome (GOLD analysis project Ga0207855, IMG submission 187772) | Tropical forest soil microbial communities from Luquillo Experimental Forest, Puerto Rico - Sample 14 (SPAdes) | ecosystem: Environmental > Terrestrial > Soil > Tropical forest ...
TCAAGCCCCGGGAAGGCTAAAAGGCTAAAGTCAGCCACTCGGCCTTTAGCCTCAGGGCCCGTGACAAGGTCGGTTAAGCCCTCCCCTGAGTAGTATGGAGCAATTCTGAAGCGGCTGGCGAAGTGCTTAAAGGGTGACTTCAAGCTCTCAGGCGAGCTTGGGGAGCCAAGAATGCCTAGCGACAGGTGCTGCAAGGCAAAGCCCTTCCGGCCGCGTTACGGCGGGCAACGCCTGCTTTTTGATTTGGTGAGCCGGCTTAAAGTTGCGGGGAGTCCATAAAGCGGTGGATCAAGGCCCAGGGGTGGGAGTGGCTGTGTGACTCCAGATCGGGCAGCGATGCTTTACCGCCCTTGCGTTGGCGTTGTTGCTCAAAGAGGAAGATCGCCAAGGAACGGAATAGGCTCAGATTACGCCCGGTGCTGGAGTGCCGAACTGTGCAGCTATCTTCCCGCTGAGTGCGATCCCGGCGATGGTGCTGGCCGTTTTCAATACTCCAGTGCTCGCGCGCCAGTTGCAGCAAGCGTTCGGGTCCAGCCTCCTCAGGTGCCAGAGAGGTCACGGCAAAGACCGTGTCGTCGGTTACTTTGTACACCTTGCCTTTGCGTAGATACTGGGTGTGCCGATGGATCCGAACGACTTGGGCGACGCCGGCCAGGCCCAAGGCAGCGGGATCGGTGGGCGCGCACCACAGCTCGCGCCGTTCAATTCGCCCATGACCTTTATCCAGCGTGCTGGCCTGAGGGGGGAAGTTTGCCGGGCAGCAGTTGCTCGGCTTTGGCCAGCGCCGTGGGCTGGTTGGCTTTGAGAAAGAGGAAGAAGTCCGCGCCGTTGTGTTGGGTCAATTGGCGGCAATTGGCTTTGGTCAGGTGGGCCGCATCGGTGGTGAGACAGACTCCGGCCAAGTCCATCTTGGGCAAGTGGGCCGCCACGGCGGCTTCCTCGTTGGTGTCCCGGGGCACGGCGATCTGGTCGATCAAGCGCTGGTAGGTGGTTTGGAAGTTGACCAGAGTCAGGGCCTTGTCGGCTTTGGGCTTCTGCAGAGACTCCGGGATTTCAGAGGGCTCGACCGCTTGAGCCGCGAGCGCGGCGGGACGAGCCGGGGCGGGTTCGGCGTTTTTAATGACCTTGCCGTCGGCGTGGATAACCTGCGGCGGGGTGGGATCTTCCTGCTCCATCCAGCGGACCAATACGGCCTTGAGTTCTTCGGGATCGACCTGCTTGAGCAGTCGGCGAAAGGTCCGCTCGCCAGGCACGTCATACTCTCTGGGCCGACCCGGTCGGGGCCAGCAGCGCAGATGCCGCCGTTGGGCGTGGTTGAGACCGGCAGCAAATTCGGCCATCGCATGCGGCGCTTTACAGCCGGCCAGAGTCGCCAACGCCATGAGCGTCAGACAAGAGGCTAATTGGTGACGCAGTCCTTTGCGGTGACGATGCTCGCTCATCTGGCGGCGAAAGTACTCATGGAGCGATGCCAGTTGCCCTGTAGCCAGCGGGCAAGCGGGGGCCACGGGCCGGGTCGGCTCCGCCAACTCGGGCGCCAGCTCCGGGGAGCGCAGTTGCTCCAACGCCCGCGGACTCAGTGGGCGCACCCACAGTTCCTTGGGATGCTTGGTGTCGGTGTAAAAGTCTTGCCAGTTGCGCTCCTGGCCCTGGGTGGGCCCCAAGACCTCCCACCCGGCGGCTTTGTAGCAAGTGCCCCGAAACCGTTGCGGGTCAACAAAGGTTTCGAGCGCCAGCACCGGATAGCCAAAGTGTTCCCGCCAGTCCTCGGACAGGCGCCCACAGGTCAGCTTCAGAACCCGAGAGGCCAGATTGGGCCATTTGCCGGGGGCCGCTACCACTAAGAAGCGGCTGTTTTGGGCGATCAAATGGCGCCGTTGCGCCACTAGCGCACCGACCCAATGCAGCCACCGGTCCCGCAGCTTAAGATGATACGCCGCCGAATTGAACATCACCAAGGCCACCCATTGCCCACGATACTCCGCCACATACCGCAGCACCCGCCCCACCGCATTGGCGTTTTTGAGGTAGTGCCTGGTAACCAACTCCTCCTCGAAACGCTCGCGCTCGGAGTCCTCGATGAGGCGCACTGTGACTTCCCCGAGCAACAACGGCTCGGAGGGGGTTCCAGCGATAGAACTGTCAAACAAATGCAGAGCCATGCCCCGAGTGGAGCAGGTCGAGGGCGCGAGCGCCAGAACAAAATGTTACCTCCTGTCCTCCGGGCCTTTACCTCTGTTCTTGCCCACCGCCCTGTGGTGCACGTGCAGGGGCGTTCTGACCTGCTCTGAAACGGGCTTTCAGTAATGCACTTATACAAGGTGCTGGACGTTCTCGTTTCTTTTTGTTTCGCTGGTGGGGATGCGAAGCAAGCAAATGAGCCTCTCGGACCCCGCCGAAGCGGCGGTCTTAAACGAAATCACGGTGCGTCTCATCCGACCTGAGGAGCAGGCACGTTGGGACCAATTGGTCAGCCAACACCATTACCTCAAGAGCGCCCAGATGGTTGGCGAGCGTTTGTGTTACGTGGTCGAGTATCGGGGCCAGTGGCTGGCTCTGCTGGGTTGGTGCGCGGCGGCTTACCACATTCGGGCGCGCGATCAATGGATTGGCTGGAATGCCAACCAAAGGCGGAGCCGCCTGCCCCTGATCGCCAACAATGCGCGTTTCTGCTTACTGACCCAGCCCGGGCAGTATCCCAACCTGGCCAGCCGGGCACTGGCGCTGAATGCGGCGCGTTTGTCCGCAGACTGGCAGCAGGTTTACGGACATCCGATCGCGTTGCTGGAGAGCTTTGTGGACCCCCAGCTTTTCCGCGGCACCGCCTACAAGGCGGCGGGCTGGCAGGCCTTGGGGTATAGCTCGGGTTTCAAACGGGTGGCGGAGGATTTCTATGAGCTGCACGACCGGCCCAAGCAACTCTATGTCCGGGAGCTCATCAAGCACGCGACCCGCAAACTGCGGCAGCGCCACCTGCCCGAAGCGCTCCGGCCCTACGAGCAGCCCATTGCCCCCTCCTGTCAAATGCCCAACGACCAACTGCGCAGCCTCTGGGAGGTGCTGCATCGGTTGGTGCCCGAGAGTCGCAGCGTCCATGGGATGCGGCACAAGCAAGCCACGGTGCTGACCCTGGTGTTTGCCTTCTTGCTCAGTGGCGGCCAGGGCGGACATCGCGCGGTGGTTTCCTTCGCCAAAGACTTGAGCCCCACGCAGCGAGCCGCCCTGCGCTGCTGGTTCAACCGCCAGACCCACACCTATGACGTGCCCAGCGAAAACTGCGTTTACCGGGTGCTCAAAGCCGTTTCCGTTTTAGAGTTCCAGCAGGCCATTTGGGCCTGGCAGCAGGCCCGCCACGGAGCCCAAGACGGCAGCGTGGTCGTGCTGGACGGCAAGGCCCTGCGCGGCAGCCAGGGCACGCAGTTGGTCGGCGCCATCAACGCCCAGAGCGGACGCACCTTGGGCGTGGAAACCGTCTCGACCAAGAGCAACGAGATTCCCGCCGCCCAGACGCTGCTGGATCGTTTAGAACTCGACGGCGCCATCGCGCTGATGGATGCGCTGCACACTCAAGTCCAAACCGGTCATGCCATCGTGCAGGACAGAGGCGGGGATTTTGTCCTCTTTGTCAAAGGCAACCAGGCCGGCCTCTTAAAACAAGCGCAACACTTCCTCCCGGAAGATTTTTCCCCCTCAACTGTTGCAGGTGGAAGCCGGCCATGGCCGCATGGAGTGGCGCGGCATCAAAATCATGCCGGTGACACCGGTGCAAATCGGCTTCCCTCACGTCCTGCAACTGGCACGCTTGGACCGCATCCGGCAATTGAGCCCGGGACGGCAGGAAGTCGAAACGGTGTGGCTCATCACCAGCCTGGGTCCCGAGCAGGCCGATGCGGCGCGCCTGCTCGATTTGGCTCGCCTTTACTGGACCATTGAGAATGGTACCCATTACCGCTTGGACGTCAGCAGCGGAGAAGACCGCTGCCGCGTGCGTCACCCCATCGCCGTAACCGTCCTGGGCATCTTACGGCGCGCCGTCCAGGGAGAGTATCGGGCTTGGGCACGTCGCCAACGCAAAGCGCGCGATAGCACCTGCCCAGCGTTCCAGGAGAAGATGGGCCGACGTTTCCACCGGGTGCTCCACTACCTGACTGGCGAGGTTCCCAGACTTTAGAACAGCCCTGCCCCGTGGGCGAGGCACGGAAGATTTCCTTGACGCCGAGTTTGGCTGCTTCGTCGGCGATCCGTTGTACGCGCCCGAGGCCGAGTTCCCGCCGTGGCGCTTTGGGCGAGGAGCGCACGCAGCAATAGTCGCAGCTCAAGTTGCAGTCGAAATTCGTGTAAAGCCAAAGCCGCGAGCCCACCGGCCGATTATCTTCGGCCGGCAACGGAACCGCACCGCACCGGAAGACCCAACGCGCGCGACCCTCCTCCAGGGTGGCTTCCAACAGTGGATTCCCGGTGAAGCGGCACCACGTTTCCAGCTCCGAGCCAATGCTTTCTTCGTCACCGACAACCGCGACCAAATCACCCGGGCGGCTGCGACCGAGCGCGGCGATCAGCTCGGGCAACAGACCCGATGCAAACGTCTTTCGCCCAATATCGAGATCGATGTCAGCTTTCATCAGAGAGAGTGTATTTTACAGCTCTGTGAGGGCCCGGTGATAGCTTTAGACGACCACACGTGTGTAGCTGTGGATCAGGTCATCCGAGCAACCGGTCATGTCTGTCGCTCTCACACATCTCCCACGGCCTCTCCGCAACGTTTTGCGCCATGAGCCATCTCTCCAATTCATCAATTGTTCGAGAGAGAACCCGTCGGTTGAGTTACTTGGCGTTCAGCCAGGCGTCGGAACCGGTCAGCTTGACGGCCACGTCTGAAAAGACCAGCCGAAACGGCTTGCCGTCGGCTGTGCCACGGTGGTCCGTCGCAACGAGCAAAGGACCAGCCTTCTTGTAGTCCGTCCAGGACGCAATGACGATGCTCGGTTTTGTGGCTCCTCCACGGCGGTAGACAAATTCCCGCACCCGTTTGTCAGGTCCAATAAAGAGCTCCCAGGTATCGCCGGGCGTGTAGCCTCCCGCCTCGGCGGGATATTTCACCACGAGCTGTTCGGCCGTGCCCTTTCCGATGGGGAGTTTCTGCATGCCCTTATCCGTCACCTCTGGGGTGCTATCCCAGATGACGTGGAAGGGGAAGACCAGCCAATACTGGTCATTCACGAAGGCCGGTTCGATTTGGTCCTTTACATTCGCAGGTTGACTGCCCAGTTGAGAGCGAACGTATGTCGCCTTTACCGCCTTGCCGTCCTTATCCTTCCCTTCGTAGGAGACTTGGCCGGTCTTGGGCTCCCAAATCCATGAACGCGAGATATGCACTCCGGGGAACTGTACGTTGAATGTGTAGCGAATGGCCTCGATTTGCCCAAACGAATCGATGCCAAACTCCTTCGCGGCCTGTTCGGCGATGGGTGGCTTCGTCTGCGCCCAGGAGCTTGCAGCGAAGACCAGCATTGCGAACGCCAGGAGACCGATCACGTTGACACGGGCGGAATTTGTCATGGAGTTCTCTCCTTAGTGAATTAAACACACGAGGTCTAAGATGACGTGCCAGGGCCTTGGGATACAGAAATCGCATCATCTCCGGTGCGCGGCCGCAGCCGCGCTAACACCTGCTCCCACTCGGCAAACCACGCGGCCGTCTTGGGGGCCCTCGCCGGAGCCCGACGTAATTCCGATGCCAGTCGAAGCAGGTCGTCTGCAACATCGATGTCGTAAAAAGGATCTGTGAAACCGACGGACAGATTAAGAGCTTGCGCGCGCGACAACAGCCTTTCGAGCGCCGTGCTGGTGCCCATTCCGTCGCCTGCGAAAAGCGCGGGGGAGGTCTTTGCCCCAACGAGATAGTAGCCTCCGTCGTGTGTCGGCCCGACAACCAAGTCGTGCGCGGCAAGCGTTTCGAACGCCTCTTCCAGAACGGAACGTGGCAGATGCGGGCTGTCGCTGTTGAAAGCAATGATGCGTCGTTGCTGATTCCCAGCAAAATGCGCAAAGACCGAAGTAAGGCCCGCAGCTAGGCCCTCACCTTTCTGCGCAACCACGCTCAAACCGCTGCCGGCCAGGCGAGTCAGATCGTTCACATCGGAGTCCGGGCACATGACGGCAACTTCTACACCGTCGAGCAACCGTGCGAGTGTGAGCGTGTCGTCCAGAAGGCAGCGATAGAACGCGGCGACGGCCTGAAGAGAAAGGCCTGGAGCCAAGCGGGTCTTGACCGTGCCCGGCCGCGGCGCTTTCGCCATGATTACGAGCACGCGGTCGCTAATCCGCCCATGCACCACTGTCTGGACTGAGGATTCCATAGAGTACCGATGCGGCTCTACGCAGGCCGCGGGTTTCTGGCTCTCCGCTGCCGGAAATAATAGCGCACAATGAGGCTGAGAATGAACCAGGCGGCGCCAACCATGCCCTTTAACGTGCCGCTGATCTTCGATTTTCCGATACGCGGGTAGTAGCTCACTGGCACTTCAACGACCCTAAATCCCTTTAGGGCTCCCTTCAGGATCATCTCGACCGCCCACCCATAGGTGGTCTCTTCAAGTTCGAGCGCGTGGAGCACGTCCGCGCGTCCAGCGCGAAATGGGCCAAGGTCACTAATGTCCAGGCCATAGAGAAGCCGGATCAGGCTGGCTGCGAGGCGGTTACCAAAGACCTGATGCCAGGGCAGCGCCCTCGGAATACGCTGCCCTCGGAGGCGCGAGCCGATCGTAATATCTGCGCGCCCTTCGACGATCGGCGACAGTAGAACCGGCAGCTCGGCGGGGCGGTCGCTGTAGTCACCATCGAGGAACACGACAACGTCAGGTGCCTTGGCATTCGCGAGCCCTGTCAGGCACGCGCGCCCATATCCGCGACGAGCTTCGCGCACGACACGGGCCCCCATCTTTGCCGCGATTTCGGGCGTCCCGTCATTTGAGTTGCTGTCAACAACGATGACTTCCGTCGTCAGATCGGACGGAAGGTCCGCAAGAACGCGGGCGATCGCCTGCACTTCATTATGGGTGGGAATGATGACTGACACTCGCACGTGAACCCGGCTCGGTCACCACCACGGAGCAGGCGGCCAACGTTGCGACAGCCACGCGTCAACGCCCCATTTCCGCCCTGCGCGTCCGACTGCGAGCCCGAGGGATGCGAGTACGGGAACCAGCAGTTCCCAGATCCACGAGGTGCCCAACTCCGATATCCAAAGGCTGCCAAGATACAAAAAAGCCACAAATGCGGCCGGTCGAGTAAGCAGGCCGATGACCAGCAGGACCCCGAGAGCGATCTCGGTCATGGCCTGCATGGGAGCGGCCACAGCGGCATGGTTTGCCGCAAGGCCCATCACCGCCTTCCAGATGGCCGGCGAGTGACTTGCCTTAATGTAGTAGTTAATAAGGCCTGCATAGCCCGCGGGTGTGTAGAGGCCCTTCCCGAGGTTCTCAAAGAAGACCCATACAAACATGGCACCAATCGTTACCCGAACAACTGCCAGGCCGTTTGCGGCGTCGAGCAGGTTGGTCCCGGTTTGCACCGGACTAACGTTTGTCGTCATCGTAAACCTCTTCCTGGCGAATTCGACTCATGACTGAGGGCAATCTTAAACGCTTATGACTGTCCGTGCTAGGTGGATGCGCAAACGAAACAAAAGTTACAACAAGATGCCAGCAGTTACGGTACGCAAACCCGGATGGTTGTCAATTCTTGCGTGCCGTGACGCAAGATCCGAATAGCTTAACGATGCAGCAAGGCGCTGATGGACGACCGCCTCCCGATTATCTGCGGTGGAATTCCCCTTAGTAATAACAGCAGCGATAGCTTTATCGCCCCGCGATCGGCGTACGATATTCCTAGGACACAGTGATGTACTTAATGAAAATCACTTCGTTTTGCGCTTCGTTATAGAGCAATTCGTCAGCAATTGCTCGTGTCATCGCGATGCCGAATCCTCCGGGACGAATGCCGAGTTGATCGCGCACCGACACATGGGCAAAAGGTTCTTCTGCAGCTTGCCCCACCGCGGCGTGGCCTAAGCCTTTGAAGTTGAAGCCTGGTCCGGGATCTGCTATGCGATAAAGGAGAATGCGCGAGGAGCGTACATAGGCGATCCGCACTTTCCGGTTGGGATTCCACTTCCCGCCCCATTCCACAGCGTTAAGCACCAACTCGCGGAATGCCATTCCGATCATTTCGCGCTGGTCATCCGGGAGATCCGCATCTAGCTTGATGAGAAATGATTGGATGCGGTCGGCAGCATCACGCGTGCAGGGAACAAGCAATTCCACCCAGTGGGGCTTCGCCGAAACGATTTCTATGGGTCCGGAAGAATCTTGACCGAGTGCTCGCGTTGCCACCTCGACCGCTTTTTTTGGAGGAAAAGGCTTGCTCAGGTACTCATAGGCCTGTTCCCGGACAGCGCCAAGCACAGACTCCGGCGTGCCGTCGGAGGTCATGATAACGATTTTCGGGCAGTTCTGGTCAGCGCGAACTCGGGTAAGGATCTCGAGACCCGTCAATTCCGGCATCCAGATGTCGAGAAATGCAAGGGCAAAACTCCCTTGGTGGATTTTGCGCAGTGCCTCCGCGCCATTTTTCGCGGCCGTGACTGCGTAACCGGCCTTCTCGAGCATGCCGCAAATGGCGAAGCGCGTCGTGCGATCGTCATCAGCGACCAGAATTCTTGCTTGAGCTGGAGCTTGAGCCACGGATCCCGCCTCGTGTCGGGTTCAAGGCGCCCATTCGGTCGAAATGCTACTTCCGGGCGACGAAGCGGTCAACTGCGGGCGGCCCGACAGCCGGGACTGGTTCGGCTATTGCAGGATGCTGTTGCAAGTATGAAAATACAACGACCGTTCGGGCTTACGGAGTCTTCGCGCGAGACTATGATGAGTGCGCCCAAATTCGATGGGCCCAACAGCGACGACCTGCGCGAGTTTTTTGAGCTGTCGTTAAGCCTGTGGTGTATCGCCGGCACGGATGGTTATTTCAAACATCTTAATCCTGCCTGGGAAACGACCCTCGGATACAGCCGGGAAGAACTGCTCTCACGCCCCTATTCAGAATTCGTGCACCCCGATGACCGCGAGGCCACAATCGCGGAGGCTGCACATGTTGCACTCGGACGCAGTACTTTATCCTTCGAGAATCGATACCTCTGCAAGGATGGCTCCTACAAATGGCTGCTCTGGTCAGCAATCGTGAAGCCGGAGAGAGAGCTGATTTACGCAATCGCAGCCAATGTCACGGAACGAAAGAGTGAGGAGGCTCGCCTTGCGGCTCAGTACGCTGTGACGCGGGTGCTCGCCGAAGCGAACACCTTGGCCAGTGCCACTCCTCGCATCCTGCAAGCAATTTGTAACAGCCTCGGTTGGTCTGTGGGAGCTCTTTGGCGGGTCGACCGAGGGGAGAAGCTGCTGCGGTGCGTTGAGACCTGGCACATGCCTCTCGCTCCGGCGGCGGAGTTCGACCGGAGCACGCACCTGCAGACGTTCGCTCCGAATGTCGGGCTTCCTGGCCGGGTTTGGTCTGAGGCCCGGCCGGCCTGGATAGAGGATGTAACTCATGACACAAACTTTCCCCGTTCAGCGATCGCTGCCCGGGAACGTCTGCATGCGGCATTCGGCTTTCCAATTCTGCTCAAGGCTGAGGTCCTGGGCGTGCTCGAATTCTTCAGCCACGAGATTCAAAAGCCTGATCGAAGATTGCTTGAGATGATGGGTGCAATTGGTAGCCAAATCGGACAGTTTATCGAACGCCTGGAGGCGGAAGACGCGCTGCGCGTTTACGCCCGCGACCTGGAAGCAGCGAGAACCCGAGCCGAAGAAGCAACCTGCGCCAAAAGCGAGTTCTTGGCCAACATCAGTCACGAGATTCGCACGCCCATGAACGCCATGATTGGGATGACGGAGCTTGCGCTCGAGACTCGGATTACTCGTGAGCAGCGAGAATATCTGAACGCCATTCAAAGCTCAGCGGACGCATTGCTCACACTCGTTAACGACATCCTCGATTTTTCCAAGATCGAAGCCCGAAAACTGCGGCTGGA
>Ga0207855_1000184_pt1 | contig 10051 bp, 9 predicted proteins | sample LuqExpMetageno14_FD_187772 | JGI IMG/M metagenome (GOLD analysis project Ga0207855, IMG submission 187772) | Tropical forest soil microbial communities from Luquillo Experimental Forest, Puerto Rico - Sample 14 (SPAdes) | ecosystem: Environmental > Terrestrial > Soil > Tropical forest ...
CCCGGCCGTTGCCCGCCCAAAGCCGGCGCGCTCAGAACAATCGGACCACAGAGCCTGGACGGCCGATCGTCGGCGATCGACCGGTCAGAAATGCTGGGTTGGCTGTAGAGACGGTTGATGATTTTCCCGAAGCAATCCCGGTGACCGCGCGCGAGCTCGAGGTGATTGAGATCGGACATGACCGATGAGCCGGAAAATTACACCCGAATTAAGAAGGTGCACGCGTGAATGAGGCCCGCTACAACTGGCCCCTGGTACTGACACGTTTCGAGGCTGCTGAAATGTGCGGGATAAGCGTGGGGACATTCGACGATTGGGTCCGAAAGGCAATCCTTCCGAGACCAATTCCCGGAACTCGTCGCTGGAGCCGCACTGCAATCGAACGGGCTCTGTCAGGCGAGGTCGTGGCGGCACCTGCGGAAGCTCAATCTTCGCCGTTCGAGGAATGGAAGCGTCGACGTGCGGGTTAAAGCGAAGGGTATCAACGTAGTACGCGCGAAGCTCGCATCAGGTGAGCTAAAGACCTACTACTATCATCGTGCAAGTGGCACGCAGCTAGCTGGCACACCCGGCTCGGCTGAGTTTTTTGCGAGTTTCGCCGCGGCAGAACATTCTCAACAAGCGCGACACCTTGGCACACTATCTGGTCTCATTCGAGAATTTGAAGCAACGAAGCAATGGCGTCGCCTCGCGGAAAGTACCAAGAAGGAATACCGGCGGGTTTTCAAATTTTGGGATTCTGAATACGGCACATGCCCATTTCGCGCGCTAGAAGATAAAGCCTTTCGCGCCGACGTTATCAAATGGCACGACAAGTTTTCTGAAGCGAAGCCGCGAGAGGCGGACAATCGAGTCACAATCCTCGCTCGTTTGCTGTCATGGGCTGCCAAGGATGGCCCGTTGGGCGCCAACGTTTTAGACGGATTCGAACGCGCATATGCGGGCGACCGATCCGATATAATTTGGCTGCCGGAGCAGGTCGAAGCGTTTCTTGCTGTTGCCTCTCCTGAAATGCAACTCGCCATGGCGCTCGCACTGCACACCGGGCAAAGGCAAGGTGACATTCGAAAACTGGCTTGGTCAGCTTATGACGGTTCGTCCATCTCACTGAGGCAGGGGAAGGCCAACCGTTTAGGTATTGCTGCTCCAGTGACACGCATCCCGTGTACCAAGGCGCTAAAGGTCACGCTGGACAGTGCCCCGCGCCGCGGTGCCGTGATTCTCACAACGAAGACTGGTCGTGCTTATCAGAAGCGATATTTCGCTGAACAGTGGGAAGAAACGTGTAAGGCCGCCGGTATTACCAAGTTGCATTTTCATGACATACGCGGAACCACCGTCACGATGCTGTTTCGCGCGGGCTGCAGCATTGGCGAGATTGTAACTATCACGGGGCACAGTCTGAGGCACGCTCAGGATATTTTGGACAAATACCTGGCTCGCACTAGTCAGCTCGCGGAAAGTGCCATTGCAAAATTTGAGAACGTCTTGGAAACAGATTTTGCAAAACGGTCTGCAAAACGCAGTGGTCAAAGTGATGTTAAGTGATGGCGCGCCCGAAGAGATTCGAACTCCTGACCCCCAGATTCGTAGTCTGGTGCTCTATCCAGCTGAGCTACGGGCGCTGATACCTGTTGCCTCGAAAGGCCCACGGAGCCGTGGCATAGCTAACGTCTCAGGGTTTCCTTGGCAAGGGTTGCGGGCCTTATCCTGTTCCGGGAGGAGCGCGCAAGCTAGCGCGCTACGTTGATTTGCCCGTTCTGGATCGTGGTCTGATTCAGCGAAGTCAATCTGCCGCCAAAAAAACAGAGCGCCATTTTGCGCGCCGTCATGCACGTGTCCGCTTGCCACGCCGCGAACTCAAATCGACCGCGCGGTCGGGGATCTTGATGCTGAAGGTCGCGCCAATGGTGCCGGGCACCAAGTTGATTTCGCCGCCGTGGGCGCGCACCAATTCAGCGGCGATCGCGAGTCCAAGTCCGACGCCGCCGGCACGGGTGGAGCCCTGGAACGCCTGGAACAAGTGGGAGCGCGTATTTTCCGAGACACCGGGCCCGGTGTCGGAAACCTCGATCACCACCACGCTACCTTCGCGTCGGCCTGTGATGCGGATCTGATCGCGCGCCGGATCGCGCGCGCCGCGCGCCTCCAGCGCCTGCACGGCATTGCGCGCGAGGTTGACGAGGACGCGGAACAACTGATCGTGGTCGGCATCTACCTTCAGCCCGCGCTCGACCGAGACGATCCAACGGATCGGCACGTCGAGCCCGAGGCCGAGCGCATCGTGCACCTCCTCGATGAGCGGCTCGACCTCAATGGTCTTGCGTTCGGGCGGCGGCTCCTGCGCGGCACCGTAAGATAGCGTCGACTGACAGAAGGCGATGGCGCGTTCGAGGGCGCGCATCAGCTTGGGGGCAAAACGCTGTACCTTCGGATCGGGCGAGGTCGACAGCTGATCGGAGAACAATTGTGCCGAGGCGAGCAGATTGCGCAGGTCGTGATTGATCTTCGACACGGCCAGGCCCAGCGCTGCCAACCGGCTCTTCTGATGCAGCATCGAGGCAAGCTCGCGCTGCATAGCCGCGAGCTCCTCCTCTGCCGTACCGATCTCGTCGCCGCGGCCGGACACCGCGACGATGCGCTCAGCATTTTCCGGATCGCCTCGGAAGGCGATCATGTTGGCGGTCAACCGCCCCATCGGGCGCACCAGCAAGTAATGCAGCGCGAAAAACACTAGTGTCGCGGTGATGCCGGAGATCGCCAACGAGAGCAGCAGGATGTTGACTGAATAGACCAGCATGGCTTTGCGCAGCGGCGCTTCGTCGAGCACGATCTCGAGAAATTGGCCTTCGGCCATCGGCGCCGGACCAACCACCCGAACGACACTCTCGTGTTCGTCGAACAGCATTGTCTCGAACGCGTCTCTTACTGCAGGCCACCAACGTACATCGCGCATGTCGACGTCCTGCTCGATCCTCGTCGGTACATTGGACGCGGCAAGCAAGCGGCGTTGCGTGCCCATCTTCATCGCCACGGCCCGTGCGCCGATACTGTTCAAAATTTTTCGGGCTAGGCTCTCCGGAACCGTGCCGCTCGGCGCGGCGTCGAGCACCAGCGCGGCGGTGTGTGCGGCCGCCAGTCGGTCGTTGAGCCAGTTAAGGCGGAAATTGACGATCGACGGCACATAGATAAGCACTTCCGCCACCATCACGAATAGGATGGTGAGGAACAACAGCTTGCCGGAGAGCCCGAAGCGCGGCTTACGCGGCGCCACTGCTTTTCCTGTTGGCTCGGTTACCGGTTCCAATCGATCCTCAACCGAAGATTCGCAGCCAGCCGATGATGCGCCGCACCCGGGGGCTGGTCAAACTGGGCGTCAAAAAGTCGACGGCTGCGCGTTTCCCAATCTCCGACAACGTCGGATATGGCAGCACGATCCCAGTCAGGCTGCGAATATTTAGCCCCTGTGCGATGGCCAGCGACCATGGCGCAATCAATTCTCCGGCCTCCGCGCCGACAATGGTGGCGCCCAGGATCCTACCTTTCACTGTGGTGATGACCTTTATATGACCGTGCGTCTCGCGCTCGGCCTGGGCGCGGTCATTATCATGATATGGACAACGCAAAAAGCGGATCTGGAGCTTGCGCTGGCGCGCTTGCGCCTCGGTAATGCCAATATGGGCGAGCTCCGGCTGCGTATAAGTCACCCATGGAATTAGGTCGTTGTTCACCTTGCTGCGCAGGCGGAACAAGGCGTTCTGGATCACCAGGCCGGCGTGATAATTGGCGGCGTGGGTGAACTGCAACTGCCCGGCCGCCACATCGCCGATGGCATAGACGCGCCGGTTGGAAGTCTTCAGTCGCTTGTTCACTTGGATGCCGTTTCGGTCGTACTTGATTCGGGCGGCCTCGAGATCGAGGCCATCCGTGGTCGGCTTCCGTCCAGTCGCGACCAGCACATGACGGCCCTCGAGGGTTTCCTCGCCTGCTCCGCTTGCGAGCGTCACCGCCACGCGGCCGCTCGCATGCTTGACGCGCGTGACCTTGACGCCGCTGCGGATAACGACGCCTTCGCGTTCCAGTTGGTCGAGTACGATCGCCGCACATTCGGGATCGTCCTTGGCAAGCGGATTCGCCTCCTCCAGCACGGTCACTTCACTGCCGAGGCGGCGGAAGGCCTGCGCGAGTTCGAGACCGACGGAGCCGGCACCGATGACGATTAGCCGGTCAGGCTGCTCGCTGAGATCGAAAACGGTGTCGTTGGTGAGATAGGGGCCCTCGTCGAGGCCCGGGATCGATGGCAGCGCCGGCGTCGATCCCGTCGCGATCACAAAACGCCGTGCGCGGATCTCGTATTGACTGCCGACAACGACGGTCTCGCGGTCTTTGAATCGCGCCTGTCCCTTGATCACCCGTACGCCCAATCCAGAAAAGCGCTCTGTCGAATCGGTCGGCGCGATCGCAGCGATGACGCGCTGGACGTGATCCTTCACCCTGTCGAAATCGACGTGGACGGCTGTTGCGGTCACGCCGAATGCCGCGCCGCTGCGCATCGCGTGCGCGCGCTTGGCCGCCGCGAGCAGTGCTTTCGACGGCACGCAGCCGGTGTTAAGGCAGTCGCCGCCCATCTTGTACTTTTCGATCAGCACGACGGAGACGCCGAAAGAAGCGGCGGCAGCAGCGACCGATAGGCCGCCGGAGCCGGCGCCGATGACGCAAATTTCGGATGTGAGTCTTTCCGGCATACCCCTTAACTCTTGCCCCAATAATAACGCAGAAATCACATAGTCGCGCGCGAGCGCATACGCAGCCGCTTCACCAGCACCGGTATCAAGGCGAGCAGACCCAGCGCGATCAGCACAGCGATAAGCTGCGGCGTCAATACGTTGCGCGCGTCGAAGCTCATATGACAATCGGTTTGCCTCGCGGCCAAGCACGCGTCGTAGGCGACCCTCTGCGCGGCGATGACGCCGTCGAGGCCGGTCCCGGCGAACGCGTAAACGAGCGCCGCTGGAATCACACCCAGCATGGTGGCAGCGACAAAGGGAATTAGGCGCACGCCGGCAAGGGCTGGCACCAGATTGACCAGGAAGAAAGGAAAGACCGGCACGAGCCGCAGGAATAAGAGATAGCTAAAGGCGTCGTCGCGGAAGCCCTGCGCTAGCTGCGCCGCGCGCGGACCTGCCCGCCGCAGCAGTGGCCCGCAGAGCGCGGTGCGCGCCACCAGAAAGATTACAGTCGCCCCGGTGGTGGCGCCGACCACAGCGGCTGCCGTCCCCACCGCCAGGCCGAACAGGAAGCCGCCGGTGACGGTCAGAAACACCGCCCCCGGCAGCGACAACGCGACCGCAACAATATAGAGACCAATATAGCCAACCACGGCCAGCAGGGGGTGTGCGCTGACGAAGTCGTCGATGACCGCTCGGTGCTTGACCAGCGATTCCAGTGACAGCCCGCTGTGCCCGAGCAGGAAGTATCCGGCGATGGCCAGCAGAATGAGGACGATCAGCGGAAGCAGCCTGCGGGTGAACCTGCGCGCTTGAGCCTCGGGCGGGGTTGCTAACATGCGTGTTTTATACACGACATGCGGTTTGCCGCGCCCGAGGCGGGCGGATTTCACCGCCTTGTGAGGCTTTGTGAGCGTTTGGCGTGTGCGCTCGACCCTGCGCGCATATCACATTGACGCGCCCTGGCCCCTCCCTTATAAGCCGCGCAAAATCGCGTGCCGGCCCGCTCGCTTTGCGGGTTTTCATACCAGGTCCCGAGGCTTTCGCGCCTCCATCGACTCGGCGCGACCAGCGGAGAATCCAACGTGAAGCGGACCTATCAACCGAGCAAGCTTGTACGTAAGCGTCGTCACGGTTTCCGCTCGCGCATGGCCACCAAGGGCGGACGTAGGGTTCTGTCGGCACGCCGCAAGCGCGGGCGCAAGCGGCTTTCGGCCTGACAGCCCCGGGCAGCCGCGTATTGCTTCCATGGAACGGCTGAGGCAACGGGCGGATTTCTTGGCCGCGGCGTCGGGACCCAAAGTTTTCGCCGCTGCCTTCGTGTTGCAGTCGCGCAAGCGGAGCGATGAGGGCGCGGCGCGGTGCGGCTTCACCGTGTCGAAGAAGGTCGGCAACGCCGTTCAGCGAAACCGTGTGCGCCGGCGCCTGTGGGAGATCGTGCGGCTTTCGGGCGCAGGCAGAATGCATAGTGGATACGATTACGTGCTGATCGGCCGCCGCGCGGCGCTGAAAGTTCCATTCGCGCGCATTGCCGAGGATTTCGAGGATGCGCTGCGGCGCGTGCATGCGGGATCGCTATGACCGATAACAAGAACACCATCCTTGCCATCGTGCTGTCGGCTCTTGTGCTGATCGTCTGGCAATTTCTCGTCGTGATCCCGCAGGAGAAGACGCGGCAGCAGCAGTTGCCGGAGCAGGCCGCCAAGCAGACGGCGACGCAGCCGGGCGCCGCGCCGCCCGCTCCCGCAGTAACGGCACCGCCGCAAACGCTGCCCGGCACGCCCGCGCCCGGCACCTCAGCGAGCCGTGCCGACGCCCTAAAAGCCTCGCCGCGCGTGCCGATCGAAACGCCGAGCGTGCAAGGCTCGATCGCGCTCAAAGGCGCGCGTATCGACGACTTGGCGCTGGTGAAATTCCGCGAGACCGTCAATCCAAAGTCGCCGCCGATCTTCTTGTTGTCGCCGTCCGGCACCGCGGATCCGTTCTACGCCGAATTCGGCTGGAGCAGCGCTGGCGACGCGAAGGTCAACGTGCCGACCGCCGATACCGAATGGAAACAGGAAGGGTCGGGCGCGCTCGGGGTCGGTCACCCAATCACGCTCACTTATGACAATAGCGAAGGCCTGCAGTTCCGCCGCACCATTTCAGTGGACGACAAATATCTGTTCACCATGAAGGATGAGGTGTCCAACAAGGGCGCGAGCCCGGTCACGCTCTATCCGTATGGGCTGATCTCGCGCCACGGTACGCCACATACGCAGGGCTATTACATCCTGCATGAGGGCTTGCTCGGCGTCCTCGGCGACAAGGGCTTGCAGGAATATACCTACAAGAACATGGACGACTTGAAGCCCAACGACCGGGGTCTCAAGCAGCTCGATTTCAACGCCACCAATGGCTGGATGGGCATCACTGACAAATACTGGGCCGCGGCGCTGTTACCGGACACCAGCGCGCATCTCAACGCGCACTTCTCGGCCGACGCGGCCGGCGGTGTGAAGACCTACCAGACCGATTACCTGCTCGACGGGCAGACGATTCAGCCGGGGGCGACCGGCTCGGCCAATGCACGGCTGTTTGCCGGCGCGAAGGAAGTTGCGGTCATCAACGACTATCAGAAGCAGCTCAATCTCAACCGCTTCGATCTCATGATCGACTGGGGCTGGTTCTATTTCATCACCAAGCCGCTGTTCCAAGTGCTCGACTACTTCTACCGGCTGTTTGGCAACTTCGGCATCGCGATCCTGATAGTCACGGTGCTGATCAAGATCGCCTTCTTCCCGCTCGCCAACAAGTCCTACGCCTCGATGGCGAAGATGAAGGCAGTGCAGCCGCAAATGACCGCACTGCGCGAGCGCTACAAGGACGATAAGGCCAAGCAGCAGCAGGCCCTGATGGAGCTGTACAAGAACGAAAAGATCAATCCGCTCGCCGGCTGTTTGCCGATCGCGATCCAGATCCCGGTGTTCTTCTCGCTCTACAAGGTGTTATTCGTCACCATTGAGATGCGGCACGCGCCGTTCTTCGGCTGGATTCACGACCTGTCAGGTCCCGACCCAACCAATATCTTCACGTTGTTCGGCCTCATCCCGTTCGACCCGACGATCCTGCCGTTGGTCGGCCCCTTCCTGCATCTCGGGCTGTGGCCGCTGATTATGGGCGTGACAATGTGGGTGCAGATGAAGCTTAACCCGACACCGCCCGATCCGACGCAGGCAATAATCTTCAACTGGATGCCGATCATCTTCACCTTCATGCTGGCGAGTTTCCCGGCCGGACTGGTCATCTACTGGGCCTGGAACAACACGCTGTCGGTGATCCAGCAAAGCGTGATCATGCGCAAGCACGGCGCGAAGATCGAATTATTTGACAACATCAAGGCTGTCTTCGTGAAGAAGAAGGCGCCGCAATGATCTTCCTGTTCTAAACTCCTCGATTGCCGGACCCTGCTGAGCGATTTCGTTTATTTTGACGGTGATGGACAAATTCACCCGTGAGGAGATCGAGGCCGGCCGTAAATTGTTCTCGAGCGACTGGCGTTTCGTCGTCGCCGCTGGCTCTGCCGTGTCGCTACCGCCGATGCGCGGCGCCGAGATCGCGTTTGCCGGTCGCTCCAACGTCGGCAAGTCGAGCCTGATCAACGCGCTCACCGGCCGCAAGGCGCTGGCGCGCATCTCGCGCACCCCCGGGCGCACCCAGGAGTTGATCTTCTTTTCCGGCGGCGGGCGCCTCAAGGTCGTGGACATGCCAGGCTACGGCTACGCCGCCGCTGCCCGGGAAAAAATCGCTGCCTGGACTCAGCTGATCCACGCATACTTGCGCGGACGCGCCAATCTTGCCCGCATCTACGTGCTGGTCGACGCTCGCCACGGCCTCAAGGATACTGACAAACCGATGTTCGAGGCACTCGGCTTGGCGGCGGTTAGCCATCAGGTTGTGCTCACCAAATGTGATACGGTGACGCCTACCGAGCTATCGGCCCGCCTCGTCGAGGTCGAGACGGCGCTCACAAAACGCCCGGCTGCCTACCCGACCGTACTGGCCACCTCAGCGCACGACGGCCGTGGCATCCCCGAGCTGCGCGCAGCGATCGCTCGGCTGTTGAAGGAGCAGATGCGCTAGCGAAGGCCGGTCGCATCAGCTAGAACCCTGCGGCATTCACGCAAGGCCGGCGCAATGAGCAAAGCCCCCAAGATCGATCCGCAGACGATAGCGCGCATCCTATCGGAAGCGCTGCCACACATGCAGCGCTACGACGAGGAGATCGTTGTGGTGAAGTACGGCGGTCACGCTATGGGTCAGGAACAGATGGCGCGTGACTTCGCCCGCGACATCGTCCTACTTGAGCAAACCGCGATCAATCCGGTGGTGGTGCACGGCGGCGGACCGCAGATCGAGGCCATGCTCAAACAGCTCGGCATCAAATCTGAATTCGCCGCCGGCCTGCGCATCACCGACGCCAAGACCGTTGAGATCGTCGAGATGGTGCTTGCCGGCTCCATTAACAAGCAAATCGTTGGCTACATCAACGCTGCCGGCGGCAAGGCAATTGGATTGTGCGGCAAGGACGGCGACATGGTGCGGGCGCGCAAGATGAAGCGCACTGTGGTCGATCCCGGCTCTAACATCGAGAGGGTGGTCGATCTCGGTTTCGTCGGCGAGCCGGAAAAGGTTGACAGCACCATCCTCAGCCAGTTGATCGGGCGCGAGATGATCCCGGTGCTAGCTCCGTTGGCAACATCAGCCACCGGCGGCACCTTCAACGTCAACGCCGACACGTTCGCCGGCGCCATTGCCGGCGCGCTCAAGGCCAAGCGCCTGCTGCTGCTCACCGACGTGCCCGGCGTGCTGGACAAGGAGAAGAACCTGATCGAGGACCTCTCGGTCGCCGGCGCGCGCAAGCTGATCGCCGACGGCACCATTTCCGGCGGCATGATCCCCAAGGTCGAGACCTGCATCTACGCGCTCGACCAGGGCGTCGAAGGTGTGGTCATCGTGGACGGCAAGGTGCCGCACGCTGTTCTGCTCGAACTGCTCACTGATCACGGCGTCGGTACTCTAATGCACCGCTAAAGGATGCACATCCGCGGGCGGAGGACTTGGCATGCGTCGCTTGTCATGGGGCACCTGATCTCCTAGCGCTGCTGTATCCGCTGTAGATCGATTGTGTTGCAAAACTATTTTCGTGCCCATAATGCGAAATATTGATTCACGGACAAACACAGACGCGCATCATTGATTCAAAACACTGACAGACCGGATTCGATTATTGCGCGTTCGCAGTGCAGCAAGGAGTTTTGCAACACAATCCCCCGGAAGCGGAC
>Ga0207855_1000187_pt1 | contig 9944 bp, 8 predicted proteins | sample LuqExpMetageno14_FD_187772 | JGI IMG/M metagenome (GOLD analysis project Ga0207855, IMG submission 187772) | Tropical forest soil microbial communities from Luquillo Experimental Forest, Puerto Rico - Sample 14 (SPAdes) | ecosystem: Environmental > Terrestrial > Soil > Tropical forest ...
GCGCGATGTTGATTGCACGCGCGAGTGGAGATACAAGTTCTTTCGACGACGTTACGAAAACGGCGCTTGCTATCTGCGGTATAAGCGGACGGAGATGAGCCGCTGTCGTCTTGAGTAGGCTCTTCGCAGGCCCGGTAAAAGTAGTACCAAAGTCGCGCGTGGCTCTTCGATCAGAGTCCGCGTTTTGATCACATCACCGATTGTCGGCGTCGGGACCGAACTCCGGTGACGCAAAAACGCGAGCAGTCGCGAAGGGTAGAGCTATGTCCCGGTTCCTGCCGTCGTCACTTTGACGCATACGACTTATCCGTAGACGTGAGCCAAGCAAAACGCGAAATCGCGTTCTGAAAGGTTGGCCGGACGGCTCTGGGAGAATCACGTCCATCCATGCAGAAGAAATGTCCTGATCGATCGGTTGAGGTGGCAATCTGTGCCAACGGCAGATTGTTTCAACGGAAGAGGTCAGTCAATCAGAAAACGGTAATTGTGCCAATAGAATTTGTCTCAATGGAAGGTATTCGAAAGAGTTCCGGGAGTGGGCGGGTGGAGCGCCTGAGGGGATGCGAAAACATTGTGGCACTGGCGAAGGAACTGCACGTATCGCGTCGGCAACTCTACCGGTGGCGTGACGAGTTGGATCCCGAGATCCCCGGCATGGAACTGCCGAGGCCAAGCGCACGCACCTCCGGCCTGCGCAAAGAGGTGAATCATCTGAAGCGGGTCTTGGCAGAAAAGACCCTGGAAGTGGATTTTTTCAAAAGTGCCTTGCAAAGAGTCGAGGCTCGACGTCAGCCGCGCGGCAGGTCTGCTATGGGGCCGATACCAGGGATGGCATCCAGGGCGCTGGCGTCTTCTAGGATTCCAGGTAAGGCTGCTTCGACATGGCATCGTCCCTTGTGCAGCGTGATCCCACGTTCCAGCAGCAGCAAACCCCGCATCTGGTTGGTGACCGCTGTGAGGCTGCTGGGCATCAGTAAACGTGGTAATGCCTACTTGCGGAGATTATTCGTATTAGGCGCACGTGCGGTCCTGCAAAAGTGCCACAATCAGCCTCCGGGTCTACGTGCGTGGCTGGCACAAATCACAGCGCGTACCCATCCCAATGTCGCCATTGTGGCACTGGCCAATAAGCTGGCGCGATGGCATGGGCAGTGCTTGTCAGAGGGGAGCAGTATCCCCCTCCGATGTTGGCCAATTCGGCTGCTGGATGAAGGCCTGCAGATGACGCTTGGCTGAGACCAAGCTTGGAAATCGCTAGCGCGATTCCCACATCTGCCGTCCATCGACTACTGCCGAGTTCAAGTTCCCCAGGTCTGCTAGCGAAGTAGGAGATGACACAACGGTCGAACCCAGCGCTTTCGAAGCCTGTACCGGAAGAAGTCTTTCAAGACTGTCCAACTAAATAGGACGAGGGCGCAGCGCATGCCATCATGGCCGGGAGCCTTGCTCCGCAGAGGCCGGATACATTCCCGCAGACCACTTAGTCATCTTCATTATTCGCTTGCGGCAAGGCGGCGGACCATACATTCCGGGTGCCCGTGATTCGCTAGTTGAGGTCGCTTGAGTAAGGCTAATTAATCAGCTATGAGCCCGCCCCAGTGCGGAATAGCCATAGAATGGGCCACTAAGTAGCGACTGCGCCAGAAGTCATTGGCCTACGCCCGAAATCCACATGTCCCGCAGCTCCACATGGGACTCCGCATGTTTTGTCCCCTTACGGCGTCAGTACGGTTCGAGGTCGACCCATCGTCCGCCATCGATCCTGTTAATGGCGCGGGTGTGGCCTGAACAGGTTCACCGTATTTCTACAACTTACTTCGGGCGGCAGACATCGCGCATGCGACCGCAGCGCTGCTCAATGCCGTTTCGCGCGTGTCGAAATGCCCAAGCGAGCAGAGGTTGGGAGTGTATGCGAATGCCAGTTCCAGTTCCGGATTCGCCCACGCTCTGGAGCCTCCAAATCCAGCCGTGCCGAACGAGCCCGCGCCGCCGAGCGGACACCATTCAGTCGGCAGAAGAAAGCCAAGGCCCACAGCGTTTTCAACTCCCATGACCACGTCGAGTCCGCGCCATCGCTCCAGGCGCGCTTGATTCATGGCCTCCCAACTCAACAACCGCACGCCGTCTATGGGCCCGATCATCGCAGCAAACATCTTGGCCAAAGATCGGGCGCTGGCAATTCCGTTTATCGCAGGGAGTTCGGCCGCCTGTACCTCGGGACGGTTTGCATCGGTGGGACGGAGCGGCGGTAAAATCCAGTTCAAAGCGCGAGCTGCGTAGGGGCCTGAATCAGGGAGTCGCAGGTGCTGCAGATCCACTTCCGGCAAGTGGATTGGCGCAACTCTCACTTCGATTCCCTTGGGCAAGCCGATGAAGAGGTCCGCTTGAAGCGGGCGGGCTATCTCTTGGGCCACATAGGTTCCGACACTCAGTCCGGTTATACGCCGTATGACCTCTCCAACAAGAAAGCCGAAGGTCATGCTGTGATAACCGTGCATGGCGCAAGAGTCCCAGTCGGGCCGCTGTTTGGCGAGCGCCTCAACTACTACATACCAGTCGAGCAACTGCTCAAGGGAAATCGTCTCATCCAGCCCCAACACCCCTGATTGGTGGTTGAGTAAACAGCGAACCGGGATCCAGAACTTGCCTGCCTGCGCGAACTCCGGCCAATAATCCACGACCGGGGCCTCCACGTCGAGCAGGCCGCGATCTGAGAGCATGTTTGCGGCGAGCGCTGTAATGCCTTTAGTGGCGGAGAAGATCGGCTGCAGTGTCTCCCGCGAATACTTGATTTCGGATCCGCGAGCGAATAACCCGCCAGCCAGGTCAACAACTAACTTGCCACGCTGGTAGACCGCGACTGCGGCGCCGAGTTCCAGGTTCTGCTCAAAGTTCGCGACGAACGTGGCGCGAACCGGTGCGAACTGCGGTTCAACAAGGCCGTCGAAGACAAGGGCGGACTTTTCAGTATGCTGCATCGGCATTACCTAAAACGGCGCGCAATCTAATCAGAACTTGCTTCGATAAGCTTCTCTGACAATTCCGCTGGGCGAGTAAACATAACCTCGTGGCTGCCGTCCATCTCAACGACTTTGCATGCTCCAAGACGCGACGACATTCCAGGATGAAAGTACCCCGGCGGCATCGCCCGGTCCTGGCGGCAATAGATGTAACTCCTGGGGATGGCGAGTGTATAAAACCGTTTCAGATCCAGGGCGTCCAGGTTGACCTGGGCAGGCTCTGGCGTAAGCTGCTCCCACATTAACCAGGCATGTTCTTCGACCGCGTCTTGCATGAAATTATCGCGCCAGGTTTCCCATGGAGCGGGAGCAAGGGTATGCACCGCTTCCTCCGAACCCGCTGCCGCAGGATGACTGCCATTCTTCAGCTTCAGCGCTTCCAGAAACACATCCGGCAACAAATCGAAGACACATTGATTGTCTTTGAGGATCAGGGCATCCAAGAAAACGGTCCGGGCGATTCTGCCGGGAAGCTCTTCTACCACCTTTTGGACAACTGTACCGCCAAAACTATGCCCAACCAAAACGACGTCTTGCAACTGGTGTTCCTCAATGTAAGTAACAACCGAGGCCACACAGTCTCGATGTGTAATGCCGACGCGTGTCGCCCCTGGGCCATGGCCGGCGAGCGTGGGCGCGTATGCACGATGACCCTTTGTGGAAAGTTGGCCAATGACTTCTTTCCAAGCCCATCCGCCGTGCCATGTTCCGTGAATCAAAACAAACGTTTTATTCATAGTGCGTTCCTTCTTCCCGGCTCTGACCCGGGATCCTCAAGCCCGCGACCGCTAGATGTTCCAATTTGAGCAGCCGTTCGGCATTGCCGTGATAGATCAATTCACGATCCGATGCCCGACAATTCAGCTGCTCGACAAGTTCTGCGGCGACGTCAGAGCAACCAAAGGGATGATCCGTTCCATATAGCAAATGCTCGCCTCCCATAACGTCGTAACAGCATTGAAGTGCTTCAACGCGATAAGAGACGGTGTCAACATATAGTTTGCTGAGGTAATGATCGATGGGATGCCGCAGACGAGGAGAGTCATGAATCGTTGATGATGCAGCGCTGAAAGTTGCAAGACGCCCCCAAAGATAGGGAATCGCGCCACCCACGTGGGCCATGATCAATTTCAAATCAGGTGTCTCATCGAACAGGCCACTCTGGATAAGGCGAACGGCGCTCAGGCTGGTATCAAGAGGAAAGCCAAGCCCGAGAAAATGGCTTGGCGAGTCCATGCCGATTCGGTTTGGGGGAACGGCAGGATGCAGATGCATCGGCATTCCGAGCCCAGCGATGTGCTTGAGTACCGCCAGGAACTCGGGGGAGTCGAGCAACCTGTTCGAGATATTTGAAAAAATTTGGAATCCACTAAATCCCAGTTGGCCGGCGCAGCGGTCGACCTCCGCAATCGATCGCTGCGGGTCGCCAAACCCGACGCTGCCGAACGCGACAAATTTGTCTGGATAGTCAGCAATGATTCGCGCCAGATTGTCATTGATGCGCATCGCCCATTCATCTGCCTCCCGGCCACCGAGCACTTCGGGGCCGAAAGGAATCCCGTGGCTCAGAGCAGCGACATTCACTTTCATGTCCTCCATGTCGCGCAGCTTTTGCTCCATGTCGATGATCTTGGGCAACGCGGGCAGGTCTAGCCCCGTCGCGCACTGGATCACATAAGTGCCGCCATCGAGGACGCCTTTGGGGAAGTTACTGCGACCCTGCAGATACTTAAGAAAATCGAGGCACTGAAAGTGAGTGTGAATGTCAATACGCACAATATCTCCTCGTTCAGACTTGCCACTGGTCGAGCGCTGGCCAACTTTCAGGCTTCATCTGCATCACCAGCAGCGTGATATCGTCTTTTTGGGGTGCGCCATCCGTGAATGCCGAGACCTCATTCAAAATACGGTCAAGAACCTGCTGGGGCATTTGCCGTCCGCAGGAGGAAAAGAGGTTTTCGAGTCGTTGTTGTCCCCACAATTCACCATTACGACTCTCCGCTTCGATGATTCCGTCGGTGCAGGCCACCAGGATGTCGCCATCTTCCAGGCGGAATAGCTTTGAGTTGTAGCCAGAGTCCTCGAACATTCCAACGGGTGCACCTCCAGGCTGCAAGCGGAAGACTCTGCTTCGGCCGTCCTGGCAGCGGACAACGAACGGTGGATTCAGCCCAGCGTTGACATAGGTCAACGTCCGAGCGGCGGGATCATACTCCGCGTAAAAGAGCGAGGCATAAAATTGGACCGGCGATGATTCATGAACCAGGCGGTTCACATGGTTAATCAGTGCCGCGGGGTCGGAATGGGGCTGCAGGGCCTGCGCACGCACCGAGGCATGGAGGCTGGCCATGATCAGGGCAGCTCCGATTCCCTTCCCGGAGACGTCCCCAATTGCGATCCCCCATGTGCCACCGCTCAGGGGAAAGAAATCGTAATAATCGCCGCCAATGCTATGGGCCGGCTTGTAGAAAGTCTTGCAACTCAAGCCTGGTATCGACGGAACTTCTTGTGGAATGAAAGCCTTCTGCACGTCTCGCGCGATCTCCAGGTCGTGATGGAAGAACACCGAATCCATCTCCGCCTTTTTGAGGAACTGCAGAAAGGTTTCGACGTGATTGCGGAGCAGCAAGCCCGCTTCTCTTCCCTGACCCCTCTCCAGCGCATCAACGATAGGCTGATGCGATTCCACAACTTCGGGAAGATCGCTTGCAACCTTCCCAATCGCCGCCCGAATTCGTATGTCGAAAATCATGGAGTCCCACACCCGCAGCAACACATCGTTCTGCGAGGCTTCGAGGATCGATCGGTGGAAGGTCACGTCGTGTTCGGCATATGCATCGAGATCGTGATTGCGAACCGCCACACGCATGTTGTCAACTGCGCGTTGTTGCACGGCGGTATTCCCTTTGAGTGAAGCCTCGGCGGAGCGTCCGCCAATCTCTTCCAGGGCGGCCCGGATCGCGTACGCCTCATACATTTCCTTGGGACGTGCTGAACGAACGAAGGCCGAAGTCGGTCCTGAGAGTGTCACCATACCGAGCGCATGCAGGTCAGCAAGGACACTTACAGCTGAGGAACAGTCGAAGTCATATTCCTTAGCGATTCTTGCCGCCAGCAACCGCTCTCCCTCTTGATAGCGCCCGCTCACAAAGTCTCGCGCCAGGCGAATTCTCGCGAGTCGCGAGTTTCCGTCACCATTGGCATCTGTGGTAATAGGTGGAAACGCTTCGCGATCCGACCATGTCATTTTGGGTGGCCTCCAGGAATACTTTTCATTTGATGGCCGCGCGATATCAGTGAAAACAGGATGTTCAACGTGTCCTTGCCCGGTGCTCATAAGCGAAACATCCTCCGCAACTCATAAACTTGCGCATCCTCGGACGCCGGAACAACGAATTCAAAACCTTCATCGCGAAGGTCTTCCATCGCCGTTCGAAAAGGGTCCCCGGCCTGCTTTCCAGCGCTCCTCATAGCAACAACGTATCGGCAAAAGGGACACTCCAGGCTGTCCTCACAGGTACAGCCTTCGGGAAAGGCTCCAGAAGCCTCTCGCAGGCGGCGTACGTGCAGATCATCTTCAAACATTGGCGTACTCCGTAGTCAAAGTGAACATAGCGGCATCCAGCCCGACCTCGGAAGGGCACTCAATTAGCCGGAATTGGGGCGATAATTCGACTGATTGACCTTGTGCAGACATTTCTTCACCTCTTAAAAGCGGCATGCTCCGCCGGTTGAGTCTTGCTGTAGCGGCAAAACCAGCCCAGCGTTGGAAAGAATCCGCTGCTGGTTCTCCGGATTGAAGAACTCCTCGGGCGGGACCATGCCTTCGCGCGCCATGATGAAACGATTCGTATCCTCTTGATTGACGTCCCATAGGAAGCTATCGACCAGGAAATTCGGACGAAGCTCCACACCAGCCTCGACGGCAGCCTCCACCAGAACCTGATCTAATTGGCGGCGTCGAGGGGCATAGCCCCAAGCCACGTTTTCCACTTGAACATCTCTCCCGATGAGCGGGAAATCGCCAAAGTCTGTGAGGTGTGCGGTAATTGGAGGGCAGTTCGTAGCAACCACTCTCTCCAAGAGACCCCACTCGGCAAGCCGCTTCGGGCCGTGCTTGTGTATGAAGTGTCCTTGATGAATATCGCTGGGGATATCGCCTCGCTCAAGAAGCAGGACTTTGTGGCCTCGGCGGGCAAGCAGCATCGCGGTGGCCGCACCCGCACAACGCGCGCCAATCACAATCGCGTCGTACATATCACCTCCTGCGCTGAATCGACGACCTGATGTTGGACAGTCAGACCTTCGACACCTGGGACGCGGACGGGCCCCGGAACCTGTCCCCAGGCCGTCCACATCATCGGAGACAGCATGCGAAAGTCCAGTTCGTCGAGTCGCTTCAGGTCAGCTTCGAACTCGGTCTCACTGACTAAGCCCGCGCGAATGATCGGGTCAGCCAGCTCTTCAAAGCTGCGCTTGAACAAGCTCGTTCCCACAGATCGTCCTCTCCACAGCGACAGGCTGGCTTCGGCCCCTATGTTCACAAGTCCCTGCGCACGGAGCTGCTGCGGCAGCCAACGGCCGTATCGCATCTCAACGCCGCGGGCCATCAGAACCTGGTAGCAAGCACGCATTAGTTTCAGCTCTTCCTCAAGCGGATTGATGTTTGAGCTCGACAGAATCGACAACCCGTCGAAGTCTTCAATCACAATCCAGCCTCCCGGTTTTAAAGACGTGACCATGCGTTGCAGCGCAAGTTCACGTCCCGGAAGGTGCATCAGCACGAGGCGTGCATGGGCGAGGTCAAATTGACGTTCCGGAAGTCCCTCGTAGCGAATGTCATGGCGACGCACTTCGAGGTTTGAAAAGGCAAGGGTCTTAAGAAAGCATGGCTCGATGTCAGTAGCGAGCACCCGGCCAGTAGGACCAACCCGCATACATAACCACGAGGCGATCGATCCGCCTCCGCCACCGACTTCGAGGCAAGACCATCCGTCTTCGATACCTCGGTGTTCGATATGACGGATCGTCTGTGCATCGTAGAGTGCCGACAATTCGCGATAACGCTTTTCTCCTGACTGCTTGCGGTTATCGAACACATATTCGACTGATGGTTCACGTCCGATTTCATTCCGAGGTGTTGCCTGCATTTCATCCTTCCTTGATCGCGCTTTGTCACTGGACGCGACGGAAGCCCCGGGGCGCCACTTAGCGCGAATCTTTGAAGTCATGCGGACTATCTAACCGAGTGAAGATCTGAATGTCTTTGGGCCTCGTTTGGAATTTCTTTTAAGAAGTTTTGGAAACTCCAATGTCCCTGACGGAAAAGGAGATCTACAGGTTCGGCCATTTCACCCTCGATGCGACCGAACGCGCGCTGTTGTGTGAGGGAACGCCTGTTTCGCTCACACCAAAGGCGTTCGACACTCTGCTCTGCTTGGTGCGCAATCACGGGCACATGCTCACCAAAGACGAACTGCTGAAACAAGTCTGGCCGGACACTTTCGTAGAAGAAGTCAATCTGGCCGTTAATATCTCAACTTTGCGGAAGATACTTGGGGAAAACTCACAAGAGGCCCGCTATATTGCGACGATTTCCGGGCGTGGCTACAAGTTCGTTGCTGAGGTCAGAGAAGTCGAGAACGAGGATAGGAGCGGGGCCAGCGCGAAGGACTTCGTGCTCCGTCAGGCCACCAGCGACAACGCCAAAACATCGGTCCTCCCAAAAGGCACGTTGTTTTCGACGACCCCTGGGACGCGTGCCCTCCCGGCAGCAACAGCAATTCTCGCCATCGGAGTCTTGCTGGTCGGCGGATTGTTATGGCGCTGGCGCGAGGCACCCCGGCTGACCGCCAAAGACACGATTGTGCTCGCAGATTTCACCAACACAACGGGCGATGCGGTGTTTGATGGCGCGCTTCGTGAAGGACTTGCGGCGCAACTGGAGCAGTCGCCGTTTCTGAACCTGCTGTCGGATACTCGCATCGCGCAAACCCTCGCGTTGATGGCCCAGCCCAGGGACACGCAGCTCAGCCCCCCGCTCGCCCGAGAGGTCTGCCAGCGGACTGGCAGCGCGGCCAGCATCGAAGGATCCATCGCGAGCCTCGGCAGCCAGTATGTGCTGGGTTTGAAGGCGGTGGACTGCCACAGCGGCGACTTGCTGGCTGAGGAACAGGTGACGGCCAACGGCAAGGAACACGTGCTCAAGGGATTGGGGGAAGCAGCGACAAAACTGCGGCAGAAACTGGGCGAGTCCCTAGCGTCGGTCGAGAAATATGATACGCCATTGGCGAGCGTCACCACTCCTTCGCTCGAAGCGCTCCAAGCCTACAGCCTCGGCTACCGGACGCAGACCGTAAAGAACGATTCGGCTGCCGCCATCCCGTTGTACCAGCGCGCTATCAGCTTGGACCCGAACTTTGCCGTGGCCTACGCACGGCTAGGAACCACCTATTTCAATATGGGCCAAACAGCCCGTGCCGCCGAAAGCACGCGCAAGGCGTACGAACTGCGCGAGCGGGTGAGCGAGCGAGAAAGGTTTTACATCGCCTCGCACCACGAGGAGTACGTGAACGGAGATCTGGAGGCAGCCAGAAAGATCTACGAGTCGTGGGCCCAGACCTATCCACGCGACGACCTTCCGCCCGGCAACCTCGCCGGCAACTACTTCACTCTGGGCGAATATGACAAAGCCCTTTCTGCTGCGCAGGAGGCCTTGAAACTCGACCCTGGGCACGGTTCCGCCTACGCTGCCCTTGTCGTCTTGTACATTTTTCTCGACCGCTTGGATGAGGCCAAAGCGACGGCGCAAGATGCGCAGGCGCACAATCTCGCCTCCCCTTCCATGCACTTATATCTCTATATGGTTGATTTCTTACAGCATGATGCGGCGGGAATGGAGCGCGAGGCCGCTGGGCTGACGGG
>Ga0207855_1000189_pt1 | contig 9871 bp, 10 predicted proteins | sample LuqExpMetageno14_FD_187772 | JGI IMG/M metagenome (GOLD analysis project Ga0207855, IMG submission 187772) | Tropical forest soil microbial communities from Luquillo Experimental Forest, Puerto Rico - Sample 14 (SPAdes) | ecosystem: Environmental > Terrestrial > Soil > Tropical forest ...
ATCCAGGAACGCCGCGCGAAGTATGAGGCCAACCCGAAGCTTGCCTGGGACCTTCTCGAAGCCGGATCGGCCAAGGCGCGCACGGCAGCCGAATCGACGATGACCGAAGTGCGAGCAGCGGCGAACCTGTCCTTCGATTATGAACCGCCTGCTCCGAATGGCGAGAAACCGTAGCCCATGGTTGAACAGCCACAATCCGCAAACCCCGCCCCAACGGCTGCTGAAGCCGGGCGGAAACAGCCGGAAAACGAGTCGTCCTTCTCGGTGCTTGTGGGACAGGTCTATGAAGGGCCTCTCGACTTGTTGCTCGACCTCATCCGCAAGCAGGATATCGATATCTATGACATCCCGATTGCGAAGATCACCGGCCAATACCTGCAGTATGTCGAAAATATGAAGCAGCTCGACGTGGACATCGCCGCGGAGTTCATCTATACGGCATCGCTGCTGATCCACATCAAGTCGAAGATGCTGCTGCCGCGCGATCCTGATGCCATCGGCGACGCTGAAGACCCGCGCATGGAACTGGTCAACCGGCTGCTCGAGCACGAGCGGTTTCGGACGGCGGCCCAGATGCTCCTCCAGAAACAGCAAATCGAAGAAGCGGTTTGGACTAATCCTGCCCTCAAGGAGTTCCGCGACACCAAGGGCGCTGAGCCGGAACTGGCCGCAGACGTGGTGGACCTGGTTCGCACCTTTCAGCAGATTCTCAATCGAGCTCGCACCAGACCATCGTTTGACGTGGAGGAAGATAACGTCACCGTCTCGCAGATGATTGACTACGTGCGCCGGCGCTTGTCCCTGGAAGAGAAACCGATCCGGCTGAAGTCGCTGCTGCGCAGCTTGCGTTCACGGACGGCCCTCGTATGCGCCTTTCTGGCGATCTTGGAGTTGATCCGCTTGCAAGCAGTATTGGCTCGTCAGGACAACGTATTTGGAGAAATCGTACTCAAGAAACACACCGCATTCGACAACCTGATGGCGGAGAATTCGGCCGTCAAAGACGACTGGCGGTAGATTGAATGAAATGGAAATCATAGACACTGATGAGCGTTAAGGCCAAAGTAGAAGCCGTCATCTACGCCACCGAGGAACCGGTCACGCTAAACCAGCTTGCCTCGCTGCTCCGCGAACCCGTGCTTGCCGAACTGCGCGCCGAGGAAACGGCCCGTCTGGCGCTGAATGACACCGTATCTGACGGCGAGCCCGCAACCCACAACGAAGATGACACCGAGTTGGAACCAGAAATGACGGAAGCCGAGACGAGCTCTGAAACGAGCCAATCACCCGTCGAGGCCGATCCCATCGCGGTGCCAGCGTTGACGGAAGAACAGAAGCAGGAGCAGGACAAGGAACAGTCGCGCCAAGTCAAGGCCTATTTGGGGCAAGTGCTCGAAGAACTGACTTCTGAATATGCAGCCGGCAGCCACGGGGTGGAAGTCCGGCAAATTGCCGGTGGCTACCGCATGGGCACCAAGCCCGAGCATCACGATGTCGTCGTCGGATTCGCCAAGAGCCTGAAGCCTGCGGTACGGTTGTCACTGCAGGCACTGGAGACGCTGGCCGTGATTGCCTATAAGCAGCCGGTCACGGTCCCGGAGATCAGCGAGATCCGCGGCGTCGATTCTTCCGGCGTCATCGCCACTCTTCTGGATCGCAAGCTGATCACGACTGCCGGGCGCAAGCAAGTGATTGGAAGGCCTATTCTCTACAAGACAACCAAAGAGTTCCTCCTCCGCTTTGGGCTCAACAACGTTGCGGAATTGCCCAGCATGGAGGAGTTCGAGAAACTCGGAGATCCTCAGGCTGAGCTCTTTGAATCGACCACTGCGGAACCGCAGTCGGCTGCAACGGATGCCTCTGCGGAGATGCAGGACACTACCACGGCACAGGAACCGGTGGCGGACACAAACCCCGCAGAACCGTCCACTTCCAAGGTGGATGAAGCTGAGGCCACGCGCTTATCGAATGCCGAGGGTGGCCCGGCGACGCTGAAATAATCATCACCGGTAGCAGCAGTTCGGCCGATGTGATTCAATCATTTCATGCGCAGACTGTCAGCCATTTTGCTGCTATGCCTCGCAGGTTCATGCCTGTGGGGCCAGAAGATTCCCGCGGGCACGCTTCTGCCCGCCATGCTCGACGGCACCCTTGATTCCGAGAAGAGCAAGCCCGGAGAAGCCATATCAGCCAAGCTGCGGCAAGACGTCCCGCTGCCGGGTAAGGGCAAAATCAAACGCGAGTCGAAGATACTGGGGCATGTCGTAGCGGTGTCACCCGCATCTGACGGCAATCCGTACCAGATCACGGTCCAATTCGAGCAGATTGAAGTCAACAAGAGTGTAGTGAACACTAGCGTTGGGCTTCGCGCCTACGCCACCATGGAACTGGTAGCTCAGTCGCGCCAGCCTGCAAATGCCAACAGCGGAACTGGAACTTCCGTTTGGGACCTGAACCTGTCGCAGGTGGGAGGACAGATCGCCTATTCCGGCCAAAAGGTCGTGAAGGGGAACGGCCAGGTCGTTGGGAGAATTCCACAGCCCGGTGCGGTCCTGGCAGTACCAATGGCTAACCCCGAGTTCGGCTGTGCGGGACCTGGAGCGAACCAGTCGGAACAGGCCTTCTGGGTGTTCTCCACCAACGCTTGCGGCATCTATGGCGACGACGATATGAAGCTCGTTAGCGGGATTGGGGGGGCAATCTCCGGACAGGTCGTATTCAAGTCGCCCAAGAAGATCATGCTCAGGGGTGGCAGCGGCTGGCTGCTGCAAGTGAACTAGCCAACGCTGCATCAAGGAGTATCCATGTCAGCCGTACGACTGCAAAAAATCATCGCCGCCGCCGGAATCGCCTCCCGCCGCAAGGCCGAAGAATTGATTACTGGCGGCTTGGTGTCGGTCAATGGCCAAACAGTCACCGAACTCGGTACCAAGGCTGATCCCGCAGTGGACAGAATCAAGGTCAATGGCCGCTTGCTGGAAGGCGCAGAGCGCCACGTGTACCTGCTGCTCCACAAGCCCAAAGGCCACGTCACCACGGTGAGCGATCCGGAAGGACGTCCGACCGTGCTTGATTTGTTACGTGGAGTAAGAGCCCGCGTCTATCCCGTTGGACGCCTCGACTACCTTAGCGAGGGCCTTTTGCTGCTCACCAATGATGGCGCCCTCGCGCAGAAGCTTACCCATGCGTCGTCACACGTTCCCAAAACGTATCTGGTCAAGGTTAGCGGGCAGCCTAACGAGGCCAACATTGCGAAACTGCGGGAGGGTATATTCCTGCCGGCAGAGCGGGCTCCCTTGAAGTCTCCGGAGGCACAGCAGGCCGCAGGTTCGGCAAAACGACGCTCGGCCGCAGTTCGCACCTCGCCTGCCAGGATCAAGCTGTTGCGCGACGCCGCCAACCCCTGGTTCGAGGTCACGCTGATTGAAGGACGCAATCGGCAGATCCGTCGCATGTTCGAGCAGGTCGGGCATCACGTGGAAAAGATCAAGCGCGTGCGCTATGGCCCGTTGGAGCTGGACGTCGAACCGGGTGAATTCCGGCACCTGACGCAAAAAGAGGTCACGGCCCTGAAGTCTTCCGCGACCTCAACCCGGCGTAGCGATAATACTCATGCCACGGAACGTAGTTCCAGGTCCTCTGTACCGCGGCGGACACGGCCCTGACCAGAGAACCGACAGTATCTAGTGCCGGCCTTTCTCCAACTGCGAGAAGCCTTCCAGCATGGGCAACCGCGCTGCTCCATACAGGCCCGCATCACTGCCAAGTAACGCCCGGGTGATGATCGTTCCCTTCTCGTGGCCAATCCGGTCTGGTGATGTGAGCGAGTAAATTGACGACCTAAATTTCATTTCTTCAAACATCGTGGTAGCAAATGCGTCCCACGCACTGGAAACGCCGCCACCAATCACGTACATGGGCAGGTTGAGAGCGTTAACCATGGCGCCGATGCCGATTCCCAAGGCGCGTCCCACGTTCTCAAAGACCTTCTTCGCCGCGTGCTCCCCCTGAACCGCGAGGTTGTAGATGGAGCGAGACGTGAACTGACCGGGATCGTGCGAGAGCTTCTCCAGTTCCTCCGATTCCCCGCGCGCAATGGCTTCGTGGGCCATGCGTACCACTGCCGTTGCCGAGGCGTACTGCTCAAGGCAGCCGCGGCTCCCGCAGCCGCAGGGATGGCCATCGGCATAAACATTAAAGTGCCCCAACTCTCCGGCCATGCCCGTCATGCCGTGCCACAGGCGCCCGTTTAACACCAATCCACCGCCAACCCCGGTTCCCAGCGTGTACATCGCCATGTGGTCGTACTGGCGACCGGCCCCCAGCCATTTTTCTCCCATCGCGGCCGAATTGGCGTCGTTCTCCAAGATGACCGTGGTGTTGAGCCGCTGCTCGATCTCGTCGCGCACTGGAAAGCTTTTCCAGTCAGGAAGGTTGGGAGATTCCATGACCATTCCGGCAGCCATATCGATGAATCCGGGAACGCCGATACCGATACCGAGCAATTGTCCCGAACCGTTGTACTTGGCCCTCACCGTCTCGATTGCCTTGCACATTTCCGTAATGACGAACTCGCGCCCACGGGACACCTCGGCCCCCAGGGTAAGCTTCTCCAGAAGCTTTCCATCACTGTCTACCGCGGCGATGCGGAGATTTGTGCCTCCGAGATCCACTCCAATGGAATAATCACCCATGTTGATTGCTTGCTCCTCTCTCAATTGCGCAAACTGACAAACCACTCCATACCGAAGCGTGCTCGTGCCTCCTACTTCTGACAATGTGGACAGTAATGACTGCTGCGTCCCGCAATGACGACCCGTTTGACCGGCGTGCGACAAACCAGGCAGGGCTCGCCCTCCCTACCGTACACCCGATGCTGCAATTGGAAAAACCCTTCTTCGCCATCGGCATCCACATAGTCGCTAATTGATGAACCGCCGAGTGCAATAGCTTCCCGCAGGACTTCCTGTACCGCCGAATGTAGTTTGCGCAGTTGATCTCTTGTCAGCGAGGCAGCGCGCCGCCGAGGACGGATTCCCGCCCGAAATAGCGACTCGTCAGCATAGATATTCCCCACGCCGCTCAGCAGCTTCTGGTTCAGCAAAGCGCTTTTGATCGGCGTCTTACGCCCCCGGAATAGCTCAACGAACCGTTTCGCCTGCGATTCGAGTGGCTCATCGCCCGGAGCACGAAACCCATCCGCATCCTCTGCGGTGCGTTTCACAACCGCCAGCCGGCCGAAGCGTCTCGGGTCAACAAAGCGCACTTCCCTGCCAGATGCCAGCTTGACGATTGCGTGCGTATGCCGTGCGATTTCAACTTCTGGTTCGGTAACTTGCATCCTGCCGGTCATGCCGAGGTGGACGATCCATTGCCCCTGAGAGACGCTCTTATGTCGCTTCCCATCGGACCGCTCCAGATCGAAGACGATGTGCTTGCCGATGCGGCGGACTTGCACGATACGCGAGTTCTCCAGAACACCTACGATGTCCGCGGCACGAGACTTAAGCGGCTCCGGTTTCTCGCCCAGCCAAACCGACTGGATCGTTTCGCCCGCGACGCGCTTATGCAGACCGCGGGCGACAGTTTCAACTTCCGGCAGCTCAGGCATGAGACAACAGTTTACGGCAAAGACTGCAACCGGCGGTCAAACATTGCACCGCCCTTGCCGGCCCTGTAAAATCAACGGTTGCACGACCCGTCTGCACGCGAACATCCCTGAATCCCGAAGTTTTTAGCGCAAGTCGCCGGCGAGTTGTGTGCGGATCCGAGTGGACGCGAGTCTGCTAACGCGCCACTGACGTGGAGCAGCAAGTTGAAACCAGGCAAGACGGCCGTCATCGTCGGGGCACAATGGGGCGACGAGGGCAAAGGCAAGATCGTTGATGTTCTCTCCGAGCGCTTCAAGGTAGTAGCGCGCTACTCCGGCGGCCATAACGCCGGCCACACGGTCACCATCAAGGGCAAGAAGTTCATCCTGCAACTCATCCCCTGCGGCGTACTGCGCGAAGGATGCCGCGGCGTCATCGGCAATGGAGTCGTGCTCGACCCCTTTGCCTTTATGAAAGAAGTCGATGCCCTGCGCGCCAGCGGCGTAAACGTGGATGGCAACCTCTTCGTCAGTAACCGGGCGCACGTCATTCTGCCGTACCATCGCATGATCGAACTGGCGGCTGAGAACGCTCCCGGGCGGGTCAAGATTGGCACCACTTCCCGCGGCATTGGCCCTTCCTATGCCGACAAGATGGCCCGCAGCGGCCTGCGGGTGCAGGACCTGCTCGACAAGGCGCTGCTCAAGAAGCACATCGAGAACGCTTGTCGCGAAAAGAACACCATCGTGCATGCTCTCTTCAACAGCGAGCCCATCGATCCCGATAAGATGTACACGGATTACGCCGGCATTGCAGACCGCGTCGCGCCATTTGTGACCGATACCGCCTTGCTGCTGAACCGGGCCATTGCCGGCGGTGAGTCGGTGATGTTCGAGGGTGCGCAGGGCACGATGCTCGACATTGACCACGGCACCTATCCTTTCGTTACTTCCTCAAGCGCCACCTCCGGCGGAGCCGCAACGGGTACGGGAGTCCCGCCTAATGCCATCTCCTTGGTCGCCGGCGTCACCAAGGCCTACTGCACCCGCGTCGGAGAAGGCCCGTTCCCAACCGAGTTGAATGACGAGGCGGGAGCGGAGTTGCGCAGAAAGGGCAATGAGTTCGGCGCAGTAACCGGCCGTCCGCGCCGTACCGGATGGCTCGATCTACCCTTACTGCGCTACTCGAACATGATTAATGGCACCGGTTGGCTGGTAGTCACCAAGCTGGACGTGCTGGACGACCAGGCGGAAATCCCCATCTGCGTCGGCTACAAGATCGACGGCAAGATGATCCAGGAGATTCCAGCCCAAATCTCCGGCTACGAGAAAATTGAACCGGTATATACCAATCTGCCAGGATGGCAATCGAAAACCTATGGCATTGATTGTTATGAACAGCTTCCGGCGAAGGCCAAGAGCTATCTCGCGTTCGTCGAAAAGGAAACTGACGCCAAGGTTGGCATCGTCTCCACCGGCCCCGACCGCGAACAGACCATGTTTATCGACGAATTCACGAACGCGCTGGATTCAGTGTCCTGCAAGTAGGCCGAGTCAGGGGGCCCTTATGGTTGTTTTGGCTGTCACTTGGGTGGCGAATCCGGGCAAGGAAGCCGAGGTGGCTGAGATCTTCAGTGAGTTGGAGAAAGCCTCCCGACAGGAACCCGGCTGTCTGCTATACGTCGTGCATCGTCACCGCACTGAGATTGGGCGGTTTTTCATATACGAGCAATATCGCGACGACGCTGCTCTCGATGCCCATCGTCAGTCGCAGCACTTCCAGCAGTACGCGGTAAAGACCCTGCAGCAGATCGCCACGCGACGCGACGGCGAGCTCTACTTCCCGCTGAACTCGGCGGGCGAGAGCAAGTAGGTCCCACCGCTCGCTTCACGATCAAACCCAGTGACAACGAATCCCTGGCCAAAAAGTCTCTGGAAACGCTCCCGGGCTTCGGACTGCACCTGCGCCACGTTGTCGGGTGATTGTTCATCCAATTCGATTCGTATGCGCTCCACCACACGTGGCGGCGCTGGCGGATCGCCCGCGAGGACTTTCGTAACCCTCTCCGAAGCAAGGTGCCACTCGGCAACCAATCGGTCCGTGGGCAGCCCTGCATGGAGCGGACTGCTGGTCGAGCCATACACATCGAGCAAGTAGCGTCGGCACACCACCCCAAGGCGGCAGATGTTGAAATACGCGTTCCTCGTCTGAAGCGGGTCGAACGTCCACTCAATCAACGGAATCCCGCGCGCAAGGGCATCCTCGCGCTGTGCCAGCTTCAAGCTGCGGCCAATTCCCAGATCGCGAAACTCGGGTAATACAGCAGCCATGTGCGAGTGAAGATAGGGTTTGCCGTCGCGAATCCCCGGATAGGCCAACGCAAATCCAGCCAATCCGTCACCGACAAACGCGCCGAACACCTGCCCACCAGTCTTGCAAGCAACCACGTACATCTGCGAGGGCACCACATCCCTCTCGCCAAACCCCCAAACCTCGAACTCGAGGTCCACCATCGCCTCGAACTCTTCGATTGTGTGACAAGCACGGATCGCAACGGCCTGCTGCGTCATTCGCTTCACCGAAAGTCTTGGGGTCGAGTTTAGTACTCTGCTTTGTACCAACGGAAACCGCGGCGCTGCTCTTCGTCGGCTTGCTTGATCAGCGACATGATTTGCCTCGGCTTCAACGTGGCAACGGCTGAGACAATTGCGTCAATTAACGCCATCGGCGCCACATACGACGCCCCGAACGACGGCGTCTCCACGGATGCGATGAAGCACTCATCGGCTGCACGCGCTAATGGTGAAACAAACGTATCGGTGATCCCGACGGCGAACGCCCCGTTGCGCTTGGCGGTCTGTACACCCTCAACGGTCTGCCTCAGGCCGCGCCGGAAGCTGATGCCGATGACCAGGTCTTTCCTTCCCACCGTGCGTACGACGTGACTGACCCGGCCCGCCGTGGTGGCCGACAACACCGGGAGGCCAATCATGGTAAGGTGGTAATCCAGATGGTGCACCAGTGAAGTGGCAGCATCTCCACCCAGCAGAAGGATCTTCTGCGCGTCGTAGATCCGTTTGGCCAGGGCACAGACCTTGTCGGCATTCAGGCTATTATTCAGCGCATGCAGGTTCTGCATGTCCCTGTGCAGCGCTGCCCGCACAAACGTTGCCGGGCCTGTGCCTTCGCGCTCCGCGGCCTTCATCGTGTCCAGAGAGGTGGCATATGCCACCGACAGATCGTGCAGATGCCGCTGGAAGTCTTTGTAGGTCGGGAATCCCAGGCCCTGGACAATGCGCACCGTTGTAGCCGGGTCAGTACCCAAGCGGTCGGCCAGGGCACGGACACTCAACAGCACATAGCCTCTCGGGTCCTCCAGGACCGGGCGGATGATCTCCTGGCGTTTGGGGCTAAGGTGTCGCAGTTTCTCCGCAAGGTTGCCATGCTGTGCGGCCGTAGTCTTCGAAGAACGGATATTAACCATGACTCACGCAGGATTTCGTACTGATCGCTTCTCTGTCAACAACTTTTGCTGCTAGCGCGCAGCCGTTTAGGCGCAGCCATTAGGAAATTGCATCATTTGTTGCAGTGGGCTCCGCCCGCTGAGACTGTCTTTAGGCGAACGGCTCCTCTCCCCTCAAATACCCTTAACTGCGCCGACATTACCAGCCTAATTGGCAAGCTGTCGGTTGTCGGGCGCTCCAGCCTTAGAGAGTTCCTCCTGGAACATTCCGAACAGCACAGACAGGACCGATGCGATGACCGGACCCAGAAAAAGCCCCATGAAACCGAAGGCCTCCACGCCCCCTAGAATGAAGAACAACAGCACTAGAGGATGTAGTTCAACCTTACCGCTCACCACCCACGGACGGACGACGTTGTCAGCAGCGCTGATCACCAGGACACCCCAGAGGAGCACAAAGACGCCCTTCCAGAGAGCGCCGGTAAATATCAGGTACAGACCCGCGGGGCCCCACACTAGGCTTGCCCCCACCACCGGCACGAGCGAAGCGAATGCCGCCCCAAGACCCAGCAGCAGCGACGACGGAAGTCCCACGATTGCAACGGCGATTCCAGTGAGCAGACCCTGCGCTACGCCCACGGAAACAATGCCGTACACATTTGCGACAATCGTGTCGGAAATGTTCGTGAGCAGTCGCTTCGCCTGCTCTGGAGAAAGCGGAAGGCTGCTCGACGCCGACCGCACCCAGTCACGGCCGTCACGGAACAGGAAAAAGACGATGACGAGGGTGATCAGCGCGTTGATCAGCGTCCGGAAA
>Ga0207855_1000192_pt1 | contig 9829 bp, 9 predicted proteins | sample LuqExpMetageno14_FD_187772 | JGI IMG/M metagenome (GOLD analysis project Ga0207855, IMG submission 187772) | Tropical forest soil microbial communities from Luquillo Experimental Forest, Puerto Rico - Sample 14 (SPAdes) | ecosystem: Environmental > Terrestrial > Soil > Tropical forest ...
GTCCCCGGCCGCTAAACCGCGTCTTCCGCCAAAGACGTCACTTTTTAACCGCAACAGGCGAATTAACCGCAACAGGCGAAAAATCGTCCATCAGCGGGCCGGGACGGTTCGCATTGTTTATTGAGGGTCGCCAGAACGCGGTTTCCGCACGCACGTCAATGGACGAGGTAGCCCAGACCCCAGATCAAGACTATGAGCGAGCCGAAGAACAACGCTAGAAACGCGTTCAACGCTTCAAGTCTTCATCGTCCATCAATGGCCTACACCTTGCATGACGAAATGGTTCAGGGCCCAAGCGAATGCCGCGAACGCGGCAACAACCAGCGCTGTCAGAAAAAAGCTCAACCAGTCACGATTCATCGCCTCTGAATCCAAACTCGATAATTTTAACCTTGACCTCAAAAACTGCTTTGATCTCAATGATCTCTGATAGGCATTCACACTAATTTTCCGTTAAAACTCGAATCGGTATAAGACGCCTCGCTGTTTGGGTGAGAGCGCCAATTAGGTGCGATACGGTCGGGGGCTACAGTTGGAATGCGCATTTCTGCGATTGCATTGTTTTGCCTGACCGTCATCGGTCTTTCCGCAACGGCGAAATCCGAAGAATGCCCGGGAAACGCAAACGCGCTCGGTACCTCGCGCGTGCTTACCATCAGCCGGGGCGAATTCACTCGCATTGGAAGCATCCAGTACAAAGAAACGCTGCCGCTCGCCGATCACGAGATCGTGCTCACCTTCGACGACGGGCCGATCCCGCCCTATTCCAACGCCATCCTCAACGTACTGGATTCGCAATGCGTGAAGGCGACCTATTTCATGGTAGGCGAGATGGCTCAGGCTTATCCGGCGCTTGTCCGCCGCATCTACAATGCGGGCCACACCATCGGCACGCATAGCCAACACCACCCCTTCGGCTTCGAACACCTATCGATGCACCGCGTCGAACGCGAGGTTGACGACGGCATCGCCTCGGTGGATGCCGCTCTAGGCGATCCGAAGGCGGTGTCGCCATTCTTTCGTATCCCAGGCTTGGGCCGAACCAGCGAAATCGAAAGCTTTCTGGCTGCGCATTCGCTCGTGACTTGGAGCGCCGACATCGACACCGACGACTGGTGGCGCGGGACCACCCCGGACCAACTGGTGAAGCGCGCCATGCGCCGGCTCAACGCCAAGGGCCGCGGTATTATCCTGATGCACGATATCCATCCCGCGACGGCGCTGGCATTGCCGAGGCTGCTCAAGGAGCTCAAGAACGGCGGCTACCACATAGTGCAGGTGGTTCCAGCGGGCGACCGGCCCGTCTCTGTGCCAGACCTCGTCGCCTCGGCCGGGCCGGGAAAAGGTGTCTGGCCGCGTATCGTGGAATCGCATCCGGACTGGACCGGTGGTATCGACCCAAGGCTGCACTACCGCATCAAGAAAGTGCTGACAAAGGGACACCATCACCGGCCGGCGACAGTTGCCGAAGCGCAAGCACCGCTCGTCACAGGCAGCCGGAACTGGCAGATGAACCAGTTCTAGATTCCCTGCCAGGCGGCGTGCCGTGAACACAGCGGTCGCGGAAGATACGTTTCCTCGTCCGTCCCGCAACCGTCGCCACCAGGACGGCCGCGGGTCAACGAGCAAGGGGCCAGTCGCGTGGCGCTACGTGTGCTAACGCGCGCAAAGGTCGAAGCGGACTAGTTCGGCGCGGGTCACGCCATTAGCGAATGTTTCGCGACGCCTTCAGGCATCGCCGCTGCATCATCCCTGCGTCCCTATGGAAGCCGCCGCCGACCGGAAAGCAGCCCTATCGCGACGGGTCCGTGTTGCCCTTTGCCGACCTATGGGACGAATGGCACGATCCCGAAAGCGGTCAGCAGGTGAAGTCCTGCACGATCCGCTAAGTGCTGACGTGGCCAATTCACGATCGCATGCTGGTACTGTCTAAGCAATTTCGAGATGTGATTGGCGGGCACGGCGGGGACCGAGGTGTTTAACCCTGCGCCCGAAAATATTCTGCAACTTTTAGCGGTGTCCCGGCGGGCGAACCGGGTCGGCAACGATGACGATGCAAAGCTATTGAGGCGCGCCCAGTGAGCGTGAGCGCCTGTTGGGGAACGCGGTGACAGTTAACCGATTCATTATTGCCGGTGCTCTTCTCGCGCTTCTAAGCATCTCAGCACTGGTGAACGGTATGCGAAAGGGACGGGTTTACCTCCGCGGGCCACACGGTCGCGTCGATCGGCGCCGTCAGCCAATCCGTTTCTGGACAAGCATCATCGCAAGCGGGGTGGCGGCGTTAATCGGTCTGGCAATGATCGCGTGGGGCATTTTGCAAAGACTGGTATAGGCTGCTGCTTTCGGCGCTGTAGAGCCTGTAAACCGATCCCACCGAACTGCACTCGCCGCTCTCGGCGACGCCGTCGCCTGGACACCGCCTAGACCATCGCTGATCGCGGACAGAACCATCCGCCTGTTTCGCAGCACCCGAGCGTTCAAGACTGGGCCAGAACTAAGCAGCCCCAGCGAGCTGGATTGCTGCTACGTCCCACTGTAAATTTTCGACGCAAGGACAAATTGTTTTTAACTCGTGACCATATGAAAAGCTCCGGGCCGTTCCGGCCGTGTGAAAACAATTCTACACGTCGTGGTGGAGCAAGATTTATCCGAGCAGGCTGCTATTTGCGCAATAAGGATCCGTCAACGCAGTATGTTCGCTTCTTTTATTGCGCGTTCACAGTTCCCGGCTCACTGACGCCCGCGCCGTCGCCGCGTCACACGCGAAAGTGAACCAACTTTAATTTGCTGAGTTCGGCGCAGTTAAAATAAGATCGGAGCCGCTCTAAGTCCCCAAAGAGCACGGCTCCGATCCTACCCCCATCCCCCGTAGCCCTGGTGGGGTCGGGGCCGACCTTTTTTTAATACGACGCAATGACAATCACCGATTATGCGCCAATTATGGCATTCATCACGAATTTGCTCACATTGTTGCAGCACGCCACACTACTCGGTTGAAATCAAAAGCGAGTTTGGCGTGTCCGTTTGGGCCCCTGACTTATCGCCTCACCGTCGATATACCGGCCCGCTCTTCAACTCAGGGCGTTGGACTGACGCCTTGTAAGTTTTCAATCGGGCGAGATCAAGCGAACCGGCGCGACGGTGCGGCGACGAGATGATGCGCCAGCGCTACAATTGCCTTCTTGAGCCCGCGGCGCCTGGCGATCCGCATCGCCCTTGAGCCAAGACCATCGTATTGAACGTTTCGTTGGCTGACTTAGCGGCGTTTCTTGCCTTTGGTCGCCTTCTTGGCACGCGCTTTTTTGGCCGCTGGCTTGGTGGCCGCAATCTTGACCACCACTTCACCAGATACCGGATCGGTAAGCCCGAGCCCACCGCCTTGGTCTTCGAGATGCTCTCGGAATTTGTCGAGAATGCCGGTCATGAGGGGTCGCGCATCGACAATCTTCTGGAAGTTTACCCATTCGCCCACGAAGCAGAATGCATCTTCGCCCGTCTTGACCAAACACCCGCCGCGGAAACCCTTGACGTCGGGCTTCATGCGGCGGTGCTTCGCAATGAATTGCTCCTGATGGCCCGGCTTAACCCGGAACCGCACGATATTGAATGCCGTCATTTTGTCCTCCCAGCGCTGAAGGCAAAAAACTGCACTGATTTTCTGATATCCGCAAGCAACAGTCGGCGAGAAAGTGCTCCTATGCGCCCACCTATGCTGTCGCTCTTGCGGTCCACGGCCCTCGTCAAGGGACTCCGCTTTCCTGAAAAAGGTGCGCGGCTATATTGAATCGATGATGACCCGCATCGGTTATCAGCCGCTTCTCGCGATCTGAATCACGGACATTCGCCATCGGTAAACCGTTTACAAAGGAATCATTCGGCAACTCCTTCAAGCGGGCCTTGCCTAACCGCATGGGCTCCGCAAGATCGCGGCCACGCGCGCAGCCGAGAACGGCGCAGCGGTACGGTAGAGCTCAACGCCACTTTCGGCTGGCGCGGAACTGCGAATGGCCTTCCTTTACACGGAAGAGGCAGATCGGAAACGGCTCGCGCGTGACGCGACGCCCAAGATCGCAGGGCAGAACGAAGCTGCAACACCTATTCCCGCACCTTTCCAGGAGGTGCAGGCGCCAGAACGAAAATCGCAATGAAAACGATGGAAAGTTTGGAAAGTGGTGCGGTCGAGAGGACTCGAACCTCCACGGGTTACCCCGCTAGCACCTCAAGCTAGTGCGTCTACCAATTCCGCCACGACCGCATGGGGGGAGGACGAAAAGCCTTGAAAACTCGCGTCCCGGCGAAGCACGGTTGCTGTAACAAATAGGGTCTGGGGGGACAAGGGCCGTAACTAAAGCCTTATATCGAAATGGCGAGCCAGCACATTCGCCGATCTCAACCGCAATGCGGCTGCGATTGACCGCGACGGTGCCCTTGGCGACAGTCAGGTCGTTGGCGAGAACCCTGATCGCGTCATCTGAGTAGGCGTCGGGCTGAGCTGGAGCACCGGCGGATCGGTATGATGGTGGTACCGGAAACTACGGCGATATCGAAGCCCATTACAGCCCGCATATAACGGGCTGGCTTCAAGTCGTCATGGTATGGTGAACAGGTGGTTTATACGCGTGACGAATTGACCTTCGGGCTCGCCGCGCCGGCCGGATCAGGGGTGGAATGGCGCATTTCCGATGCGCTAGTGCCCTATCTGACGGCCGTGGAATTGATGCAGGCTCGCGCTTCTGCGATCGCCGCCGGCCGGGCCCCGGAGTTGGTCTGGCTGCTCGAGCACCCGCCGCTTTATACCGCTGGCACGAGCGCTAAACCATCGGCAGTCATCGATGCGCATTTTCCGATCTTCGAAAGCGGACGTGGCGGGCAGATGACCTATCACGGGCCCGGCCAGCGCGTGGCCTATGTGATGCTGAACTTGAAAACGCGGGGGCCCGACGTGCGACGCTTCGTCGCGACGCTCGAGGAATGGATCATCCGCACGCTTGCGACTTTCAACGTGTTCGGCGAGCGGCGCCAAGACCGCATCGGCGTCTGGGTGCGCCGGCCAGAGAAAGGCGAAGGCTTCGAAGACAAGATCGCCGCCATCGGCATCCGCGTTTCGCAATGGGTGACGCTCCACGGCATGGCGCTCAACGTTGAACCCAACCTCACGCACTTTTCCGGCATCGTGCCCTGCGGCGTGAGCGAGCGGCGCTATGGCGTGACGAGCCTTAGCGATCTCGGCGTCCTCGTGACAATGCCGGAGGTGGACATGGTGCTGCGCAGGGAATTTGAGCCGCTGTTCGGCGCCACAGCCGATCAGAACAGCACAGAGAACCGTTCGCCCGGAGCGCGCCTGCCGAGTTCCTCATCGGTGCCGTCGCGCTGATCGAGCGTCTCGACGCGCGATGAGCGTGGACCGCGCCGGGTCGTTTCGATCATCTCGGTAACGATCTGCGGCGCGCCGGCGAAAATTGCCTCGACGCTGCCATCGCGGCAATTGCGCACCCAGCCTTCCAGGCCACGTCGCAATGCCTCGTATTCGACAAAGGCGCGGAAGCCGACCCCCTGCACACGCCCCCGCACGGTCACGTGACGGATGATCATTCGAGCTCTCCGATCACGCGCGCGCCGGTCCAGCGCGAGCCGCTTAGGCGCTCAACTGAACGCACATAGGGTTCGGGCAGTTTCCAGGCGCGTGCGGACGCCGCGATCATCTCAACATAACCCGGCTTGGGCCGTCCCGGTGTCCGCCGGCGCAACAAATAAATCATCGCCGGCAGCATGCGGGCGCCGGCGCGCACTGGTAAATGCCGCACTTCGTAGAGGCCCGCATGCAGCATCTCATAGGCGTGTAACCCCGCTACGTCGCGCGGGGTGAGCCGCCACAAGACGCCGTGCACGGTGTCGCCAGCGCTCGGCTTCACCGATCCCCACCCCTCGATACCGACGAAAAACCGGTAATCCTTAAGCGCCGCCACACCGAGCGCCCGCGCGCCCGGACAACGCTGCTTCATCGCGGCACCGTTCATATTGGAGCCATAGGCAAAATAAAGGGTCATGCCGCGGCCGCAACGACGATCAGGCAAACTCCAGGATCACTGCATCCACCGCCAGACTATCGCCCGGCTTGCAGTTAATCTTCTTCACCGTGCCGTCGATCTCGGCGCGCAGCACATTCTCCATTTTCATGGCCTCCACCACCGCCACGGTCTCACCGGCCTTTACTTCCTGGCCCTCCTTGACCGAGATCGAAACCACCAGCCCCGGCATCGGGCACGAAACATGCTTGAGGCTATCAGCCGCCTGCTTGACCGGCATCAGCCGCGCGTAGGCGGCCTCGCGTTCGGTGTATACATAGGCCTTGGTCTCGACGCCGCGGTAGGCAAGCGCGAAGCCATTCAGGATCGGCCGCACTTGCACCGCAACCAGATCGCCGTTGTAGCTGCCACTCCACAGCGGGTCGCCAGGCTTCCAATCCGACTGCAATTTGTGACGGCCGCGCTTGCCCAAGAAACGCACTTCGATGCTGCCGTTCTCGCGCCTGACCTCGAGCTTGTGCTCAGTCTGCCCCAGCCAGACCGCACGCTGGCTCTGGCGCGTCACCAGGTGGCCCTCGGACTGGCCGGAAATCTGCCGCTTGCGCTCGCCCAGCACGAGATCGACGGCGGCAGCGACCGAAGCGATGACCTCGGCGCGCTGGCCTTCCGGCGCATGCGCGTGGAAGCCGTCGGAAAATTCCTCATTGATAAAGCCGGTCGACAGTTTTCCGGCGCGCCAGCGCGGATGCGCCATCAGCGCGGCGAGGAAGGGTATATTGTGGCGGATACCGTCAATGACGAAAGCGTCGAGCGCATCAGCCTGCGCCTCGATCGCTGCTTCGCGCGTCGGTGCATGCGTGACAAGCTTGGCAATCATCGGATCGTAGTAGATCGAAATCTCGCCGCCTTCATACACGCCCGTGTCGTTGCGCAAGGTGACGCCGTCGGCAACGCGTTCTTTGGGTGGCCGATAGCGGGTGAGCCGGCCGGTTGAAGGCAGAAACTTACGGTAAGGGTCCTCGGCGTAAACGCGGCTTTCGATCGCCCAGCCGTTAAGCTTCACCTCGCTCTGCCTGAGCGTAAGCTTCTCACCGGCGGCGCTGCGGATCATCTGCTCGACCAGGTCGATGCCGGTAACAAGCTCAGTCACGGGATGTTCGACTTGCAGCCGCGTGTTCATCTCCAGGAAATAGAAGCTTCGGTCCTGCCCGGCGACAAATTCGACGGTTCCGGCGCTGTCGTAGCCAACTGCCTTGGCGAGCGCGATAGCCTGCTCGCCCATCTTCTTACGTGTCGCGGCATCAAGCAGCGGCGACGGCGCTTCCTCGATCACCTTCTGATTGCGGCGCTGGATCGAGCATTCGCGCTCGCCGAGATGAATAACGTTGCCGTGCTTGTCGCCGAGCACCTGGATCTCGACGTGGCGCGGATCGGTGATGAATTTCTCTATGAATATCCGGTCGTCGCCGAACGAGGATTTCGCTTCTGACTTGGCACGGACGAAGCCTTCCTCCACTTCGGCCTTGGTATAGGCGATGCGCATGCCCTTGCCACCGCCCCCGGCTGAAGCCTTGATCATCACCGGGTAGCCGATCTCCTCTGCAATCTCGATCGCCTCGAGATGGTCGGTGATGATGCCGAGATGGCCGGGGACGGTGGAAACGTTGGCTGCCGCGGCGGCCTTCTTAGACTCGATCTTGTCGCCCATCGCGGCAATAGCATTCGGATTCGGCCCGATAAATACGACGCCGGCGGCGGCGAGTGCCTTGGGAAAGGCCTCCCGCTCGGAGAGAAAGCCGTAACCGGGATGGACTGCTTCGACCCCACTCGATTTGCAGGCGTCCACAATCTTGTCCATCAGCAGGTAGCTCTTGGCCGCCTCCGGAGGGCCAATGAGAATCGCGGTGTCCGCCATCTCGACGTGCAGGGCGTCCTTATCGGCCTCCGAATAGATGGCGACCGTTTCAATTCCCATCCGATGGGCGGTTTTGATGATTCGGCAGGCAATTTCGCCGCGGTTGGCAATCAGTATACGCTTGAACATGCGGCGTTATGAAACATGCGGCGGTATGACTTACGGCGCCCACTTACGCGGGTCAGCTGCGGATATCGGCGTTGGTTACAATACTGTCTTAAAGACGGCGTATCCAGCGCGGCACACGACAAAAAAGCAGGGACATCTGCCAAGTCGTTTCGCCCAAATGCGCTCGTACTAGCCGTTGCTGCCATCGGACTGCAACTTACTAGTCCCTACGCTGAACCGCCGCACAACGTCATCCTGTCGTGCCGAACGGCCTACGCTGAAGTGACGTCTGCTGCAGTGTCAGCCGGTGGGCCGCCCGTGCTAATTTCGACGTCGCCGGATTTCCTGGCCGCACCGTGGGCGCGACCCGCCAGTCGCTAAATCCGTCCAATGCAATAACTTTACTTTTTCGCCCAGCCCGTTAGCGGCTTTGTTCTCCTCTGTGCGCGGCCCACGGGCTATTGCTGCTCTTTGCCGGCGCGTCTATTCAAGCTTTCGCTCGGCGGATTATATTAAGACTAGGACTTCCGCAAACATAAATTTTGGAGGATTTGTCATGGCGTTGGCGATTGGCGATACCGCCCCTGATTTCGAAGCAGACACCACGGAAGGCAAGATTCGCTTTCACGATTGGCTGAGCAACTCCTGGGGCGTGTTGTTCTCGCACCCAAAGGATTTCACGCCCGTGTGCACCACCGAGCTCGGTGCCATGGCGCGGCTCAAGCCGGAATTCGACAACCGCAACACCAAGATCATCGGCCTGTCGGTCGACCCGGTCGACAACCACAAAAAATGGTCGCAGGACATCAGGGACGTGGTCGGCTTCGCGCCCAACTATCCGCTGATCGGCGACACCGATCTGAAGATATCGAAGGCGTACGGCATGTTGCCGGCAGCAACCTCCGGCACTGCGGAAGGCCGCACCGCGGCCGATAATCAGACCGTGCGCAACGTGTTCATCATCGGGCCGGACAAAAAGATCAAGCTGATCTTGGTCTATCCGATGACGACCGGCCGCAACTTCGACGAAGTGTTACGCGTGCTCGACTCGCTGCAGATGACGGCCAAGCACCGCGTTGCGACGCCGGCCAACTGGAAACAAGGCGAGGACGTCATCATCGCCGGCTCGGTCAGCGACGAAGAGGCGAAGAAGATTTGGCCGCAGGGCTTCAAGGCGCCGCGGCCCTATATCCGTTACGTGCCGCAGCCGAAGGCGTAAGGTTTGCGCAGCTAACTTCGAAGGGCGCGGGAAACCGCGCCCTTTGTTTTTATAGCACTACCTCGGCTATAAAGCCCTCCCCACCAAACACCATTTCTATTCAGACGACAGAGCTGCCGCCCATGAACAAAGGAGCCGCCAAGCAACCGAGATATGCCGCATTTCTCGGCATCAAATTCACCCATATCTCGCCGGAGCGCGTCACTGCGGAGCTCGTAGCGCGCGAGGAACTCGACAACCGCTTCGGCATCATGCACGGCGGGGCGATCATGGGCTTCGCCGACAACGTGGGCGGCACCGCTACCATCGCTAACCTCAAGCCTAACCAGCGCACCACCACGATCGAAAGCAAAACAAATTTCTTTGCGCCGGTACCGATCGGCGACACGGCTTATGCCGAATGCACGCCGTTGCACCGCGGCCGCTCGACCATGGTCTGGCAGACGCGCATCACGCGCAGCGACGGACGGCTGTGCGCGCTGGTGACGCAGACACAGATGCTGCTCGATCCGAAAGAGTAGCGCCTAGTCCTGAGCCGGCCGCGCCGCGCCGCGATTG